>Ga0310697_10000676_pt1 | contig 44075 bp, 28 predicted proteins | sample 172DNAGHGlowgp2_FD_203883 | JGI IMG/M metagenome (GOLD analysis project Ga0310697, IMG submission 203883) | Sheep rumen microbial communities from Palmerston North, Manawatu-Wanganui, New Zealand - 1728 DNA GHGlow gp2 (v2) (version 2) | ecosystem: Host-associated > Mammals > Digestive system >...
CTTCACCCTGGAACCGATGATGACACGGTTGAGCGACTGGCAATAGGCAAAAGCATCTTCACCGACGAACGTGACTCTTTCAGGGATGGTGATTTCGCGTAAGCCGGAGTTGGCGAACGCCACAGCATCGATTTTAGTGATGCCCTTGGGCAGACGGATGGCGATGAGCTGACGGCACTCGTGGAAGGCATGGGGACCCAGCACATTGGAAGAGGTACGGTAGGACTCGTAGTAAGCCTGACCGCCAGCCTTGACGGTGGCGTCGGTAAGGTCGAGGCTGGCGAGATTGCCGTCGGCGATGAGCTGACGCATCAGCAGGAAGTCGGAACCGTTGATACCGCCGCCGACGGTGGCTTTGATGACCTTCGCGGAGAGCGAGTCGGCGAGCGTGCCGGGGGTGTTGAGATAGACGTACTCGGCACCTTCGCCGGCCTTGGCGACCTCATGCAGCGTGCCGTCGGCATCGATAGAGAAGAGGGTGAAGTCGCTGCCTACGCTGGTCGGGATGCAGTAGTTGAAGGCATTAGCCGCATAGACAATATTGTTCAGCTGATCGAGCATGATGAATCCCACGCCGCCCTCGCCTTCCATGGCGTAGAGCGAATCGGCCTGCAGGAAGGTGTAGCTGCCGGGAGTAGCTGCGTCGGGGAGGTAGGAGGTGAACTGCCCAATGTCGCCACACTGTCCGACCTTCTCGGCTTCGCGACGTTTCTTGCCGGCGGTGGTGAGGAAGTCGGTGGTGAGGACATAGTCCACGCGGTCCTCGACGAAGAGAGTGGTGCGGTTCTTGGGGTATTGCTGAATGGCGGAGAGGGTGGCGTTGATGTCGGACTGGCGGACGGTCATCGTGTGGGCGCCGTAGTCCTCAATGGCTAAATTGTTGAAGGGGATAAAGAAGCCGTAGGCCGTGAAGAAGTCGGTGAGGTCCTCCTGCGCCACTTCGCACGCCTTGCGCACAAACTTGAGCGAACTGCCGTTACTATCGCCCCACACCTTGATGGGATCTTCGCGCAAAGCCTTGAAGAGGTTGGGATAGAAGGAAGTGTTCTTCTGACCGAGATGGTAGTAGAGGTAGAGCTGCCAGTACATGCGCAGCTGGCTATCGACGTTGCGGATGAAGAACGGCTCTCGGCGGGCATATTCCTCCATGACCACGGAAAGCGGCGAGCCGCCCGAGGTGACGAGGCCGTCGAGATAACGAATGTAGTTGGAGAAGAGGTTGTTGGACGATTCCGTGCCGCCTTCGAGATTGATGGCACTCTGGTTGTTGTGCCCGTTCTCATGGGCGGAGCACCAGTCATCGAGGTCGTAGCGACTGACGTCGAAGGAGTTGCGGATGCACTCGACCGAGTTGTAGCACGTGCGATAAGGCGTGGAGTTGGCATAGCCGGCATCGGCGGAAGTGCCCTCGATGGCGAAGCCGGGGTTGTTGTAGTAGATAGGATAGACGGCTTCACCGCCCGTGAGGTAATAAGGCGCACCGGCACGCTGTCCCGAGGCTACGGCCACGGTCATGCCCATGAGATCCCTCTCCCAGACGAAGAGGCTGTCGAACCAGTTGATGCTCTTGTCGATCGTACGCGGCCACACGGTTCGATACGTTGACCTCTTGAAATTGAACAGGGCATGCCGGCTCTTGACAGTGAAGAGCTCATGACGAGCCGCCGTGAGCAAGGCTTTGTAGTCCGTGTCGCTTTTGCGTGCTACATCGTAGTAGCCGTTGACGGCACCGCCCTCGATGTGGATGGTGATGTCGGGCCATTGGTCGAGGGTCTTGGTCATGGACTCAGTGGCGGCGGTATAGACGATATAGTAGAGCGCATCGGTGAGGCCATCGATGACGTTGAGGCCTTTCGTGAGCTTCGTGCCACTTTTGGCATTGGTGATGAGTTCGTTGCCTACGCAACCCTTGATATAGAGCGTCGCGTCTTCAGGGATATCGTCACCGACGAAGACATAGAGAGGATCCAGCGTCGTGGAGTAGATGCCGGTGGGATTGCCCATATAGGAGCCGCCCGTGCTCTTCATCTTCGTGTTCCAATAGGAGGCATCGCTATAGGCATTGTAGTCGTGGATGCGGAAGTCCTTCTCGTAGGGCGCCCAGCTGTCGTTCTTCAGTTTCACGGCAATGGTCGTCATGAAGTCGGGCATACCGGCTGCGGCGAACGCTTCGCCCAATGCCTCGTCGCTCATCGCCTGGTACTCGGCCTTGAGCTGCGTGCAGGCGACATCCTCAAAGAAGGTGGCGCAAAGGCTGTTGACATTGTCGCTGGGATCTTCGTCGAGGGGATAGTAGTTCTCCAGTCGGCCAACGAGGCGGCCGTAGGTCTTCCAGTCGGTTTCCTTATAGTCGGCGAGCACATCGGAATAGACATAGATGGTAGGGTTAGAGCTGAAGAGATAGGCCGATGGGCTGGGCGGAGAAAGGGGCTTGACATAGGCTTTCGTCACGGGTGAGCTGTAGAACACCCCCTGATCCATCCTCGACACGCGTTTGCCGATGACCACCTTAGCCAGCGCCGAACAGTAGGCAAAGGCATCGCCGCCCAGCTGCGAGACGCTGTTCGGGATATCTATCTCACGGATGCCCGATTGGGAGAACGCATTGGCCAGGATGGCGGTGATATTTTGCGGCAACTGGATGGTACGCAGCTTCTTGCAGTCGCGGAACATATACTGACCGATGATGTTGTTCTCGGTCTTATAGCTCTTGCCGGCGTCATCGATGAAATAGGCAGAGCCGCCCTTGACGATGTTAACCTCCGAGAGATCCAGTATCGTCACCGTTCCGGCGTCGATGAGTTCTCGCAGGTATTTCACATCGGTGCCGTTGATGGCGCCTGTGATTTTCAGTTCCCTTTCACTGGTCGTCAACAACGACGATAGGTTGCCGGCGGTCTCCACGTGAACTTCACTGCCAGCCCACGCGCCGAAAGTATTAAAAAAGACGATAGTTGTCAGCAGGCATCTGACAACGCTCATGATACGTTTCAAGTTCATATTTCTGAGTACTTTAGGTTTTCTGAATCGGTTTAGGTTGAATGATTTGTCATGCACGAAGCTGTGCTTATCGCTTGCAAATTTCTTCATTTTCCTTGAAACGGGCAAGGTTTTTGACAAAAAAGTTGCTTTCTCCCTCTTTTTTTCCACTTTCCACTTTCAACTTTCAACTTTCAACTATAAAATTTTCAACTTTCAACTTTCAACTTTCAACTTTTTATTACCTTTGCGCCATCAAACTTGTTTTCTTAAAGGAAAGACATGCCAATACGGACATTTTTTATCGCCATCGTCGCGTTAGTCCTGACGTCATCGGCGACAGCTCAGGAATCCGATACGCCCTTCGGAAAGGCGGTCTCATGGGACCGCCACAGCCTCATCATCGACGGCCGACGCGTGTGCCCCGTCATGGGTGAAATCCATTACAGCCGCGTGCCAGCCGACGAATGGCAGCGCGAAGTGCGGAAGATGCGCGAGGGTGGCGTCACAATCATCGCCACCTACGTATTCTGGAACCATATCGAGGAGCAGGAAGGCGTGTTCCGCTGGGACGGGCAGCGCGACCTGCGCCGTTTCCTTGAAATATGTCGCGACGAAGCGATGCCCGTGGTGCTGCGCATGGGACCGTGGTGTCACGGCGAGGCACGCAACGGAGGCCTGCCGGAATGGCTCTTCGCAAAGGAGTGCAAGATGCGGTCGCAGGACTCCACTTTCCTCGCCTACACAAAACGACTCTACCGTCAGATCTTCGCCCAGGTGCAGGGGCTGCAATGGAAGGACGGCGGACCCGTCATTGCGGCACAGTTTGATAACGAATATCGTGGTCCGGCCGCCTACCTGCTCGCCCTTAAGCACGCAGCCCTTGACATCGGCTTCGACCTGCCTTTCTACACCCGTACCGGCTGGCCTGAGCTGACCACCCCGATGCCCTTCGGCGAGATGCTACCGCTCTACGGCGACTATGCCGACGGTTTTTGGGACAAGAGCACAGACGAAGGCGTTGGCAATTACTACAAAGCCTTTAATTTCAAGGCTTTCCGTTCGTCCACAGCCATCGGCACCGACTTCCTCAACTACACCCAACAGGGAACGGACAACAAGCAGCCCACGATGACAGATTACCCCTATTTCACCTGCGAATTGGGCGGTGGCATGGCCACGGCCTACCACCGCCGTCCGTTCATCTACGCCGAAGATGCCTACGCCATGGCGCTCGTGAAACTCGGCAGCGGCAGCAACCTCCTGGGCTATTACATGTACCACGGCGGCACGAATCCTGAGGGGCTGCTTCACACGATGAACGAATGTCAGACCTCGCCCTTCACCGCCAACAACGACCTACCCGTCTGCACCTACGATTTCCAGGCGCCCCTCGGCGAGTTCGGCCAAGCCTACCCCCAATACTACGGTCTTCGCCCTCTGCACCTGTTCATGCATGACTTCGGTGAGCTGTTGGCCCCGATGGAAGCCCACTTCCCCTGTCCTCAAGACCTGAAGCGCGGCGAAGATACAGCCCTGCGCTGGGCCGTCAGGAGCAACGGAGCGCACGCCTTCATCTTCGTGAACAACTACGAACGCTTTGTGCCGCTCACGACCAAGCGCGCTGTCGAGCTGGAGGCCTGTGGTGTAAAACTGCCTCGCCTGACCATCCCGTCGGGCACCATGACCTTCTTCCCCGTCAACCTGCCTGTGGGTCGCAGCGTCATCAACTACGCAACCGCCCAACCCGTAGCGTGGCGCGATGGCAAGATGTGGTTTGAGCAAAAGGGAGGTATCGATGCACAATTCTGCATCGATGGCAAAGTACGTAAGGTCAAGAGAGCCAGCACAGTGAAGCCCTTCGCCACCATCGATGGCATTGCCCTCTACCTCATCACGACGCAGGAAGCCGAGCATCTTTTCATGTCAGCCACGCAGACCATTGCCTCCCAAAATAGTTCACCCATCACCTTCACAAAGATGAGCGAACCCGGGCCGCTGCGCACTATCACCAAGGGTCGTGCCAAAGTGGCCGCTGCTCCCACAGAGGAGGACTGGCAGCAGGCCGCCGTCTATCGCATCACCGTCCCTACCCCACTCCACCGAAACCAGGAGGAGTTGTTGAGCATCGACTATCGTGGCGACTGCGCCCGGCTCTATGTCAACGGTCGTCTCGTCGCCGACAATTTCTACTACGGCCGTCCATTCCTCTACGGCCTGTGGCGACTGCCCGAAGGATGCACAGAGCTGGAACTGCGCATCCTGCCGCTGCAGCCCGATGCACCCATCTATCTGCCTCGCGAGGCTGACCACACGCCAGGCGAAGCGGTGATGGAAGTGAAGAAGTTGAAAACTGAACGTCTGCGAAGAGCTGAATAAATAGTCTTATGAAGAAACTGATTATCTTATTATTATGTATAAGCAGCGGCTGTGTCACAGCCCAGGATGTTATTGACCTCTCCGGTACGTGGAAACTGACGTCTCGCCTCGAGGCCACGTCCATGCAACTTCCCGGTTCTTTGCTCACCAATGGAATCGGAGACGATGTGACGACAGACACCCGCTGGACAGGCTCGTTGTACGACTCCAGCTTCTACTTCAACCCCTTCATGGAGCCCTATCGTCGAGCCGGTCAGATGAAGTTTCCCTTCTTCCTCACGCCCGAGAAACATTTCGTCGGCGAAGTGACTTATAGCCGCAGCGTCAACGTACCCAAAGCTTGGAAACGCCAGCGTGTCACCCTGTTCCTCGAACGTCCTCACATCGAGACCACCGTCGTCGTCAACGGCCACGAGGTCGGCCATCAGATGTCGCTCTCCGCACCCCATCAGTACGATGTCACACCCTACCTCCGTTTCGGTGGCGACAACGAAATCAGCATCCGAGTCTATAACGGCATCGAAAATGTATGCGTCGGACAGGATAGCCATAGCGTCACCGATCAGACACAAGGCAACTGGAACGGCATAGCCGGGGCTATCGAGCTGCGCGCTACACCTATTATATATAAGCGCCGCGTCACCACCGACCTCGCCACCAATACCGCTCATATCACCATTAACGAACTCACCTATGACGTTGTCGTGCCTAACGCCAAGCCCTGGAGCGAGCACTCGCCGCAGCTATACACCGCTAAGGTTTCCTACCATGGCACACCCGTCCGCATCACCTTTGGTTTCCGCGAGGTCAGCATTCAGGGCCGCGATATTCTCCTCAACGGACAGCGCATCCATCTACGCGGCACAGTTGAGAACTGCTGTTTCCCCGAGACCGGCTACCCGCCGACAGACACCGTCTCTTGGATGCGCATTCTCGCCAAATGTAAGGAATATGGTCTCAACCATGTGCGTTTCCACAGCTATTGTCCGCCCGATGCCGCCTTCGCTGCTGCCGACCGTCTCGGGATATACTTGCAGCCCGAAGGACCATCGTGGCCCAACCACGGCGTGAAGCTCGGCAACGGTATGTCCATCGACAACTACCTCAAGGACGAATGCCGAGCCATTCTGGACAACTACGGTCATCATCCCTCGCTCATCATGCTGGCTGCCGGCAACGAACCCGCTGGCAACTGGGTGGCATGGGGTGTAGATTTCGTCAAGGAGATGAAAGCTTACGACCCCTCGCGCATCTACTGCACCGCCAGCGTCGGCGGAGGATGGGAGTGGGACCGAGGTTCGGAATATCACGTCAAAGGCGGTGCACGGGGATTAGAATGGAACCAGCGTCGTCCCAGCAGCGACGATGACTTCACGGCGCAAATTCAGCATCCGCGCAACTTCCGAGGCGAACGCAATGACGAGCCGCTCATCTCACACGAGCAAGGCCAGTGGTGCGCGTTTCCCGATTTCCGTGAAATACCTCAATACCGCGGAGCCTATAAAGCCTGCAACTTCGAGATCTTCCGCGACCTTTTAGCCGCCAACGGTATGGCTGCACAAGCCGAGAAGTTCCTCATGGCCAGCGGACAATCGCAAGTGCTCGCCTACAAATACGAGATCGAGCGCCACCTTCGCACGCCCCACTACGCCGGCTTCCAACTGCTCAGCCTCAACGACTACAGCGGTCAGGGTACAGCCCTCGTCGGTCCCTTGAACGTCCATTGGCGCGAGAAAGGCTATTGCAACGCTGCCGAGTGGCGCGAGTTCTGCAGCGACGTCGTACCCCTCGCCGCACTACCCCGCTTCACCTATTCCACTGCAGACACCATTCGCGCCCATGTCCTCTTATATAATATGAGCGGAACGCCAATTTCCCGATTATCATACACCATCAACAACGGCGAGCGGATCCTCGCCGAAGGCCAATGCCAGGAAGGCACGGATATCGTGTTCATGCCCCGCGACATCACGTCAGCACAGAAGCTCACGCTGACACTCACCGCCGGTGGGCACAACAACCATTGGAACCTTTGGGTGTATCCGGACGAGCCGGCATCAGCCACCAATCATCAATCATCAATCATCAATCATCACTCTCCCCTCATCACCTCTTCACTCGATTCCGCGCTGAATGCCTTGGCCGACGGTCACGATGTCCTCCTCTGCGCCGCAGGTCGCATCCGTTATGGCGCTGACGTCGTTCACCGTTTCCTACCTGTTTTTTGGAATACGTCGTGGTTCAAGATGAAACCGCCGCACACCACGGGCGCTTATATCCAAGCCAGCCATCCCGTGTTCCGCGACTTCCCCACCGATGACTGGCAGGATCTGCAGTGGTGGGAACTGACCAACCGTGCACAATGCATCAACCTCGCTGAGTTTCCGAAGGACTATCAGCCCATCGTGCAACCCATCGACACATGGCACCTTTCGCGTAAACTGGGAATGATGGTTGAAGCCCGCATCGGAAACGGACGCCTCCTGCTCACCACCCTCGACATCGAGAATGATCTCGACCGCCGTATCGTAGCTCGTCAGCTGCGCCAAAGCATACTCAGCTACATGGCATCCGAAGACTTCCAGCCCTCGCTGAAGCTCGACCCCGAAATCCTTCATCATCTCTTCGAGCGAGATGCTCCTGCCGTCAATATGTTCACCAACGACTCCCCTGACGAACTGAAACCCAAACTGAGTAATTGAAACTCATCACAACCCTTGGACGACAAACGCTATCTTCTCAGCCTCATCCATGAAGGCGAGCACCAGCAGCAGGACTTCAAATATCGTGTCGCCGATGCCTGCAAGCTGGCCAAGTCGGTGTCAGCTTTTGCCAACACCGACGGTGGTCGTTTGCTGATCGGCGTTCGCGACGATGGTCATCTTGCGGGGGTACGGAGTGAAGAGGAGATTTACATGATGCATCAGGCAGCGTATAAGTTCTGTAAGCCCGAGGCAAGCATCACCTTCGACACATACCACGCCGACGGGCATACGATTGTCGTGGCAACCGTGCCGCCGTCTAACAGGAAGCCCATCTGTGCCAAGGATGAGGAAGGGAATATGCGGGCTTATATCCGTATCAACGACGAGAATATCGTGGCATCACCTGTGCACCTCGCCCTATGGCGTGAGTCGCAAAGGCTTCAAGGCGCCGTAATCACTTACGACGATGACATCCGCCATTTGTTGGATGTCATGCAAGGCCAAAACACGCTCAACCAGATTGTACGCCTCTCCCACTTGCCCCGTCGCACAGTCATCTCCCTTCTTTCGCGCCTCATCCGTTTCGGCACAGTTCGTTGGGAATATGTCAACCAACAGTTTGTGTTCAAAGTGGAAAGTTGAGAGTTGAAAGTTGAAAGAAAGTCAGCGAAGCTAAAGTTCAAAGCACTTCGAGGATGTCGCGGATGTCGGTGGTGTAGAACGGTGAACGGCGGTCATGAATGATGCAGTTGCGGAAAGTGAGGGCCTTGCCTGTTGTGGGATCGGTAGGACGCAGGACACTGGCCACCTGAAGGCTCTCGTCGCCTATACGTTGGTTGATGGCATCTGCAACATGCGACAACGTACTGAATTTCTGCTTCAACACAGGCGGAATATCTAAGAAGGAGGTCTGCAGCTCAGTGTTGCTGACCACGCCACTAACAATGACCCCGGCACGTTTCCACTGCAGATGGGCTTGACCGACTGTGGTCAGACAAGCATCAAGACCCTGCAAGGCGGCTCGAACAATCTCTGGATCGGAATCTGCTGCAGCAGGCAAAGCTACCGTGTTCGACAACGATTGTTGGTCGAGATCCTCACGGAAGGGATTCGTGGACATAAACACCGTGACAAAGGAAGCCATGCTATGCTGTTGACGCAGCTTGTGGGCGCAGCGAGCAGCAAAACCGGAAACAGGAACCCGCAACTGCTCGGCAGAAGTGAGCATCTTGGGGAAACTGCGACTGGTGCAGATGGTCTGCTTCATAGGCAGATGGTCGAGGGAGATGCAGTCGTGACCTTGCAACTCAAGCCACGTGCGCTCGCCGGTCACCGTCATCATACGAGCCACTAAGTGTCGCGGCAGGCGGGTGAAATCAAGGGCTGAACTGATGCCGCGCTCGATCAGACGTGAAGCATGACGGCGCCCGATACCCCAGACATCCTCAATGGGAAAGAGGGAGAGGGCACGCTGGCGCTGGGCTTCGCTGTCGATGAAGCAGCATTTGCGGTAACCGGGATAGCGCTTGGCATAACGGCTCGCCATCTTCGCCAAGGTCTTGGTGCGGGCGATGCCGACACTCACAGGCATTCCCGTCCACTTCCGGACCTTAGCAGCCAAAGCTTCGCCCCACTGCTTGAAATCAACGGACAGGTAGGGCGACTCGTCCCAACGGAGAAAAGCCTCATCGATGCTATAGACAAAGACCTCCGGGGCACTGTCGCGAAGGATATTCATCACGCGGCGGGACATATCTCCATATAAGGTGTAGTTGCTGCTCAGTGCATGAATCTCAGCGTGGGGGAAGCGCTCGGCGAGTTGATAAAAGGGTATTCCTTCGGGCACACCTAGCTGCTTGGCCTCAGGGCTGCGAGCAACGACGCAACCGTCGTTGTTGGACAGCACAACGACGGCTTTGCCTTCAAGCGACGGGTTGAAGACACGTTCGCAGGAGACATAACAATTGTCGCAATCAACCAAAGCGTAGATCATCGTGGCGGCAAAGGTACGAATTATTATTGATGATTGATGAATGATGATTGAAAAAGTACAGTTTTTAGTAGAAAGCAAAAAAATAAAAGTTAAAAGATGAAAGTGGCGCACGGACATTTGAACGTTTTTATTACTTTTGCAACGGAAATCGAAATGAAACTGTCATCCCATGATGAACGAAGTACAATTCCTGACAGTGGAGATTGGTGAATCGGTGACGCTGCCTTACTATCCCGAAGGCATCCGTGCCGGTTTTCCCTCACCGGCGACGGATTATGAAGAAGAGTCCATCGACCTCAACCGCGAGCTGATTCGCCATCGTGAAGCGACGTTCTTCGCCCGTGTCAAAGGCGATTCGATGATCGATGCCGGGTATATGCCGGGCGACCTGCTGGTGGTGGACAAGTCATTGGATCCCAAGGACGGCGATGTCGTCGTGGCCTACGTGGATGGCGGTTTCACCATCAAGGAGCTCGACCTCTCACAGCGCGACAAGGGCATCGTTTGGTTAGTGCCTCACAACGAGGCCTACCAGCGCATCAAGATCTCCGAGGAACAGATGGGGGTCATCTGGGGCGTAGTCACTTATTGCATTCATAAATCATTTAAAAAGTAATGAGTCATGAAATCATTTAAGTTTGCATTCTTTGGCGAAGCTGTGGTCATCGCCATTGGCCTCTTCCTCGGCGGAAGAGCAATCAAACAAGGTATCGAAAGTTTCAAAGCGATGGACCGCACCATAACGGCTAAAGGTCTATCCGAGAAAGAAGTAAAAGCCGACAAGGTCACGTGGGCACTGAAATTCAAGGAGCTGGGCAACGATCCCGCTGAGTTATACGACCGTATCGAGAAGAACACGGGCACCGTGGTGGAATTTCTCAAGACAGGCGGCATCAAAGAAGACGAAATCTCCTTGGCTCCACCGACATTGCTAGACCAGCAAGCCAATGTGAGCTATATGAGCGAAAGCGTACGCTACCGCTACAAAGCAAACTGTGTCGTCACCGTCGTTTCGAAGAACGTGGAACTCGTGCGTAAACTGGTCAACCGACAGGCACAACTCATGCGCTATGGTGTGACCATCGTGGGCGAGGAATATGGTGTCGACGGACCCAGTGTGTACTATGAGTTCACAGGGTTGAACGATATCAAGCCGGAAATGATTGCCGAAGCAACAAAGAACGCTCGCAAGACGGCAGAGCGCTTTGCCGAGGATTCAGGAAGCAAACTGGGAAAAATACGCACGGCTGACCAAGGTCAATTCTCCATCGAGAACCGCGACCAAAACACGCCGTGGCTGAAAAACGTACGCGTGGTTACTACCGTGGTTTACATGTTGAAGGACTAACCCCTACGAACCTCGCCGGGCGTAACGCCGAACTTTCTCTTGAAAATGGCAGAGAAATGGGAGACGTTCTTGAAGCCCACGTCGAAGCACGTGTCGGTAACACGATGACCCCGCTTGAGCAGTTCGTAGGAAGCACGCAAACGACGATCGGTGAGCCAACGCTCGGGTGAGAGGTCACTCATCTTCTTGAAATCGCGCTTGAATGTGGAAAGGCTGCGCCCCGAAGCACGGGCAAATTCACTCATCGACATATCGTTTTTGAAGTTCTTCTCCATGAAGTCCTTCAAGTCGATCTTTGGAGCCTGAGTGCTATTGTTCACGAAATCGGCCATAACTACTAATGTCTTATAAGTGAATTCTTCGATTAAATTGTTAAAAACAGGTGGGTTTATTCACCTTGCGCTGCAAAGATAATCGATTCTACGTGATAGCCATTTGTTTTAAGGGTCAAAATACTTAAATGACGTGTTTTTGTTCATAAAATATGTAAAGGTGGGACTTTTTACAATACTTTTCCTTATTTTTGCGTTTGTATTTGGTTAATTTTTACATTTATGAAACGATTTGCATTCAAAATGTTCCTCAAACCTGGTTGCGAGGAAGAGTACGAGAGACGCCACGCGGCATTGTGGCCGGAGCTTAAGCAGGGTATCAAAGAAGCAGGAGTAGGCAACTACAGCATCTTCTGGGACCGCGAAACGAACATCCTGTTCGCCTATCAGGAGATTGAAGGCGAACAGAGTTCACAGGATATGGGAGCCGACGAAACGACGAAGCGATGGTGGGATTACATGAAGGATATCATGGAGACCAACCCCGACAACAGCCCCGTCACCATCCCCATCCAGGAAGTCTTCCACTTAGATTAGTGCATCCTTCGATCCGGTCTCACAACGAAAGAGGCAAATAAGACGAATTACCTCATGGCTCACTTCAAGATGCCATAACAAGTAATTCGTCTTATTCGCCTCTTTCGTTATATATAGAATGCTATTTCACAACGCAAGTGCCGAGGGCGAAGGATTTCTCCAAGTTGCCCGTACCTTCCATGTTATCAGTCTTTGCAGAGATGTCGTCGAGATGGCTGATGAGCTCGGCCTCGGGGGTACAGGGCACGACAGGGGATCCGAACTCGAGACGACCGTGATGAGCCAGCACACAGTGTACGATGCGCTTGGTCTCCTCGACGTTGATACCACGACGCTCCAGCTCGGTGTGCAGTTTGTGTGCACCGATATAGATATGCCCCAACAGATACATATCTTCCTGACCTTCGCCGGCACGATTGTATTCATAGACCTTGCCGTAGTCATGGAACAGGATGGCAAGGACGCAGCGTTCGAGCTTGAGTGGATAAGGCAGCATAGGATAGATGCCGTCGAGCATCGCCAACATCTGATGGGTGTGGTTGAGCAGACCGCCGGGGAAGGCGTGATGAACACTTGTTGCAGCGGGAAACTCGGAATAGGGCTTGAACAGTTTATCTGCAAATTCACGGATGATGGGAACGAGTTGCTCGTCCTTGCAGCAACTGACAAGATGCGTGATAGTAGCATCCCACGTCTCACGACTGATGGGGCGCGGCAACAGGTTGTACAACGGATGCGACGGGTCGGGCATAGGACCGTTCTTGATATCCATGGCATTGCATGACTTCTTGCCCTGATTATCTTTGAGGGTGTAGAACGAGACGATGCGTCCGACAACAGGTTCCTGCTGAGGGCCAAGTTCCCAGACAGCGACATTCAACACCTCTTCCTGATCCGCCACCTTCAGCGTAGCGAACGGCGCACCAGTCTTCGTGGTGCCATTCTGGCGGGCTAATACAATATATTCTTTCATAGTTTGTAGGTTTTAATCTAGAATATCTAGATAGTCTAGAAAATCTAGAGCTTCTAGAGTATCTAGACAATCTAGAATCTAATCTTAAATCTCAGGGCCTCGGCATCGAAGACGATGCCGGGACCGGAGAAGAAGCGGGGTAAGGCTCCCGTGGCAGCTAATTCGCGCGGTGTGCCGATGATGAGTTCCTCAGTGTCGCGTCCCATGAGCCAGAGGCGGTCGGCAGTCTGCAGCGCCAGCTCGATGTCGTGTGTCGAGAGAAACACGGTCTTTTGCATCTCACGTGCCAAGCGACGGAGCAACAGCAGCATCTCGACCTTCGAGGGGAAATCCAGGAAGGCCGTAGGCTCATCAAGGAAGATGATGGGGGTCTGCTGAGCCAGTGCTTTGGCTATCATCACCTTCTGGCGTTCGCCATCGGACAAGGTATCGACCTGCCGACGTTCGAGATTGTGAATGCCCACTTGAGCGATGGCCTCGTCAACAGCCTTTTCGTCCTCGGCCTTCAGCCCGCCCCAGAAACCCGTGTAGGGACTGCGGCCCATCGCCACCATTTCCCTCACGCGCATTCCTTTTATACTTGGCCGTTCGGTGAGCACGACACCGATGCGCATTGCCAACTGTTGCGCCGTGTATTCCTGAAGCAGCTGCCCGTCTAAAAGCATCTCGCCGCTGAGGGGAGGTTGGAAAGCAGCCAGCGTGCGCAGCAACGTGCTCTTGCCGGCACCGTTCGGACCCAGCAGACAGGTGAGCTCACCAGCCTGCAAGGTCGCTGTTATCTGTTTGCTGACGACGTGTTCACCGCGTTTCGAGCGATAGCCCGTCGTCAGCGCTTTCAATTCTATTTTCATAGGAAGCCCCTATTCCACCCCGCTGCAATAGTTGACTCCGATGCGGTTGTAGATTTGCTTCATGTGAGGCAGACGCGTCTTGAAGTCCTCGAAATCCTTCTGGTCGGAACGGCACCACTGTACCTCACTGATGGCGTCCAAGCGCGGCAGCAGCATATAGAAGACGTGCTGTGGATAGGCCACATATTCTGTCCATAGGTTCACCTGTGGACCGAGGATATACTTCTGCTCCTCTTCGCTGAGATCCTCGGGCACCAGCGGCTCGAAGCTATAGACCTGCGACAAGGGCAGATAGCCACCGATGCCTTCGGGCTGACGGTTGCGATCCTTGAGCTGGTAGTAGTCGATGTAACAATAGGTGTTCGGCGTCATGATGACGCGGTGGTGCTGCTTGGCAGCCTCAATGCCGCCCTTGATGCCGCGCCACGACATGACGATACCATTTTCCGTCAGACCGCCTTCGAGCACTTCATCCCAACCAATCATGTCGCGACCACGATCACGGAGAAAAGCTTCCATCTCGTGGTTCACCCACGTCTGCAGCTGTGCCTCGAGGCTGTGCTTGCCGTCGTCCTTAATGCCGAGTTCCTTGATCTTGGCCTGACATTTTGCACAGGTCTTCCAGCGATCCTTCGGACATTCGTCACCGCCGATGTGGATATACTTTGAGGGGAACACGTCGCACAGCTCGCCGACGACGGTCTTCAAGAAAGTCATCGTCTCGGGGTTGCCGGGGCAAAGCACATCTCGCGAGATTCCCCATTGGGGCCATACGGGATACGGGCCGCCGGTGCATCCGAGGTTCGGGAACACATGAAGGGCGCCCATCATGTGACCAGGCAGGTCGATTTCAGGAATCACGTTGATATACCGTTCGGCAGCATAGTTGACAATCTCGCGGCACTGCTCCTGGGTGTAGTAGCCGCCATAGCGCTGACCGTCATATACTTCGGTGTTATGGCCCACCACGGTCTGTTCGCGCACACTACCCTTTTTGGCCAGTTCGGGCAGTGCCTTGACCTCGAAGCGCCAGCCCTGATCCTCGGTCAGGTGCCAGTGCAGCTGGTTGCAGCCGTGCAATGCTGCCACGTCGATATATTTCTTGAGGACATCGACGGCAAAGAAATGACGGGCACAGTCGAGCATCACGCCGCGATATTCGAAACGCGGTTCATCCACGATCTTCGTGAAGGGGAAGTCAATGCCGTTGGCTGCTGTGCCGACCACGGGTAATGTCTTACGCAACGTCTGCGCCGCACGGAAAAGCCCCACATGCTTGCGGCCTTGCAGCGCGATGCCATTCTTGTCCACGGTGATGGTATAGGCTTCCTGCTGCTGTTCCGTCAGCGGCTCATTCTTCTTAGCCTTCTTGGCTTTCTTGTCCGTCGGCAATCCGAGTGTCAGACGGATGGCAGCCTTCTTGTCGTCGGGAGTCATCTGGAGCTGCAGTCCAGTCAACTCCTCAATCCAACCGCGCAGGAACTGTGCATTGCGAGCCATCTCGGGGTCGGAAGCGTCATAGGCAATGCCCATGCCCGACTTCAGGTTAAACACTTGCGTCGTATCGGTAGCGACGCTCTTAGGTAGGGGAATGATGCGGTAGTCGGCCTGCTGCGCACGCATCAACGAGGGAGCGCAGAGCATCAAAAGTAGGAAAAAGTACTTTTTCATAAGCGATATTTGGTTAGTTACTTGAGGGAAATGAGGCAAAAAGGATGCCTTTTTATGCTTTCGCGCTGCAAAGCTAAGCATTCTTTTCGATATTTCCTACTTAAAACCGAAAAAAGATTCCCTTAAGTGTGTACTGCACGCAGACGTCCTAAGTCAAATGCCAAGATCAATAATATTTATTTGTCCGATGAAAGATGCGAAAAAGGCGGAGTCGTTGTCGGCTCAGCCCTATATATATAAAGGTGTAGCTTATCGCTTATATAAGGTGTTGCTTATTGCTTCTATCAGGTGTTGCCTCTCATCTATAGTTGGCATCCATTCTCACTTGGTATGTTAGCCGAGTTCCTTAGGGTTCGGCGAAAGAAACACCCGGGTGTTCCGTTTGGAAAACCTTGGTCTCCCCTCTGGAACGCCCGGGTGTTTTGTTTGGAACACTTGGGTGTTTAGCTTGTTTTCACCGTGCAAAGGTACTTTTCCAATACCTTCACGTTCGAAAGAGCTCAAACGAGCTTGGCGCTTTGCTTACTTCTTTATGACCTTGACAGCCTTGCCGTCCTTCGAACGAACGATGTTGATGCCGCGACGTGTCTGGTCGAGTTTGCGGCCTGTGACGTCGTAGATCTCAGCGGGAGCCGTCTCGGCAGCATCGATGCCTTCGATGACATCCGTGCCCTCCTTGATGATGACAGTCTCGGTTGCGGCGCCGCTACCGACGATGGTGCCTTCACCGTCAGCGATACCGAATTTTCCATCACCCTCCTTGTCAGCGATCTTCGACGGACGCGGCTGTTCGACATAGCAGCCATTGAACGTGATGTTGCCCCAATCATAGATAGCGCCATAACTATGAGCCGAAGCCATGATGTTAGAGTTGTATATGGCCAGATTGTTTGTTTTTTCACCCGTGATACCATAACAGAAGCCATCACCATAGACTTCGATGTTGGCGTTCTTGATGGTCAGGTTACCTACGCGTTGATAGATGCCGATGCCGTCGTTGCCAGAAGCCAAGCACATCAGCGTCAGCTTGCCGCCAGTGATTGTTGCGTCGTCATTCAAATAGATAATAGAAGTTGAGTAATTGCTGACGATCGTACTGTTGCCGTCCACCTTGATGATGAGGTCTTTGTTTTCGCTATTGATGACATTGTCGTAGGCTGTCATGGTGTAGTTGCCCTTGATGGTCAGGGTATTCGAAGCCTTGTCGTACTTGAACACGCCGTTGCCGAGGATGTCTGCCGCGTTGTTCTCAGTCACAAGCACACCAGCAACCCAGATACCATAGGTTTCCTGCGACTGGAAGACCACGTTTGTGGCGTTAGCTCCACTAAGCTTCACAGCATCACCGCTGACAGCCGCACCTTCCGGCTCAACCACCGCTGTGGCGCCCTCCAGTTCAATGCCGCCAGCCCAGCCATAGACGCCCTTGGCCGCCTTCACCTTCTTGGTCTTATTCGTCAGGTTAACGATCAGCTTTGAGCCAGAACCTGTAGAATAGATATCGCCTTCGGCTTCCAAATTAATATCTTCTAAGGTAACCGTAGTACCAGCTTTTCCATACAGGTCGCCTTCAGCTCCGGTCAACTTGAGGGTGCCATTGCCCTTGATGGTTGTATTCTTCCATAGGTTGAGTGCAGACCTACCACCAGTATTATTGCAATTCACCGTACTCGTATAGTCTGAACCGTTCACGTCGATGATCAATCCTTCAACGCCTTCGTTCTGGATACCATTTATATTGTCAGTACCCATGTTGATCGTAGCATTTTCCAGCGTCAGCGTCTTCGTATTGGGATTGTAGCTGACGCCAGTCTTCGTACAGTACTTATTGCAAAAACCACCGGCATTACCCTTCACGTTACCGTCGATGACAGCACCATAGAGTTGAGTACCGGCTACGTAGATGGGATACTCGGTCCATGTGATGTCGCCACGAATCCATGTACCATTGGTTTCAATATCCGCGGGATCCGTCCTATGGGAAGCTTCTCTATAGCACATTCTATGTCCATCCTCGCTGAACCATGTCCATTTTGTGTGAATCTTCACACCGGTGCCAAGTGTGAGGTTAGTATTCTCAATGTTACCATACGAACCAGCGAATTTGTAGAGTGCACCGTTGGAGCTGTCCTCCTTGTAGATGGCCAGTTTTGTACTGGTCTCGCCACTATAACCATAGTTGGCACCCATGATCTTGGTGATGCCTCCCGAACGCTGCAGCGTCAGGTTGGTGATTCCGAACGTACTGATAGCTGATTTAGCTGACGAGGAAATCGTCAAATCGCCGGAACCCTTGATGGTCGTGGTGCCGCCGCCGCCCAAATCGAAGCCGATAGAGGATGCCTCAAGGTTATTCGTGCCGGTGGCAGTAATGTTCAAATTAGCAATCTCGCTATACACAACCATGCCTAACTTGTTGAAATCCGTGCGTGTCATGCCCGAGATGGTTGCGTCGGTAAACGTCAAACCTGTTGAGCCGTTGAAGAAAACCTTACCCTTCGTCAGGAACGGGCTACCCACAGCGTAGCGGTTACAATCGGTGATCTGCGTGCCGGCAATCCAGATGTTGTATTTTTCACCGATGCGATAGAAATTAACAGGCGTGCCCTTGACAGGATCGCCGCCAGTCTTTTCTACGCGATGGTCCGTTTCGTCGAAGTAGGTGCCCGCCGTACCACCGTTGTCTCCATTTTCAGAGGTATAGAAATCCATATCGGTGAGCTTCAAATGAGAGACATCGGTAATAGCTCCATTCGCGCCTTTGAAGTAGTAGTCAGAATTGTTGCCAGCGTACACCAATGCGAGGTCGGAGTTGGGGTTGAGAGAATTATGGTAGCCAAAGAAACCGGTCGTACCATAGAAACGAACCTTATTGTTGACCTTGATCGTCGTCGTGTAGTTACCCGTAGAATAGACAGCGGCATAATTCTTAGCCGTAACGGTCAGGGAGCCGTCACCCGTGAATGTAGCTGGTGCATGTCCGCCCAAGCGGATACCACCTTCGTTTGTCGTAATGCTATTGGTTCCAGTAAGGGCGATGGTCAAGCCGTCAACCTCATTATTGATACCTACGGTATTGTTGCCAGAAGGCATTTCGATGGTTACACCGTTCAGCGTCAAGGTCTTCGATGAGTTATTATACGAGGCCGTACCGCCAGTGATATACGGGCTGGGAATATTAGAGTAGTTTTGACCGTTAACCCTTGTTCCGGCGACATATAAGTCATAGTACGTGAATTGGTTTGTGCTCTTGAACCACGTGCCGGAAGGAGAGCCATTGTTCGACGAGGCTTCTGCACCGTTGTAATACAACTTATGATCCGTCGGGTTGAAGTAGGTATTAGGAGTCCACACATCCATGTTGCTCAAGTCGAGGCTGCCCGCCCTAAGGTTATATACAGAGCCGAGGAACTTATGAACGGTATTATCGCTATTCTTATTGAGCGTTAAGGTGCCAGGAGTGTACATACCATAGGCACCGCCGGTAGCTTGAAGTTCGTTCGTGCTCACCGTAATCTTCGCGGAATCATACACTCTGATGCCATAGCCGCTGCTCGTATTAGTGCCATTGAGTATCAGCCTACCGCTACCCGATAAATTGGTGTTGGTATGTGCTGCAAGGCCTTCCCAGTTTGACTCAACCTTATAGGAGCCATCACACTTGATGGTCAGACCGTCGATACCATAGTTTTCGATTCCCCTATAGGTGTTTGCACTGACGTCGCCCGTAATCTCCAGTGTCTTGGTGTTCTTGGACCATTTCCAGGAATAAAGCGAGCCATATTCGTAATCTATTTCCGTACGTACGGGTTCATTACCAACAACCAATAGCGGCCAAACGGTGAGAGACGTAAGCAACGAGCCGCTGGAATTGACGTAACCAGTGCCAGATTTAAAGGTTGCACCGTTGGTGGTACATTTGCAGTCGTCGTAGTAAACGTTCTTGCATTTTACAATCGCACCGCCATCGCAATTGATGGAGACCATCGAATTGACGAAAGTCAAGGTGCCGCTGTTCGGGTTACCCCAGAAACCCATTGTCTTACCCGACATGATGAGTCTGATGGCCCATACCTCGAAATGACTTCGTTCAATGTCGATACAAGCCCATTCTGCAGTGCTGGTGCTTGTATTGATGTACAGCATTGACCCCGCAGCGCCATAAAGGACCGTGTAGCAATCGTCAAAGCGCATAGCCGAATAACTGGATTCAATCGTGTTCGAACCTGTCAAACGAATAAAAAAACGGTCTCCACTGGAATAAGTCCCCAGGTTCTTACCTTGGATTGACCCTTTGATGGTGGCATTCTTAAGATAAAGAGTCTTACTGCTTGGATTGTAGGTTACCGTTCCTGAGATGCCGGAGCCAGTAATCGTCTGCTCTGTGGTGGCACTCAAGTTGACTGAAACCCCACCTACAGTGAGCGACGACTGCGCCCACACAGTTGTACTGACGAACAGCATCGCCAGCATCATAAGATGAGTAAATAGTCTTTTCATAATTTGATTATTTTTTAAGGTGAATAATGAATGTTTTATCGCTTGTCGTTGCAAAGATACAATTTATTTGCTGAAATGGCCTCGGTTTTGATAAAAAATATGGACTTTAGTGGTAAAAAATGCTCAATACTCGTGGCTTTAGGTGTCAATAGACACGAAATAGGGCGCTCCATGTGGGGCGCCCTATATATAATAAGGTGTAAAACTCAAGCGAGCTTGACGCTTTGCTTACTTACGCATGACCTTGACAGCCTTGCCGTTCTTCGTGCGTACGATGTTGATACCGCGACGTGTCTGGTCGAGCTTGCGGCCTGCGACATCGTAGATCTCGGCGGGAGCTGTCTCGGCAGCCTCGATGCCGTCGATGGCATCAGCACCTGCCTTGATGACTACGGTGGCAGTTTCATCGCCGGAGCCTACGTAGCCGTCTGCATCGGAAATACCCATTTCGTCGACGGTGGACGGACGCGGAGTCTCGACGTAGCAGTTGGTCAACGTGATGCCGCCCCAGTCGTAGATAGCACCATACGAGTGAGCCGAAGCCGAGATGTTGGAGTTGTCGATGACCAGCTTGCTGCTGCTGTCACCCGTGATGCCATAGGTGAAGCCGTCGCCGGTGACATCGATGTCGGCATCCTTCAAGGTCAATATACCACCATCGGAGATATAAATGCCCAATCCGTCGTTGCTGGGAGCAGTACACATCAGCGTCAGCTTGCCGCCGGTAATCGTCGTGTTGGCATACAGGCGGATGATGGTATTATCTGCTGCGCTTACCAGCATGCTGTTGCCGGCAACGTTGATGGTCAGATCGGCAATAGCGCTCTTAACGAGATAGTCGTCGCTCGTATAGGTGTGGTTGCCCTTGATGGTGAGGGTGTTCGAAGTGGCATCGTATGCAAATACACCGTCGCCGAGAATGTTGTTGCAGTTGACGCTGTTGACAGCCTTTTCAGCAATCCAGAGGTCGTAGGCGGTAGCACCTTCGATGACCACCTTGCCGCGATAGACCTCTCCATTAAGAGTGATTCTCTTGTTCTCGAACACCGCGCCGTCGGGCTGCGTGATATACATACCTTCGCCGAGGGTGAGGCTCTTAACGCTCAGAGCAGTTGCGTCGCTACTCGAGTTGGGGTTGAAGATGAGCTTACCGCTGTTGATAACAAGGTCGGAACCGCTGCCACCGACGGCCCTATCTCCAGTGAACTCGAAGGTCAGACCGTCGAGGGTGACAGTCACGCCGTCAGTGGGCAGATAGATACCAAAGCCGTCATAAGCCTTGAGTTCACCCTTAATGCTGCCCGTTCCGGTGATGGTGGTGTTCTTATCCAACTGGAAGATGTTGTCATTCACTTTGAAGTTGTTCTCGCCCTGAACGTTGATCTTCAGGCCATCGACCTTCTGGTTATAGACCACATCGCTGATGTCAGTGTTGTCGATCGTGGCACCCGTGATGGTGAGGGTCTTGGCTTCGTTGTCGTAGGCGAACTTGCCGTCGCCGAGAATGTCGCTGCAGTTGTAGCTGTTCACGGCCATGTCTGCCACCTTGAGGCCATACTCCTCAACCTTCATGATCATAACATCCTGTGCTAAGGTGCTGCCGACCCTGACGGCTTTGTTGCTGAAAGTGGCGCCCATAGGTTCTACGATGGCATGACCGTCTTCGAGTGTCAGGGATCTGAGGTAGCTGATATGCTTAGCCTTGACGACTGCATTGCCTCCGACAATCATTTCACCCATATCGTTGTTCGAGCCGATACCTTTGTTCAAGGCTTCCAGCGTCACGTCGCCCTCCACCTTGAGTACGGTCGAATTCAAACCATAGAGGTCATCTGTTTTGCCGGCGAGGTTAAGTGTGCCGTTTCCGTTGATGGTGACCTTGCTATAGTCGAGCCACAGGCCACCGAAAGCTGTAGTGCTGCTGAGATTGTTAATGCCATTGGCGGTAATGGTCAGTTCGGTGCCTTGTTTCGTCGTGATGATACCATCGTTGGTGTTAGACGCTGTTGTGTAGTCGATCTTTGCATTATTCAGCGTCAGCGTCTTGGTGCTCGGATCATAGCATACAGCCTTGGCTCCACCGCCTGTAATATACTTGCTGCCGACCTCGATGATGTCGGTTCCGTAGGGTTCGGAAGTATATTCATAAACGACGTTCAGCTGCTTGCCGCAGATGTAGATAGGCAGTTTCTGTTTGATGGAGTGGAAGGATACGGATTTAGCCACTTGGCCACCATTGACTTCCACGCGCTTGTCAGTTTCGTCGAAATAGCAGCCGGCGGAATAAGAGGCATCGCCGTCACTTGCGAAGAAGTCCATATTGTCCAACGTCAGCTTGCTGATATTATAGATAGCCGCACCGCCACCAGTGTTGGTGAAACGGAAACCATTTCTGTCGCTTGTGGCCTTCTTCAAGTACAATTCATTTTGGGTGCCGTACAAAGCAAAACTTTTGGCGTCAACGAGGAAGTGTCTGGTATTGTCAATCGTCAATTTGCTGCAAGCGCCCATACAGGATATGCCATAACCGTTCGTCGAGGTCATCGTCATACCACCGTCTCCCGTGAAAGTAATATCCTTGTTGGCTCCTACGCAGGTTCCCTTTGTGGTGATCTTGTTGGTGCCAACGAGCTTCACGGTGAGTTCGGCATCGGCAGACGTTGATGTCGTGTGGATACCATAGACATTGTCTTCGGTCACATTCATCGTCACGTTGTCCAGCGTCAGCGTCTTAGAGCTGGTATTGTAGTTGACTGTTCCACTAGTAATGTATGGGCTACCAACAGCTAAATGGTTGCAGTTGTTGAGCTTTACGCCAGCTATGCTAATTGGATATTCATTTTTTATGACATAGAAGTTAACATCTGAGCCCTTGACCACTTCGCCGCCAGTCTTCTTCACTTGACGTGATGAGGCATCCCAATAACAGCCAGGGGTGCCATAGCTGCTGTCGTAGAAGAAATCCATATCGGTCAGTGTCAAGTGACAGACACCTATGATAGAAGCTTGACTGCCGCCATAGAAATAGTAGTCAGAATTGCTACCGGCCTTTTTCAAGATCAGGTCGTTATTGGGAGCGGACTCGCTGTAGTCGTTATAAACGCCACGCGAAGAACCTGTGAATTTTGCTGTAGCATCTACGTTCACGGTCAGAGGGCATTTCCAGCCCTTATTCATATAAACAGCGGAACCGTTTGTGTTCTCAAATGTGATCTTCTTGTCACCTGTAATCTCCGTGGAACCATATATGTCTAGCGGGATTGAGCTGGCCTTGATGAGGTTTTCGGAACCCGTAGAGTTAATCTTGAAGGAAGAGAGGTAAGAAACAATACCTTTCGACAGCGTAACGCCATTCATCGTCAGCGTCTTGGTGCTGTGATCCCATTTGATCGTTCCTGACGTCAGACCCATTAACGAGGCATCTGATGACGACGAAGAGTACGATTGATCGTTACCTACGACGATAGGCTTCTGTCCAATGACCAAAGCCGGAGCAACATTCGCTTTGTTCACCAGATTACCGCTGGCATCTACGATACCGCCCTTGCTACTACTAAATGAGCAGCCAACAGTTGACACAAAGCTCTGTTGCACGCCATTCAGATTGGTGTAGATGGCATTGAAGCCGCTCATGGCAGCCTTGCCAGTGGGAGCCTTCAGCGACATCCAGGTGAAGTTGGGAGCAAAGATGTTGTTGTCGGAATAACCACTCAAACAGTCGTTGTTGGACGTCTCGGCAGTAAAATGGATACCCGAAATGTCGAGCCTGTAATTAGGCTCCATGCGAATGGCATTACCCGCTCCAGTGTTTTTAACAGTAAGCGATCCTACCTGACCGGATGCTGAACCGATCCAGATCTTGCTCTGACCGTAAATGCCAGCGCACGAGGAGGAAGTGGGCTCGGAACAGATGATGGTGTTGGAACCTTCACAGCGGATGGTTAAGCCATCAGTAAAGCCGGTGACAAAAACGGCGTCATTGTCTGATACGGTAATCGTAGCATTCTTCAAGGTGAGCACTCTGTTGCTGGCATCGAAGTGTACCGAACCGGTGACGGCCGAGTTGGAAATATTTCCAGTGGTCGTGTAGTTAACGCCACCAATTTTTACGCGTTGTGCCCACATAGGCGCAACGAGTATGGCGAGCATTAACATAGAAGTAAAAAATCTCTTCATAATTTGATTATTTTTAAGGTGAATAATGAATGAATTATCGCTTGACGCTGCAAAGATACTATTTATTTTTAGAAAAGGTCTTGGATTTTGGTGACAAAATACTTGGACAGAAGTGCCGAAAGCGTCACAATAATCCTAATTTCACAATCTTTAACAGCTTTCGGGGCTACCTCCCTAAGAATTGCGAAGGTGTCATGCCCGTCTCCTTCTTGAAGAAGCGGCTGAAGTAGGAGTTATCCTCGAAGCCGCAGGCACGAGCCACCTCGATCATCGAGTGACCGCCGCGACGGATGAGGGTGCAGGCCTTGCGAAGACGGCGTTGTTGGATGTACTCGCTGACGCTCATGCCTATGGCAGATTTCATCCTGCGGTTGAGTTTGAAGCGGTCGAAGCCCAGCGAAGCCGCCAACTGGGCGACATTCACTTCGCAACGACTGATCTGATCGTCCAACAAACGGTCGAGGTCATAAAACAGATAGCGCGCACTGCCCTTGGGACGAGGCAGGGGACGAGGTGTGTAAGGCTGGAGATGTGATTGATCCATAACTTTTGCAGTTGAGGTTTGACGCTGCAAAAGTAGGACAAAAAAGTGATACAGGCCTTGGACAAAAGTGACAAAAGGTTGGACTAAAGTGACAAAGTGCTCATTTACAAGGTCCGTTATGCCTTGTTGACGAACTCCGAAGGCGACATTCCCGTTTCCTTGCGGAAGAAACGGCTGAAATAGGCATCGTCGTCGAAGCCGCAGGCACGGGCCACCTCGGCCACCTTGAGACGACCTTGACCGAGCAGCATGCAGGCTCGTTCGGCACGGTAGCGGCTGGCATACTCCTGCATGGTGATGCCCTCGATGGACTTGACCTTGCGGTTGAGCAGGGTGCGGGTGATGCACAGCGCATCGGCCAGCCGGGCAAGATCGACCTGGCAGGCTCGCATCTGTTCATCGAGGAGGGCATCGACTTTAATTATAAAAGGATCGCGCGAAGCTTGTTCCTGTGCTTCGCCAGAAGAGGGCGAAGCGGCGTCGGGGGCCTTGCTTTCGTCGGGGCCGTCGGGAGCATCGGCTGTTCCACGTGTGTTCTGAGCGGTCTCAGCTGCCGCTACGGCAGCAAGATACTTCTCCTGCCACTGCCGCACACGGCGGTTGCGTTCCTTGATGCTGCGCAGCTGCAGCAACACGGCAATGATGAGGACAGCGCCGAAAACGACGGCTCCGATGATGAGCAGACGGGTGAGGCGTTCCTGACGTTTATTCTGCTGCCGCATACGTTCAAGTTCGTAGCGGGCATCGTAGTCGGCCATGGCCTGCAGCGTACCTTCCTCGAAGAGCGAATCGCGCAGCAGACTATAGGCTTCGAGATGGTCGGCAGCACGCTCGGCATCGGTGACACGCAGCGCCTTCCATAGTCCCAAATGGCTCTTGACCTGACCATTGCGGTTGCCGGTGCGCAGGTTGATGGCGAGGGCTTCCTCGTAGAACGCTGCTGCGGCGGCGAGCCGCTGCTGATGAACGGCGATGCTGCCGAGCTGGTTGAGGCAGATGGCCAGGGAGGTGGCGTTGCCGGCGCGCCGCAACTCCGGCTGCGCTGTCTCGAGCAGGGCACGGGCTTCGCTGAGATGTTCCGTGGCTTCGAGGACGCTGGCTTTCTGCACCTGACGGATGGCCATGCGATGAAGATCGCCGCGCAGGGAGTCCAGACGCAAGGCTTCATTGGCTGCCGCGAGGGCTTCGTCAGGACGGTTGAGCGAGAGGTAGATCTCCGAGAGGGTGCCGTAGCGACCGGCTATCTTCACGCTGTCGTTCAGCGATACCGCGAGGTCTAAGGAGCGACGGACATATTTCTCGGCATCGGCAGGCTGACGCGTCAGGACATAGATGGAGCCAAGGGTATTCAGCGAATAGACGAGGCGTTCCTTGTCGTCCAGCTGCTCGTCGAGCTGTATGACTTTCGTGGCGGCGGCAAAGGCTTCGGCAAACATGCCGCGACGGACGTAGCAGATGGAGAGCTCGCTCAGGCAGTCGCTGTGTTTCTCGAGGTCTGAGGAATCGATGGCCTGGAGAAGATCCTGGAAGTAGTCGGTAGCCTCGACAAAAGCCGCACGACCCATCATCTCCTCGCCACGGTCGAAGAGTGTGTCGAACGGCACGGAGGTGTCGATGGCAGTGGATTCGAGGTCGGGAGAAGAAACGCGCGAATGTGTGCAGCCCAAAACGAGGGCCGCACACAAACACACAAAGTATAATATAAGGTATTTACTGAACTTCAACGAAATCAGAGGTTTCTTCGACAACGGGTTCGGGCTCGGGAGCTGCAGGCATCAGCAGGAACATGGAGACAATCAGCATGAAGTTGACGATGACATCAGCGAAGTAAACACCGACGCAGCAAGCGCATAAGCCGAGGATGGAGATGCCAATCATGGTGAGCGCCATGAGCAGGAGTTCCCAGAAATGGCCCTTTGTCATTTCCCACGAACGGCTGAAGGCTTCGCCGAAGGTAACGTTCTGAGTGGCGGCAAGGACGGGAGCGTACCACAGACGAATGGCAATCCAGATGCCCGGGAGGATGCAGAGGAGGCAACCCAAGGCGACGATGATGCCGTAAACGAACTCTACGCAGAAGAAAATGGCCAAGCTGTTGAGGTCAACCTTGAAGATGGAGCCCATCGTCTCGTAAGGCTTACCCTTGCAATAGGCGTTCACGTAGAGGTTGAAGCCGATGTAGCCGAGATAGATGGTCAGCAGGAAGCCGATGGCCACCAGGAAGTAGTTGACCTGCAGCACCTCTGACAGCATAGCCACCTGAGCGGTTGGGTCGCTGCTGTTGGTGATCAGCTCGGCATAGCGCTCAGCGTCGATGCTGACGCCAAAGCCGCTGACAAGGCTCGTCACGACGGAGAGGAGGACGAAGATGGGCCAGTGTTTTACGGCGAGGTCCCACGCCTTGGAGACGAGGTCTCCGATAACGATTTTGTTCATTTGACGAATAGGATTAAGGGTTAATATTTCTTATTCTTTATTCTTTTGACGTAAATTGTCCCGCTAAAGTTGCAGGGCAGGCACGATATTTCTCACCACGCCCCAAAGGATGGAGAGGATGAGGATGACGAGAGCCGCCGTGGACGACAACTCACGTTTCCACAACCACCACGCCGCAACCAACGGAGCGCCGATGGCCAAGCCGGGGTTGAACCAGAAGGCCTCGACCCACTGACCGTGGCACAACGCCCACAGCATTCGCTGTCCCCCGCAGAAGGGACACTCGAGACCGGTGAAGATGTGGAAAGGACAGGGAAGCATGGGAGTTGAAAGTTTTGCGGTGCAAATTTACACTTTATTGTGTGAACAGCCAAAAGTAACCCTAAAAAACTACGATTTTGAATTGTACTTTTTCGTCTCGGCCACGATAACGCCTGCCAAGGCAAGCAACGAGATGAGGTTGGGGATCGCCATGAGGCCGTTGAGCAGGTCGGCAAGGTTCCAGACCACCGTCAGCTGCACCACGGCACCGATGAAGATGACTGCAACGTAGAGCAAGCGATAGATGATAAGGTACCGTTTGCCGCTGAGGTACTCCACGGCACGCTCGCCGTAGTAGCTCCAACCGAGGATGGTGGAGAAGGCGAAGGTGACGATGCCGAACGTGAGCAGCGGAGCACCCACGACGGGAATCTTCTCGAAAGCCATCTTCGTCAGGGCACCGCCGTTGTGGTAGTCGATGTCGGGATAAGCCAGGATGCTGCTGACGAGCACCAGACCGGTGAGGGCACAGATGACGACGGTGTCCCAGAACGTGGCCGTCGAGGACACGAGGGCCTGGCGGACGGGATTGTCGGTCTTGGCAGCTGCAGCCACGATGGGTGCCGAACCCATACCGCTCTCGTTGGAGAACAAGCCGCGGGCGATGCCGTAGCGGGCCGTCATCATGATGGTGGTACCTGCGAAGCCGCCGCCGGCAGCTGCCGGGGTGAAGGCGCTGCGGCAGATCAGACACAGCGCATCCCACACATAGGCTCCATTAATAAATAGGATATAGACGCAGCCGATGACATACAACAGCGCCATCAACGGCACGAAGGTGGAGCAGAAACGTGCGATGCCCTTCACGCCGAAGAGGATGACGAGGGCCGCCAGGGCGGCGATCACCCCACCCGACCACGCCATCGGCACGCCGTAAGTCTCGTAGCACAACAACGAGATGGCGTTGCTCTGCACGCTGTTGCCGATGCCGAAGGAGGCGAGGGCGGTGAGGACGCAGAAGGCCACAGCCATGCTCTTCCACCCTAAGCCGCGCTCCAAGGCGTACATCGGTCCGCCCAGCATCGTGCCGTCGCTGGTCTTCACGCGGTACTTGACGGCCAGCAGACCCTCGGCATATTTCGTCGAGATGCCCAACAGACCCGTCAGCCAGCACCACAGCACGGCACCGGGACCGCCTAAGGCCACAGCCGTAGCCACGCCGACGATGTTGCCCGTGCCAATGGTAGCAGCCAACGAGGTGGCGAGGGCACCGAACTGGCTCACGTCGCCCTCGGCATTCGTGTCGCGAGTGACGGACAGACGGATGGCATGGAAGATGCGGCGCTGCGGAAAGCGCAGACGGACGGTGAGATACAGATGTGTGCCAAACAGCAGCACGATCATCGGCCAACCCCACAGCTGCGATGCGGCCTCGGCGACGAACGCGTTCAAGTCCTGAGGAGTCATGTGAAAGCAGGATTACAGTAACGTGTTAACGTATTAATGTGTTATTTTGTTAATGTGTTAATGTGTTAACGCGTCACGCATCGGCGAAGACCCTGCCGTCGTCCAGCGTGATCTGGAGCTTGGTGTATTCGCTGTGGAAATCATGCTGCAGGCGGTCCAGGTAGCGACGGCTCTCCCAATGGCACATGGGCAGGTCGTGCAACAGGTAGTTGCCACAGGCTTCGGGACGTGTTGCCGGCACCTCGGCCTGCGTGAGGATCCATTCCAGACACTGGATGGTCAGCTCACGCATGTCCTGAACGGAATAGTCGCCGGTCATGATGATATACATACCGGTCAGGCAGCCCATAGGACCGACATACACGACGTCGTCCTTGACCGCTGAGTTGCGGAACCAGGTGGCCATGAGATGTTCCAAGCTGTGCATAGCAGCCGGCGCCACGGCAGGTTCCTTGTTGGGTTCGGTGATACGCAGGTCGTAAGTCGTGAAGCCCTTGTCCTGTCGCGACACATAAATGCCGGGCTTCAGCTGCGTGTGGTCGATGGTAAAACTCTGAATGACTTCCATGAGAGGAGTTGAAAGTTGAACTTTCGGAGCAGCGAGAGCAATCAAGCTTGCTTGAATTGCCGAGTCGTGACGAAAGTCAGCGAAGCTAAAGTTGATATTTAAGGCCTCTCTCCCCGCTCTCCCCCAAAGGGAGAGTGCCTCGCTTCGCTCGATAAAGCGGCAGTGGAGAGTTGAGGGCTGATATTTTAAAAGAATTCTATACTCGATTAGTAACTTCCTCCCCCTCCCTTGGGGAGGGGTTGAGGGTGGGCTCCCATCCCTATTCCTTAAACGGCAGCAGCGCGAAGCGTTCGGGGAGGGCGGCGAGGAAGCGGCGGGTGACATCGAAGCTGCGGCTGGCCATCTCGTCCCAGAAATTGAAGTACTGTTCGAGGTGGTTGTCGGCACCCGGCGTGTCGCTGAGGACGCGGAAGCTCACGAAGGGCGTCTGCAACAGGTAACAGGTCTGAGCGATGGCAGCGCTCTCCATGTCCACAGCCAGCGCTTCGGGGAACTGTGCCTTGATGGCGTCGAGCTGATGGCGGTCGGTGATGAACTGGTCGCCGCTGACAATGAGTCCCTTGAAGATGTGCTCGCCGCAGGCTACCTCCGTCAGCTGCTCCTCGCTGCGGAAGCGGGCGGGAAGACCTTGGATCTGACCATGCTCGCTGCCTGGGATAATGACATCGTGGTAAGCCGTCTGCGTGCTGACGACAACGTCCATGACCTGCAAGCTGGCATCGATGCCGCCGGCACAACCCGTCGAGATGATGCAGTCGGGCGCATAGCGACGGATGAGCACCGTAGTGCCTACGGCGGCGTTCACCTTGCCGATACCGCATTGCAGCAGGATCAGCGTGTTGGCGCCGAGGGTACCGACGACGAACTCATAGCCGCCGTCGTGTCCTGTCTGTGGCGAGGAGAGCAGGCCGACCAACTGATCGTGCTCCTTTGTCATCGCCGAGAGAATTCCTATTTTCATATCTTTTGAGTTAACTAATTCTTTATTTCTTTTGCAGGTATCTTTTATTCTTCACTCTTCATTCTTCATTCTTCATTCTTCATTCCCCTCGCCCCCAGGTATCTCCGTTCAATGCCCTTGAAGAGGATCATGGCCCAGAGCATGGCGAAGAAACAGACACCCGTGACGGCATTCTCGATGCCTAAGGGCGCGAAGGGCACGATGGACAGCGCGAAGACCAGGCTGTAGGTGATGAGACGGTGGCGGCGGAAGGCAAACAGCAGCTGCCGACGGCCCCAATGCGTTGTGGTGAACCACAGCGTAAGCCCCAACGAGAGGACGAAGACCTTCGTGTCCCAAAGCAAGCCCAGCACCAACGCCGTGCGGTTCGTCAAACCGACGAGGTCGGGGCGCAAGTCGGGCAGATGACCGCGAGTGGCAAACTGAAGGATCGTGCCGATGAGCCACCCTGCCACCATGGGCCAGCACGCCAGACGGAAGAACTCGCTGCGGCGCTGCCACGCCATCAGCAGGAAGGCCAGACACAACGGCAGCGTGATGCCGTCGTGCGTGAAGCTGCAGAAGATGCCCATCAGCAGCATCAGCGCATAGGCTATCTTGAAGTTCTTGCGACTGATGCGCGTATATTGAGTCAGGAAGAAAGGGACGATACATTGCGAACCCAGCTCCAGGATAGCCGACTCGTCGCGAGCAAAGAACAGCGAAGCGCCAGGAGCGAACAGCAGGATGAACGATGCCGTGATCGTCAGCTCCAGCACCGTGCGATCCGTGTCGATGAAGCGTGCCACCAACCACACCAGCAGCGTGAACATCGCCGCCGTGGCCGGCACGATGATGCGCGGATCCCACACGTAGCTGCCTGCTTTAGGCATCAGGGCCAACATCAGGCACACGAAGAGGAATATGAGCAGATAGGTGAGTGTTCGCATGATTCTATGATACGCCATGCAAAGTTAGCACCTTTTTCGTTCTCCACCAAACTTTTTCCCTTTTTTCTGCAAAATGGCATCGTTATTAGGCTTGTGGACTGTTGTGACGGGGGCGAACAGTCTGCACATTCAGACGTGCAATCCACAACCTATAAAGCTTTCAGCCAAGAGCTATAAGGCTTTCAGCCAAAAGCTATAAGGCTTTCAGCCAAAAGCTATATAGCTTACAGCCAAGAGCTATAGGACTTCCGGCCGACACCTATATAGTTGTTGGGTTTTCCCATTGGTGGAAAAACCCGGGAGTCTTAAGGCAGACCCTCTTAGAGGGTCGCCCTACCCTCCTAAGAGGGTTGCCAAGGACATCCAGAAGGCACGTTCCATGCTATAGTCACGACGCAGTCATTCAGCTCTGGTCGGCCTATCGGCCTCAAAATTATCAGAAAATTAATTCAAAAAATTATAAGAATTGCTGTTGGACGTACCTTTTGATAATTTTCTTATTCAATTTTTTTATAATTTTGAGCGAAGCGACCATTCAAAAAGAGATGACTGAGTGGCTACATACAAATAAGCGTATAAGAAAAATAATTCAAAATAGCCTTCACATCTTCACAATTTGACGTATATACCTGTATATCAGTACGTAAAAGTGTGAAGATTAGTGTGAAGGGGTGTGATTTTGTGAAGAAATAGCCGTTTTTATGCCCGATTTTAAGAGATTTTAACTTTCATTTCAGCCATTTTTCTGTCAATTGGACTGCTTATAAATGTTAATTCGTCATCAAGTGATGTACGGTTTCGGAATCTAAGTTGAGTTTTACAGCAATCTCCTCGACGCTCATTCCTCCCTGAAGCAAGAGTGCAATGGTTGAGCGGAGCAGGTCATCCTTCTCCTTCAACTTGTCATCCTTCTCTTTCAACTTGTCATCCTTCTCCTTCAACTTGTCATCCTTCTCCTTCAACTTGTCATCCTTCTCCTTCAACTTGTCTTCCTTCTCCTTCAACTTGTCATCTTTCTCCTTCAATTGAACTTCCTTCTCAGCCAGCTGAACATTTTTCTCAGCCAGCTGAACATTCTTCTCTGCTATTTGTTTATCTTTCAGCAGAATTTCTGTGTCTCGTTTTTCGATGACTGAGAAATATTCATCCTCGACATTCATATTGTGGCGCATATCGGCATCTGCAGCAGCCATAGTCAAACGATGAAGGATGTGCTCCATGTCACGGTCGCTGGCATAGACCTGTTCATCCAAGCGCAGGACGTGCTCGTCGTATTCATCCTTTCGCGACTGGTCAAAGATGCTCAGCACCATGTCCAGACGGTTGTTGATCTGTCCGTGCAGGCGAGGAATTTGCACGATGATGCTGTCGTGCGTGAGACTATCGACAAAAGCATTCGGCAATCCCTTCGTCACGATGTTACCATTGTAGTCGTACGACCGGTGGTGGACATAAAGCACAGGCTCTTCGATGTCCCCTACCTTGTGACCGAGCAGGTACACCGCCACCGTAGGCAGCGCGTGCCCGTCCACCATATTCTTCGGATTCGAATACTGCACACCAAGGTATTGGCGGAAGCGCAAGGTCTCGGTCTCAAGCCACGTCTTCTGCAGCTCCACGAGGATGAGGCGCTCGGTGCCGTCCTCCTCACGAATTGTGGCTCCGAAATCTATGCGGAACACCGAGAGGCTGGAGCGCTGGTCGCCTGTATATTCATGCGGGCGCACCACCACACTTATCACGTCCTTCTTCAGCAAGGCTGACAAGATTGTCCGCGCAATGCGTTCGTCCTCCATGAGGTACTTGAACACAATATCGTAGATAGGATTTGCTACCAACATAGTTGTTTCGTATTAAACACGTGTGCAAAGATAGGGTATTCGCGTGAACTGACAAAGAAAATCATCAAAAAAGTGAGGGAAGAGGGGCCATTACGGGCAACTACCTTCACGCCTTCACACCTTCCTTCACACCTTCCTTCACGCTTTTACGCATTGACAATCAACGAGTTCAGCCAAATTGTGAAGATGTGAAGGCATTTTGACGGTTATTCACGCGCGCGAAGAGGACGGAAAACGTGAGGAGTCGTTTGAAACGAATGCGCAGCTGCCAGGAGTTGACAGCTGCGCACGATGGGAAAGGTGGGATTAGAGCCCGCATTTCAGCGTCTTGACAATATGCTTGTCTCAATTATTCTTGGGGGGAGGTGTGTATGTCACATTTATATCCCCAGAGTAGTTGACTCCATCGCGGGTATAGGTGATATTAATCGATCCACTTTTATATTCATCATCGCGCTTTCCTGTCATCCAGTACCTCAGCTTTCTCCACTTATATTTAGGAAGATAGAAGTTGTGATCCTTTATCGTTTCATCTACGTATCCAGATTCATATAAGTTTCGGATAGATGATGAGAAATAATATCTCTGATAATCCAGTTCTGGATCTATCGGCTCACTTTCCCCTTCAAGTTCGTATGCAAAGAATGTACCTTCGATTTCATCTTGTGCGGCAGTAACCTGAACGTCGGTTACTAAATCATCTATCCCAAACACGTAGCAACTTCCAGAGAAACCTTTGCTGCTGCTGAATTCACTCGTGCCTTCCGAATGTGTAAATCCCACATTCCCAATATGATGGGTATAATCCTTCCCATTGCTCATGGCTATCATATAGTGGTTGAACATATAGAGTGAAGGATAAATCTTATATTTCCCTGGCAGCAAGATAGAGCGAAGACTGCCTTCAACCTTATCTATGGTGTTCCATGCGCTGTAGGTGTGTTCGGGCCATTGAATTGCACTACTTGTCGTGCTGCCAAAGCTGACAAACCGTCCCTGGGAATCGAACACGGAGATGCCTATCTGACAGGGAAGATAATTGCCGCGCGGCGCCACAGTGTAAGTGTAACCATCAAACTCTACAGATTCGAAGGTGGGCAACAGGTTGAGCGTTAAAGGGGTAAGACTAACGCCCGTCTCCATAAGTTTAAAGGTCTCTGAATATTCTTGCCCCCAATTGACGGGGTCGGGACCCTTGAACGTAGCGCTGGTGACGGCATCAATGGCTAAGGGCGACAATTCAATTTTGGTGCCTGAAAGTGCATCGTAGAGAGACCCTGCGGCTGCTCCTCCCAAATCGAGGCTGAAGCTGGCACTAAGCTTTGGACCCATATAGAGGTCTGCGCCGATGGACATCTCAAGCAACTCCTTAGCCCATGAGCAGGTGTAGATGCGCATGGGCACCTTGATGCCAAACTGTAAAAAACCATCGAGTGACAGTTTGAATAACCAACTGTTGTCGGCATCCGTCATGTGTTTTATGTTTGGTTTATATCTGGAGGAAACCACACTGCTCCATGGCTGACTGGAGTCGATGGTGATTTCTCGTGTGCCGGAGGAACTGAATGTCGGCGATGTGATGGATGCTGTGACATGGCCTTCGGCCTTGAGAAACATGCCTGGAATGGGACGAAGCTCGAAAAGGGGAAGGAACGAAGGTAGCATGACAGGCACACCACCCGGAACCTCACCCTCCCAGAGGTTGTCGTTGCCGTCGGTCTTATAGTCCACATATCCGGAGAGATTGAAGGAGAACTCGTCTGTCATAGACAATTTGAGGTAGATGCCCGAACTCCATCCAACGTTATAGACTGCTTGTGCTGCCGTTTTCAATTCAGCGTTGGCACCAATGCTGAACGTCAGGCCGGGTTTGGGTTCAAAACCATAACCTATCCTGTTGTTGATGTCCACGAGCGTCAGATCCCTGCTGCCTCCGACACGCCGTAGCTGATTGGCACCAGCCATCCTCGACATGGCATTGCCATCCTTGTCAAAGCCTAATTGCTCGACAGTAATAAACTGTTCGAACACTTCTCCGATGCTGGTTATCGGCTCATAGTAAATGACGTTATTTGAAACGGACTTCACTTTGCAGACATAAGGTGCGACGACAGTGCCAGGGGTGGTATGGCCAGTCGTGTATTCATAGGGATGATCCTCTCTGGTATTAATGCAGATGACATCACCTTCCGTTACGAGGGAAGTCATCTGAACGGGGTCTGGACTGTCGACCTCGTAAACCCGGATCACATTATTAGTGCCAAAAGTGCCCATGATAAAGTTCTTGCCCATCTCTCTCAAATCCTTGAAACGAGGATTCAGGCGAATCTCCGGCTGTTGGAATCCGATGGAGTCGATGGCTGCAAGCGGAATGCGATAAAGAGTGTCTTCCGTCTCTATCTCCTGCACCACATAGACATCGTGTTCTACGCCCTCGAAATCTACTTTCGAATAGCCCATGCGCTTAACCTGATCGAAGAAGAAACCGTTGAAGTCGCCGTCGTTGCGATAGATGTAGAAGGCGTCCTGGGCCTGCGCTGACAAAGTGAAAAATGAAAGAGTGAAAAGTGAAAAATAAAAGACACTCTTCAAGTAGGAATATAATCTTTTCATAATATTATCAATTACAAGTTATTCTCCCCGCCCGAACTGGAGTGGGGTGAGGGGTGGGTCTTCATCTCTTCACAAACTTATACGTGGCATCGCCCACTTTCACGAGGTACGTTCCTGCAGGGTGACGTTGAAGGGAAATGAGGGTCTTCTGGCCGGTGTGCGCTGTCTGCGTGGATAGTTTCTTGCCGTCGAGCGAGAACACTTCCACGTTTGTGCCGTCGGGCAGGCCTTCGAAGAGCATGGCATTGTCGTTCTGCGAAACGCGGATCTCGCCGGGCTTCACCGAAGGTACGCTGACCACGGGGATGTCGCCCTCGAAAGTGTAGCGCAGCACGTCGGTCAGCGGATAACTGACGCTGACCTTGGAGGTGGAGAGCATCAGATAGCCTGCGTTGAAGCGTGTCTCGGGTTTGTCGGCAAGGTCGTGACGGATCTTCTGACCGTTCTTCAGCCACACCACCAACTGCTGTGCGGCATCGTCAGCACGTGCCACCGCGGGCAGCAGCGCCAACGCCATCAGGAGAAAGAGAATCTTTTTCATACGTATATCGGTTTTTATGATTTAGCTATGGATTTTATCGTTTCTGGCGACAAAGGTAGCAAAAAAACGATCACCAAGCACTTGCAAATCGTCACAATCGACTTGCAGATGATCATTCGTCAGTCGTTTTCTGCACCAAACGCACGATATGCGACATGGAGTGTGCGGCCACTTCAGGCGGTAACCTTGTAATCTTAGGGCAATCACTCTTTGGTTTTATCACACTTTTAGCGTTTCACTTTTGGTGTTATACCTTTAGCGCGATGCAAAGAAGACAACTACATTCACACCTTCACACGACCTTCACACCTGCCTTCACACCTTCACGCACTGACAATCAACGAGTTCAGCCAAATTGTGAAGGTGTGAAGGCATTTTGAAGGTTATTCACGCGCGAAAAAATGGGGGGACGTGCATAGAGTTGGGAAACAGAGAAAGGAAACGGGAGCGGACAGGCGTGATGTGCGCTGTCCGCTCCAATGGGAGTTATCTTGGGTATTTCACCCCGTCTATATAGAAAAACATTTTGACATCTGGGGACCCTACTGAGCCATCGCTGTGGTACGTTGTAGTACTATAGCTCCCGTCACCGTTTCGATATACCCGATAGTATGTGCTTGAGATGAGAGAACCGTGAAAATATTGGTCATACCATTCTATAACACTTTCGAATAATGCTCTTGTATATGAGCCGCTCTCGTCACCACTCTCCACGCTATTACGAATATTGGCATTAGTGATCTGAGAAAAAACGACTTCTTGGTCGGTTTCAACAATTTCCTTGATCTCGAAGGATATAAAGCATTTCACAGGAACATTGCCACGTGGGTCATTGGTGGTATATTCCCCTTGCACGCTGATGATATCGTTTCCCAAACGCGTTGCTGTAACTTGATGTTTGAATTCAACGCCCCAAGATGTATAATCAGCACCAGATGAATCTGAGCGACCAGAAGTACTAACGGCTACTTCAACTTTGAAATTGCTCAGGTCGTTGGGGGCTTGATAAGCATCGAGTTCAAAGCGGTCCATCACCCCGGTAGGGCCGCCGGTGAAAACAATGGAAAGGCCTTTCATTATCTTACGATCCCACAACGTCGTATTTGGCAGGGCTTTGAAGACCGCCCTGTACTGTCCCTGCTCTTCATTGATTACCTCAAGTCGTGCATCCTTTATCCAATTATAGCTATATGCAGTAGCGAGAGTGTCAAAACCTTCTAACCTGATGTTTTCCTTGAGGCAGTTGGTGGTGAACTCTACAGACGCCTCGCCGCCATCAGCAGAGAAATGCAGTTCTCTACTCTTTAAATCCATCGTGCAAGGACAGAAGAAACCATCCATATATCCAAATGCAGTATAGGGTCCGTTTCCAAGCCATGTCACCATAGGGGAAAAGAAATAAAATTTTGATCCTTTCAGCCCTTTGATGTCATCATCCGTGAGTGTGTACTCGTATTTACTCGTAAATCTATTATACGGCCAATTACCAACTTGCTTCACTAAAATCATGTCCCGTTCTGTGTAGTCGTATTCTTTGTCTGCTGGCGGCTCGTAGATACCAATGGACAAGTCGTTACGATTAAAGAGTTTCTTGGGATTGGGGAGGATAGCAATTGTCACCTTGTGCCCTTGATCGGCATAGATGGTAGAACCGCCTTTGAACCTCGGCACGAAGAGCAGCGTGTCGCAGAGGAATTTCCAGTCCTTGGTGAGGAAAGTCTTATGCTGTTCTTCTCCCCAAAGGGCTCGGGCAGTGGCCTTGGCTTCGACGTTGACGGAGAGGAGCGAGACGTCCACCTCAGCGCGTCTCAGTATGTCGTAGAGGTTCATCTCATCGTTGTTGAGCCAGTCGGTTTGGAACTCTATCTGTCCGTCCACTTGCGGACCGATGTAAGCGTAGAAGCCAACATTACCTCTGAGGATTTTCTGCATCCATTTGGCCGTGCCTACATCGCAACCAACCTTGACACCGGCCTGCACATGACCGGCAAGCTTTACGCTGGTGTTGCCCACATCGAAAATGGGTTCGTCGGACGTGTCCTCAGAAGGCACGGGATACATGCTGTAGCCGATGGGAAAAAGCCGGCCCGTGTCGAAGATGATGTCCTCGGCGATGTTTAATTCTGCCTTGGGCAAAGTCAGCTTTGTCTCAAATTCACCCCAAGCATGTAGGAAGAGAGTGGGATAGGGATTGATGCCAAAGACGGGGCAGGCGGCAGGGAAGATGATGGGTGGGAGTTCGACGAGATCTTCCAGTTCCTTCATGAAGTCGCCTTTATAACCGATGGTTACTGCCGGTTCCACCGAAGTGGTGAGTGTACGAGTCAGCTTGGCGTAGAACCTTGTCCAGCCTATATCGTATGTCGCACGGAGCTTGAACTTGACGCCCAACTTGGCTTCGATGGCTATCTTGCTGTTATGCGTAGGTTCCCATTCGCGGCTCACCGTAAAGTCAAAGTCGACGAGCGTAAGCTCTGGAGTTTCTGCACGACGTGGAGCATTCTCGGGATGCCAGCCGGCGAGACGGCGCTTGACATTACCTTCTGGATCTACAGTGACGTCCTCTACGGTGATGAACTGCTCGAACACCTCACCTGGATCCGTGACAAAATGGCCTATGACTGATATCCAGTTGTCACCGAACTTTTCCACCTCATCCACGACACAGCTGAAACCTCTGTCCCAGTAATATAGAGAATATCCGGGCCCGAGTTTGGGCGTACTGATGTATATATCGCCCACTTTTGGTTCTAAATCGGCTGGCGAGTTATGGAGATAAAAGCCTACCATACCTTGTTCATCATCTACGCTGACACCCGACATATAAGGGGTCAATCCGCATTGCTCGACGATGCGAACACGTGGGTTGATCTTGATTTCCGGCTGCTGAAAGCCTATCGAGTCGATGACGCAGAGGGGAATCCTATACAGCGAGTCAGCGGTCTCGATCTCCTGAATCACGTATTCTTCATGCTCCACGCCCTGAGGATCGATCTTCGAATAGCCCATGCGAATGACTTCGTCGAAGAAGAAACCGTTGAAGTCGCCGTCGTTGCGATAGATGTAGAAGGCGTCCTGGGCCTGCGCTGACGAAGTGAGAAATGAAAGAGTGAAAAGTGAAAAATAAAAGACACTCTTCAAGTAGGAATATAATCTTTTCATAAACATTATCAATTACAAGTTATTCTCCCCGCCCGAACTGGAGTGGGGTGAGGGATGGGTCTTCATCTCTTCACAAACTTATACGTGGCATCGCCCACTTTCACGAGGTATGTTCCTGCAGGCTGACGTTGAAGGGAAATGAGGGTTTTCTGGCCGGTGTGCGCTGTCTGCGTGGATAGTTTCTTGCCGTCGAGCGAGAACACTTCCACGTTTGTGCCGTCGGGCAGGCCTTCGAAGAGCATGGCATTGTCGTTCTGCGAGACGCGGATCTCGCCGGGCTTCACCGAAGGTACGCTGACCACGGGGATGTCGCCCTCGAAGGTGTAGCGCAGCACGTCGGTCAGCGGATAGCTGACGCTGACCTTGGAGGTGGAGAGCATCAGATAGCCCGCGTTGAAGCGCGTCTCGGGCTTATCTGCCAAGTCGTGACGGATCTTCTGGCCGTTCTTCAGCCACACCACCAACTGCTGAGCAGCATCGTCGGCACGTGCCACCTTGGGCAGCAGCGCCAACGCCATCAGGAGAAAGAGAATCTTTTTCATACGTATATCGGTTTTTATGATTTAGCTATGGATTATATCGTTTCTGGCGACAAAGATAGCAAAAAAACGATCACCAAGCACTTGCAAATCGTCACAATCGACTTGCAAATGATCATTCGTCAGTCGTTTTCGGCCTTCCACTCGCTGGGCGTCAAGCCTGTCATGGCCTTGAAAGCGCGGAAGAAAGAGGATTCGGTGGTGAATCCCGACTGCAGCCACACCTGCGTCATCTTCATGTCGGGATGCTTGCGTATGAGTTCCTTGGCATACTCCACGCGATAGGTGGCCATGAATTGCGAGAAGGAACAGCCCCACTGGCTGTTGATGCAAGCCGACACCACATTGCGGTTTGTTTCGAGCCGTGCAGCCAGGTCGGCCAGCTTCAGACTGCTGTCCAGATAGGGCCGTTCCTGCTCCATCAGCTGACTGATGCGCAGTTTGAGGCTGTCAACGTTGTCATCGTCATCACTATCCGGCTCATTAGCGTCAACAACCGTCGTTTCGACAGGTTCTTCCTCGACAATCCTTCGAGCAGGCTGGCGTCTTCTATATATAATAAGGAATAGGGCTGAGAGGAGCAGCGCAGCGACAAGCACGATCCAGAGCCATGGCTGCTGGGCAGCGTGCGATGCGGTTTGTTCCTGCGGGCCGACACGGAGCAGGAACACGGAGGACAGGGGCGAATAGTTGTCGTTGCCCAATGTGCCGCCAAGCTTAGTGTTATAATTGATGCCACCCGTGATGATCAGGTTGCCATCGTCGGTGAGGTAAATCTGCGGCCAGCCGGCCTCAGGCAGCGGGTCGGTGTAGTAGAGGGTGAGCGGTGCGGGCCGTTTGTCGTACTCCACACAGACGAGGTAATGGCGGTTGTCCCGATCGATGCCGTGGACGTAAGCCCGATGGGCACGGCGGTCGGCCAGGACAGGACTGTAATAGATGATGCCGCCATTCAGCCCTTCCCTCGGCACGGCACAGGTGGTTGGCAGCAGGGTGAAGGTGGTGTCGCTCACGAGCATGAAAGCCAGCTGACGGTTCGACACCCACGACGTGGTGTCGCCCTCGGTCCAGTCCTGAACGGGCAGCAGCCATGAATAGTCGCCACGGCTCTCGTCGCCGATGAATCCCGTGCTGCCACTCATGGGGGACTCATGAAACAGCGGTTGCCATCGCTTCAACAAAGGCACGCGAAGCGGTGTGCCCTTCAGGCGGTCCACGATGTCGCTGCGCAGCACTTCGCCGTGCGTGCCGCCATTGCCCAGGATGAGCACATCGTCAGAAGCGGAGCGGAGGATATAGGGCGAGGCGCGACCAATCGTGACTTCTTTGACGAAGTGGAAATAGCGGTCGCCATCGAACAGCTCGATGCTGTCGCCGGCATACCAGTTGCCCGCCACCACAACGCGTCCGCTGTCTATTTCCATGGCAGAGGCCATGGTGCGCTTCGTGTCAAAGCAGCTGTACCCTCGGAAGGTGTGGGTGGCAGGGTCGTACTCCTCCACGCCGAAGGTCTGTCCGATGCCTAACGGCTTCTCGCTGCCCCCGCCAATGATCACCTTGCCGGAGCTGAGCACCAGGCTGACGCCGTTGTCGTGGGGGTAGGCCGTCTCGAGGAGATGCCACTGCCCGTCACGGTAGTACTCAGCCGTAGCCGTAGGGATGAAGTTGGTCGTGTGCCCACCGACCACCGTCACTTCGCCATTCACGCAGAAAACGGAATGGGCGCTGCGGGGAATATTCATGTCGGGCAAGCGCTCCACCTCTATCCGTTGAAGACGGATGGAGTCATCAGCCCCGGCGACGGCGGAAGCCATCAGCAGGACATATAATAATATAAGGTGTAAGCTTCGCCCCATGGCACGTATGCTTTATATGAGCTGCAAAGTTAGCCTTTTTTCCTTCAACAGACGGCTTCCAGGCGTTAAAAGTTACTAAAACCACCGCTTGCGTCATCGCGATGACGTATTGCAAGGCTAAAAGGAGGGGTAAAGACTGACAAGTTGGCAGGCGGAAGCGCTTTGGCACACCTTTAGCAGGCAGAGAAAGTGGAAATCGATAACATCAAATAACCAACTCAAAAATTTAATCATTATGAAGATTCAACCCCTTGCAGACCGCGTGCTCATCGAGCCGGCTCCTGCTGAAACAAAGACCGTCGGCGGCATCATCATCCCCGACACCGCAAAAGAGAAACCCCTTCAGGGCACTGTCGTGGCCGTAGGCAATGGCACCAAGGACGAAGAGATGGTGCTGAAGGCTGGTGATCAGGTTCTCTATGGCAAGTATGCCGGCACCGAACTGGAACACGAAGGCAAGAAATACCTCGTCATGCGCCAGAGCGATGTCGTAGCCATTCTGGCATAACAGAAATTGTAAAATGTAAATCGTAAAATTGTACAATAAAGTCATGGCAAAAGAAATCAAATTCAATATCGAAGCCCGCGAGCAGATGAAGCAGGGCGTGGATCAGCTGGCCAATGCTGTCAAAGTGACACTTGGTCCGAAAGGTCGTAATGTAATTATCGAGAAGAAGTTCGGTGCTCCCCAAATCACCAAGGACGGTGTGACCGTAGCCAAGGAGATTGAGCTGGCCGATGCCTTCCAGAATGCAGGTGCACAGCTCGTCAAGAGTGTAGCCTCCAAGACAGGCGATGATGCCGGCGACGGCACCACCACCGCCACCGTGCTGGCACAGGCCATCGTTCGCGAGGGCTTGAAGAATGTCACCGCAGGTGCTAACCCCATGGATCTGAAGCGCGGTATCGACAAGGCCGTAGCCAAGGTTGTGGAGAGCATCAAGGGCATGAGCGAGCAGGTCGGCGACGACTACAACAAGATTGAGCAGGTGGCTACCGTCAGCGCCAACAACGATCCCGAGATCGGTAAGCTGCTGGCCGATGCCATGAAGAAGGTCTCCAAGGACGGCGTCATCACCATCGAGGAGGCTAAGGGCCGCGACACCACCATCGGTGTTGTCGAGGGTATGCAGTTTGACCGCGGCTATCTTTCCGCTTACTTCGTCACCAACACGGAGAAGATGGAGTGCGAGATGGAGAATCCCTATATCCTCATCTATGACAAGAAGATCTCCAACCTCAAGGACTTCCTGCCCATTCTGGAGCCCGCTGTGCAGACCGGCCGTCCGCTGCTCGTCATCGCAGAGGATGTCGATAGCGAAGCTCTCACCACCCTCGTCGTCAACCGTCTGCGTGGCCAGCTGAAGATCTGTGCCGTCAAGGCTCCTGGCTTCGGTGATCGTCGCAAGGCTATGCTCGAGGATATCGCCATCCTCACCGGCGGCGTAGTCATCAGCGAGGAGAAGGGGCTGAAGCTCGAGCAGGCTACCATCGAGATGCTCGGCAGCGCCGACAAGGTGACCATCAGCAAGGACAACACGACGATTGTCAGCGGTCACGGTCAGAGCGAGCTCATCAAGGATCGTATCAACCAGATCAAGAATGAGATTCAGAACACCACCTCTTCATATGACAAGGAGAAGCTGCAGGAGCGTCTCGCTAAGCTCAGCGGCGGTGTTGCCGTCCTCTATGTTGGTGCTCCCTCCGAGACCGAGATGAAGGAGAAGAAGGACCGCGTCGATGATGCCCTCTGCGCTACCCGCGCTGCTATCGAAGAAGGTATCATCCCCGGCGGCGGCGTAGCCTACATCCGTGCCATCAAGGCCCTCGACGGCCTGCAGGGCGAGAACGCCGACGAGACCACGGGTATCCGCATCGTGGAGCGCGCCATCGAGGAGCCGCTGCGCCAGATT
>Ga0310697_10000678_pt1 | contig 44024 bp, 45 predicted proteins | sample 172DNAGHGlowgp2_FD_203883 | JGI IMG/M metagenome (GOLD analysis project Ga0310697, IMG submission 203883) | Sheep rumen microbial communities from Palmerston North, Manawatu-Wanganui, New Zealand - 1728 DNA GHGlow gp2 (v2) (version 2) | ecosystem: Host-associated > Mammals > Digestive system >...
TTTTGCATCTGAAAAAGTTATACTTTTGCAGTTGTTTAAAATCTGAGACCAATTGTCTAACTGTATTTTGAAAAATAAAGATTATCAATGAGATAAGGAGAATGAGGCCAGTTACCTCCGGCTCCACTTGGGAAATGAACCTTCCCTGACGAAAACACTGATAATCAGATAGATTGTCAGTGTTTTCTGCTTTATGGTGCCCCCTGCTCTCCGAAACAGGGTTCCACGGGTGCAAATCCGGTTGCCGGGTGCAGAAAGAAGTTGATAGTCTGACAAATATCCACACACCGATACCCCAGAACGGTGCCTGAATGGGACGGGGACACGGTACAGCCTTCTCACATCAGTTTGTCAGACACTTCCTCCACACGTTTCATTATGGTTTCGGGGAGGAGTTTTGCATAGACGGCCTCGGTGGTCTTGGTCGAACTGTGCCCGAGAACCTTCGATACCGTCAGCATATCCACGCCTGCATTCAACAACAGTGTTCCACAGGTGTGTCGTGCAAGATGGGAATGCAGTGTCTTCTTGATACCACACACCTCCTGTATCTCTTTCAGGTAGGAGTTGTATTTCTGGTTGGTCAATGTCGGTAAATGGTAGTTATGCTTGACCAGTATTTCCTTGACCACAGGAAGGATGGGGATGAACGCCTGGACACCCGTCTTGACACGTTCCTTGACAATCCACTCCTTCCCGTCCTTGTCTGTCTCAATGTCCTTCTCGCTTAAACTGGCCATATCTCGGAATGCAAGACCCGTATAACATTGCAGAATGAAAAGGTCTCTGATGTTCTCCATTGACTTTGACCCCAATTCCTTGGTTCTTATCAGACGGACTTCTTCAAGGGTAAGGGGTACCTTCTTCACCTTGGTCTTATGGAGTTTGAACGAGAGGGGATTGGTCGAGATGTATCCCTCACGGATCGCATAGATGAGGATGGTCTTCAGTTTCCTCATATAGCATATCGCCGAGTTGTTGGCCATCCTCCCCAGCATATAGGTGTAGATGTCCTCCATATCGGAAGTGGAGAGGTCATACAACATCTTGTCCGTGCCCATCGCCTCCTTGCTGTACCTTATGGTGCATTTGTATTTCACATATACGGCCTGTGTGATCAGACCGACTTTCCTCTTCTCCACCTGTTTCACCATAAACTCGTCGAACAGTCCATACACGGAGATGCTGTTCTGTTTGATGCCGTGCTTGAATGCATAGACGAAGGTGTCAACAGTGAAGAGGAGACCACGTTTCAGCATTTCCGTCTCCAACGAATAGCATTTCATACGTACAGCCTCGATGTATTCGTTGGTCTGGTCATCTCCACGGACAATCTGTTTCTTGGGGTTGAACAGTTTCGGGTCGATTTTACGGTTCAGGGACACAAAACGCCTTTTCCCGTTGATGATTACGTAGAGTTCCAATGGTGTCAGCCCGTCTTTCTTGCTTACCTTGGAGGCCCTGCATACGAATGTGATAGTCATTTCTGTTTCAATTTTATGTTAGACAATGTTTTACAAAGACAAAAATTGGTCTCAGTCGGAGAAAAATCGGTCTCAGATTTTGAACATTTCCACACCACCCATCCCCGTCCCATTCAGGCACCGTTCTGGGGTATCGGTGTGTGGATATTTGTCAGACTATCAACTTCTTTCTGCACCCGGCAACCGGATTTGCACCCGTGGAACCCTGTTTCGGAGAGCAGGGGGCACCATAAAGCAGAAAACACTGACAATCTATCTGATTATCAGTGTTTTCGTCAGGGAAGGTTCATTTCCCAAGTGGAGCCGGGGGGAGTCGAACCCCCGTCCAAACATGCCGCAGATATGCTTTCTACAAGTTTAGTCTCCGTTTGTTTGTCGGCGGCGGCATGGTACGGGACAGACCTGGCCGCCGCTTATCTTCTAAAGTTTCGCCTTGGTGTCGAAGCCACGCCTTGGCTATCAGCCCTTTTACGACACCCCGGGCCGGACGTTGGGCCGCGTAACTTCCGGGGGAGCGCCCGCGGCTACGGACCTTGTCCGCGCGGCGGGATTCGCGGCCGTTAGGCAGCGAATGCATAAGAATTTTCGCCATTTATTTGGCATTGAGGGTTAATTTTTGACGGAATCAGCCCACAAATTCCGACCTGCTTACATACCCCCGAACTTGCTGTCAAAACCAGACGGCCCCGGGGTTGAAGGGAGGTTATTTCACCTCGCCCTTCAGTTGCAATATCACTCTGTCGGTGTTCGCGTTCGAGAGCACTGTGATGCGCTTGCTGATCAGGCCCTCGTTTTTGGCCGTGTAGGTCGCCTTGATGGTGCCTGTCTTGCCGGGCATCACCGGAGCCTTTGACCACTCCACCTCGGTGCAGTCGCAGGAGGAGATGACATCGTCCAGAATCAGCGGCTTCTTGCCGATGTTCTTGTACGTGACCGTTACTACCTTCACGTCTCCGACCTTAAGTGTGCCAAAATCAACGGTTTTCTTCTCGAACTCAATTTCCGCGCCCGTGCCCGTGTAGGCGGGTTTGGCGCCATTCGACTGTGCCTGCAGACCCACGCAGAATCCAAAGCACAGCAGACATACGAGCGTTATGATCTTTTTCATAGCTGTAACTGTTTAAAGGTTAGTTGTTTACCTTCGGTGCTCCGCTGTTGTTCTCGGGAGCGGCTTCCGTAGCCTTTGCGTTCACGTTGCCGGTGATTTTCAACACCACGCGGTCGTTCACAGCGTTTGACTCGACTGTTATGGTCTTGTTAATCTGGCCGATGCGCTGGGTGTTGTACTTCACCTTGATGACGGCCTTCTTACCGGGGGCAATGGGGTCTTTTGGCCAGGAGGGCACCGTGCAACCGCAGCTGGAACGGCAGTTGGTCAGGATTAGGTCTGCTTTGCCCGTGTTCTTGAATTCGAACTCGCACTCGCCGTTCGCACCCTGTTCAATCTGGCCGTAGTCATGTACCAGTTTCACGAATGTGATTTCGGGTGTTTTCACTTTCTTGTTCTTTTTGGGTTGCGCTTCATCGTTTTGGGCCACGCCCACGAATACAAACGCCATTACCATCAGAATACTGAATACTTTTTTCATAATTTATGCGTTTTACTGTTTATTGTTTCTTTTTGTTCCGTCGAAACTTTTACGATGCTTCTCTAAATTCCGACCATTGTTGACTTCCTAAATTTGCAAAGGTTTAATCTCTGTTGCCTTTAATTTCATCAGAAACGCTTCGATGGCCAAGTCGTAGCTTTGCAGGCCGAAACCGCTGATGAAACCGGCACAAGCGGCGGAAAGAGCGCTGTTGCGGCGGTATTGTTCCCGTCCGAAGAGGTTGCTGATGTGAACTTCCACGACCGGGCATTTTGCCGCTCTCACTGCGTCTGCCAGCACCACTGAAGTGTGGGTGTAGGCACCTGCGTTGAGGATTATTCCGTGCAAATCCCGTGCCGAAGTGATGGCCTCTGCCAATTCGCCTTCCTTGTCTGATTGGACATATTCCAGCTCGATTTTCGGATAGCGTTCGCGCATTTCCGCGAGGTGCTCTTCAAACGAGACATTGCCGTAGATATTCACTTCTCGCGTGCCTAAACGGCTTAGGTTCACGCCGTTGATAATCATTAACCGAATATGTCGCGTCTCGTTACTCATGGAGTATCACAAATACGTCCTCGTTGGGCTTGTGCATGTTGAGCTGCTCCCGACCGTATTTTTCTAACAGAACTGAATCCGCAATCAGCTGCTCGTAAGTGTAGACGTTGCCCACTTGGTTCTTGGTGTTCGTTATCCTTTCCTCCAGATTGCTAATCTTGCGATTCAAGTCCCTGTGAGTTTTGAGGTTATGATCTGAGATGAAGAAGAAGTAGACCAAAAATACAGCGAATGTCACAATATACAATATTGTGAAAAACTTGAAGCGGCTGCGGGGTTTCGGTTCGTTGGTGTTCATCGCTTATCGGGCGTAGTTGACGGCGCGGGTCTCGCGGATAACTGTGATCTTGATTTGGCCCGGATACGTCATTTCGTTCTGGATTTTCTTGGACAGGTCGAGGGATATCTGGTCGGCCTCCTGATCAGACACTTTCTCCGCGCCGACGATGACACGCAGTTCGCGGCCAGCCTGGATGGCGTAGGTCTTGACGACACCTGGGTACGTGAGAGCCAGATTCTCAAGGTCGTTGAGACGTTTCATGTAGGCTTCCACCACTTCGCGGCGAGCGCCTGGGCGTGCGCCGGAGATGGCGTCACACACTTGCACGATGGGGGCGATGAGGGTTTTCATCTCCATCTCGTCGTGGTGGGCGCCGATGGCGTTGACAATCTCAGGTTTTTCCTTGTACTGTTCGGCCAAGCGTGCGCCGAAGAGGGCGTGCGGCAGTTCGGGCTCGGTATCTGGAACCTTGCCAATATCGTGCAACAAACCGGCGCGGCGGGCGAGCTTGGGGTTCACACCCAGTTCGGCAGCCATGGCGGCACTCATGTTGGCCACCTCCTTGGCGTGCTGCAGAAGGTTCTGGCCGTAGGAGGAACGGTATTTCATCTTACCCACGAGGCGCATGAGCTCATGGTGCATGTTGTTGATTCCCAAATCAATACAGGTGCGTTTGCCGACTTCGGCGATTTCCTGCTCGATTTGTTTTTTCGTTTTGGCGACCACCTCTTCGATACGGGCGGGGTGAATGCGGCCGTCGGAGACGAGTTTTTGCAGCGACAGACGGGCCACTTCCCGACGCACCGGGTCGAAGCTGGAGAGCAGGATGGTGTCGGGGGAGTCGTCAATGACCACATCGACGCCCGTGAGATTCTCCAACGTGCGGATGTTGCGGCCTTCGCGGCCGATGATGCGGCCTTTGATTTCGTCGTTCTCGATGTTGAATACAGAGACGGTAGTCTCGATGGCGGATTCCACGGCGGTGCGCTGCAACGCGTTGACAACCACTTTCTTGGCTTCAAGATTAGCGGTGTGCTTGGCCTCGTCTACAATCTCCTTGACCATCACAAGGGCGTCGGCGCGTGCCTCGTCCTGCATGAGGGTGATGAGCTGTTGCTTGGCTTGGTCGGCGCTCATTTCGGCGATGGATTCGAGTTTTGTCTTCTCGGCGGCGATTTGCTCGTCAAGTTCTTTCTGACGCTGTGCGACGGCGGCCATTTGTTTGTTGAGGTTCTCCTTTTGTGCCGCGTTTTCTTGGTTTTTGCGGTTGAGATCCTCCATTTTCTGGTTCAGGGTGTTCTCCTTCTGCTTGATGCGGTTTTCGGCAGCGGCAACCTGCTGGTTGCGCTCGTTGCAGGATTTCTCGTGCTCGGCCTTCAGCTGCAGGAACTTCTCCTTCGCTTGCAGAATCTTCTCTTTCTTAATCAGTTCACCGTCCTCCTCGGCCTTCTTGAGGGCTTCGCGGCCGGTTTTCGTCAATTGTTTTTTCAACAGGGTGTAGGCCAGGGCCAGTCCGATGCCGGTTCCCACCAAAACGCCTACAATGATCCATAATATTGCCATAAGTTCTTGATATATATTAATTTAGGTTGTCCGTTCATACGGGCAACGGGAGGTATAAAAAAACCGCATAAGTTCCATAGGGTTTCGAAAAACTCCTACTCGATATGGTCGAAGGTGCTACCGTTGCTTCGCGCTTCCCCGGGCTGTTCGCCATCCGTACGGATTCGGGCCTGTTCTATGCATGGTAAGCGTCCCCTTCGTTTGTAATTCTGTTGAGTTTAACAAACGTATCTGAACTTATGCGGGATTTCTTCTTTCAATGAACGTCTAATCAATGGGGAATTCCTCCGTCAACTTCTTGAGCGACTCCATCATCGGAACCAGTTCCTCGTCGTATTCCCTCAGTCTTTCCTTGTCGTTCAGGGCTTTCACCACAAAGTCTAATAACACCATGTTGGTAAGGTCCTGTTGGTCTTTATATTGCCATTTCTTCGCAAAGTCAAAAAAACTGTCATTGATTACCTTTTCGGCTTCCCGGAAGTAATGCTCCCACTCCTTCTTGATGATGACCGTGAGGGGGCGCTGCCCGATTGTCACTGTCACTTTTATGCTGTCCTCGTCCATATTACTTGCTGTTGAGAAGCTTTATACTGCTATCTATCTCCCGCACCCAATCATTGATCTGTTTTTTCAGTTCGGTCTTGTCCTCTTTCTCTATTATCGTATTTGTTAGTTCTACTAATTTCAATTTTTCCTCTGTCTTTTCGAGCTGTTCCCTTGTTTCTGCCAATTCCGCACGCAACTGCTCGTTCTCCTTTCTCGCCGTCTCATACTTGGTTTTCAGCTCCGAGAAACGGTAAACCGCCTCTCTCACATTCATTTCCGTTTCGTGATATAAACTCTCAAAAGACGACATTTCGTTTCTTCTAAATCGCTGCAAAAATACATTTTTTTACGGTATTTTCTGTCTGATTTACCTCTATTTGTGCATTTTTGTTTGCTTTTTGTGCTCTATATCTTTATAAAACAACCGTTTACGTTTTTTTATAAACAGCTTTTTGTGTCTATCTTTGTTCCCTGTCTTAAGCAAAACTCAACGGTCGTCACTTCACCAGCGTCACCGTCCCTGTGCGTTCCATCTCCGTTCCGTCTGGCATCTTGTACTCCATGTACCAGACATAGACGTTCAAGGGTGCGAGAACTCCGTTGACGCGTCCGTCCCAACCTTCCTGGGGGTTGGTGGTGGCGAATATCAGCTCGCCCTGCCGCGTGTAGATTGAGAATCGGTAGCCTTCGTTGGATACGAATGAGTTCACTGGCTTGAATACTTTGTTGTTAGCACCGAGCGGTCGGAATGCATTCGGGACATAGATGGAGGGCGGTTGGATGACGGTCACATAGTTAGACATGCTGGTCTCTGTGAATCCATAACTGTTTATGGTCTCCTGTGCTTCGACATAATACGAGAATTTCGATCCCGACTCGTACATGGAGGATATGTCATCGGTGTAGTTGTTCATCGCTCCGCCGGGAATTTCCGTGACGGTGTTGAAGAGTTCCTCGCTTTCCACTTTGCGCAAAATGTAGTATCCTTCCAGGCCGCCGTCCCAGCCGACATAGCCTTGCCACGAGAGGTTGTTGTTTTGGGCGTTGTTCTCACCGTGCAGCAGGATGTTGTGCGAGACGTTGGAGTAACCCGCGTCAGTGCCGCAGCTGTTGCGCACGTATGCCCGGTAGTAGTACATTTTGCGGCTGAAATTGGCGATACTGTCGTAGAAAGTGTAGTTGTCGGCTCCTGAGATGAAGCTTTGCGTGCGGAAATCCTCAAAGGTGAGGCCGTCCTCGCTGCGCTGGAGCGTAATGCTGACGAACGGCAGTGTGTCGCCGCTGGTGAGCACCCGAATGCGGATGTATTCGTTGTCAATTACGGACACGGAGCGTATGTAGGTGAAATCCTGCGACTCGTCGGATGCAATTTCAATGCTGACCCGATTGGTGCTGGCCGTGATGGTTCCACCGTTGTTTACTACGCGGACGTAAGCTATGTAATGTTGGTTAAAGTTCAGATTTTCAATTGTATAGCTGGTGTTAGTACTGGTTCCTGCCAGTGTCCAGTTTTGCCCTTGGTCGCTGCTGTAAAAGATTTCGTAGTGGTTGATGTCGTTCGCGAGGTTGGCGTATGATGACCAGCTCAGGGATGCCGTTCTATGGCAGGCATCGGTGCCGTTCAAATGCAGAATCATGTTTCCCTGCTGGTTGTTGGTCAAAGGCGAGACGTTTCCGCAGGAGTCCATCGTGGCGATGCGGTAGAGGCGGGAATCGTAGGCCGGGTCTATCGCCGGGTCGATCCAGAATGTTGCGCCGTAGATGGTGTCGAGCGGGATGGTGCCGTTGGCGTTGATGTAATATATAATGTAGGCCATCATATAGGGATCGGTCTCGTGGAATCCGAGCATCACTTCATTGGTCGGTGTCACAGACACACTGTCGAGCACGGGCGGCGTGGGACTGATGCTGTCCACCATGTGGTCTACGCTGCCGATGGTGGTCATGAACGGGCACTGGGTCATGTAAGAACCGCTCATGTAGTAGTGCGAGATACCCACTTGGTAGGAAATGGTGTTGTCGCAGACGTCGGAGGTGTCCGTGTAGTTGCGCTGGGTGTTGGGCACGGAGGCGATGGGCTCGAGCGGAAAGTCGGGTTCGTAACCGCGCTTCTTGTAGATGTCGAAGGTGTTGCCCCAGGAGTCGTCAAACGTGTTGGTCGGCGATTCCCAAGTCAGGTACGCCATAGTGTTGCCGGCCTGCGGGGTCACGGTGATGCTGAACGAGTGGATGGTGTCGGAATGGCAGCTGACGTTGTTGGAATCCACCGCCACGATGTAGCAGAAATATTCGGTAGCCGTGGGGATGTTGTTGATGTCCTGCGAGCCGTAGTCACAAAGCGTGTAGCTCTGGGTGCTGCTGCTGTATCCGGACAGACTGTCACACAGCACATTGTTGATGTAGAAGTAATAGGTCTTGAAATGGATACAGTCGCTGCTGTTGCTCCAGGCCATCTTGATGCGGGTGTTGTTGTTCATCAACTTGATACACTGCATCTTGGGCGGCTCCCAAGCAAAACAGGCGAACATTGTCACCATCCATAGTCCAGTAAGTATGATTCTTTTCACTGTACGCTTCATTTTGTCGACAAATATCTACCAACGGTGATTTGGGTGAAATTATTGTATTCGAAATGCGTTTTTGCCAAATGTTGTATTTCTTCTGCTGTAATATTTTTGATGTCAGTTAGATAACGAAACATTTCTGTCTCGTCTAACCCGAAACGGTGCCAATAGGCGAACTTCTGCATGGCATTCACGGAGGTGTCGGCGGAGCGGAGCTGCTGGCCGGCCATGTAATTCTTTACCACTTGGAGCTCGTCTTCTTGAACGGGTTCGTTCTGAAGCCGTTTCAGCTCTTCAAAGCAGGCGTCTATCGCTTCTTGCGTGCGGTCAGCGTTCACGTCGCTGCTGACGGAGAACACCGACTGGTTGCCGAAAAAGGTGTTGGAGGAGACAACGCCATATGTAAGTCCTTGGCGTTCACGCAAATTCTGCATCAGTCGCGAGCTGAAGTATCCACCCGTGAGCGTGTTGAGTACGGAGAATCCAGTGCGTTTAGGGTCGTTGTAACCGATTGATAAACAGCATAGCACGATGGAAGTCTGTAGGCTGTCGGGCATCGTCTCGTGGAAAACGCGCTCGCGGTTTTCAGGCAGGGTGACGAACGGTAGTTGCGAAGTACGCTCGCCGTGCGGCACCGCCGACCAGATGTCGCGGATTTGCGCCTCCGTATGAGCGTCCGTGTTACCCGTGACGAAGAGGGAAAGATTCTCCGCGCAGAAACTCCGACGATGGAACTCCTTTAATTGGCTTGTTGTCACGGCGTTCAAGGTTTCCGGGGTGGAATATTCCGACACGGCGGGGAAGACATCGCCCAGCATCTCGCGCCACATGATTCGCCAAGAGCAATAGTCGTTCTTTTGGATGTTATAGGCAAGGTTCTTGATTTCCTTGTCTTGCATAATCCGCAGATTGTCAGGACGATATAGAGGGTTAATGAGGAAGTCTGCGATAATGGGCAGTATGTCGGGGATATTCTTCTTCGGCACGGAAATCATGATTTGCACGCAATCCATCCCGACGTTTACGGAGACATTGGTGCCGTAGTAGTCGATTTTCTCGGAGGTCTCTTCCGGCGAAAGGGTAGGATGGCTTTCGCGCAGCAGTGTATAGGCGAAGTTGCAGATATGCTTGGCGGGCTGATGAAGTGATCCGGTGCGTACCTGAAGCAGGATATGTATGAGGTCGAGGCTGGGATTGTCAAAAAAGAAGACGGGAACACCGTTGCCGAGGGTTTCGCGGCGCGGAGTCGGCAGGGAGAATGGCTCGATAGGCTGGATGGTGGGCGGAATGGCCCGATTGACGTTGCTCATTATGGTATCAGAAGTACTTGTCCTTGTTGTTTGTGTTCGTTACCTTGGCTGTCCTTGTACTTGATAATGCAGACATAAACGCCCTGCGGCATAAGTCTGCCGTGCAGCTGTCCGTCCCAGCCGATATTGATGTCACGGCTGAGGAACATCATTTCGCCGCCTCGGTTCAGCACGGCCATCTCAAAGCTTTTGGGCTCGAAATTGGCCTGCACGAGGAAAAGGTCGTTGAGACCGTCGCCGTTGGGGGTGAAGGCGGTGGGGATGAAAAACTGTTCGATTTCAGGTTCTTCGGGGTTGTATTCGTATTTTGTCGAGACTTGGCCGTCAGGGGTGACGGTGGTCTCGCTTATGCCCGCATTGATGTTTTGGTCATGGGAGCGGGTCGGTGTTGGGCGGGCGGTTTTGGCCGTATGCAGACCGGAGGTGTCGGTTCGTTGAGGATTGGTCTTGAGTTTCTCGTAGGTGAGGCGGGATCCATCGGGCTCGGGAAACAACACGGGAGGCCAATCTTCACGAGAGGGATTTTCAACGTTTTGCTGGCGTTTCCCGATGACGGAAGCCAAGGTGGTTCCCTCACCGGTGGCGGCCTTTTCGGTGGTTGTGATTTTGGCAGGAGTGACGGTCTCGGGCGCGACGGCAGGTGCGGCCGTGGATGACGCATCGGTGGAGGGTTGGTACTGTTTGGTTTCGGTTGCATTTTGTGCAGTCACCGTTTCAGTCGTCTTTTGCGCTACGGCAGTTTCCGTTGCGGGAACAGTCGTATGGGCGGTCTCCTCCGACTTGTGTGTAAGCGTTTTGACGAGGATGGGTATGGCAATGAGCACCGTCGCGACACTGGCGATGAGTGCGGCGCGGCCTTTGGGCGTGAACCCGGGCTTGCGGCCGAACTTGCGGGCGTATCGGCGGTCGTTCACGATGGAGTTCCATCCCTCCTCCGTGACCGGCGTCTCCATCCTGCGGAGCTCTTCTATGAGGTTGTTGTTCATTTTATCGTTGGTTCGTCGTTAGATGCGGAATTCTTCCGTCTTAAGATACTTCTCAATTCGTCGGCGCAGTTTGTCTTTGGCGCGGAAGACGAGCGAGCGGACGTTGTTCGGTGTCTCGCCCATCATGCGGGCAATTTCCTCCTGATGCACTCCGTCCACCACATAGAGGTTGAATGCGGTGCGGTGCTTGGGGGGCAGCTCGTTGACCATCCCCAACAGCACCTCCATGGGGATGCCGTCGTAATCGGGTTCGCATGTGTCCCCGAACTCCTGGTTGAGGCTGCTCATAGGAGTGGTGCGATAGACCTGCTGCTTCCTCAAGTGGTCGATTACCTTGTTGACGGTGATGGTGCGTAACCAGCCGCCAAGCGAGGTGATCTTGTCGTAGCCTTCAAAATGGGTCAGAATAAAGACGAAGATGTCGTGAAACATATCTTCTGCCTCCTGGATGTCGCCGGCGTAGCGGACGCAGATACCCTTGATCATCGGTCCGTAAATGTCGTACAGCATCCTCTGAGATTCCTGGTCGCCTTTCCGGCAACCGTCGATGATCTCTATTTCTTGTTCTGTCAGCATTTGAAGTCAACGGCTATATGACGAAATTCAGGCGAAAATGTTGCAAAAAAAAATCAAAAATTGCAGAAACGTGCCATGCCGCGTCTCTAAGCAAAAGGAAATGGTTGGTTTTGAGTGCGTTGCAAGTGTTACAAGTCAAGGGAGAGCTGGTTTTTGAGATGGAAGGTTTTGCGGTGGTAGGGGGTGAGGCCGAGGCGGTTGACGGCGGCGATATGGGCGGGAGTGGGGTATCCCTTGTTGCGTGCCCATTCGTAGTCGGGAAAATCGTCGGCGAGGCGGCGCATGAGCGCGTCACGGTGGGTCTTGGCGAGAATGGAGGCGGCAGCGATGGAAAGGTAGGTGGCATCGCCTTTCACGACGCAGCGGTAGGGAATGCCCCATCGGTCGGTGAAACGGTTGCCGTCAATGAGCAGGAGCTCGGGGGTGGGGGAGAGCTGTCCAACGGCGAGGTTCATGGCGTGGATGGAGGCTCGCAGGATGTTCATACGGTCGATCTCTTCGGCGGAAACCTCCGTCACGGCCCAAGCTAAGGCGTCTTGGAGGATAATCTCACGTAGGCGCTCCCGTTTTTTCTCCGTGAGTTGCTTGGAATCATTGATTTCCGGATTTTCATAATCGTAAGGGAAAATGACGGCTGCAGCACACACAGGCCCTGCGAGGCAGCCGCGGCCGGCCTCGTCGCATCCGCACTCGACAACGGGAATGGGGGAAAAATGGGATTTCAAAGCCATAGCATCACGCATAATGCCAAAATCATGATGTCCACGACGGGCCAGTATCGTTTTTTCGTTACCGCGATGGACATGTAGATGGCTATCGGTGGAAGCAGGTAGAACAGCGCATACGGTAACGGAATAATCCCTATCCAAAGGGACAGCAACATTGAGAAGAAGAGCAGGTTCACATTGTTGAAAGCTTGTCGGATGACAATCAACTTGTTGTCTAACATTCGTTTGTCGCGAAACATCAACCAAAAGGTGACCACCACGAAAACAGCCAGGGATACGTAGTCGATAATGCGCAAGGTGGTGAACGATTTCACGGGGACGAACAGGCTCAGGTCATGCCACGACTTTGTGAAAATGGGGTCTCCGTTGCAGAAAAACGCGATCGCGAAGGCCCAGATATACGGGAACGCGATGCCGCAAAACAGAATCACGATGTCCTTAAACGAGGTTACGTTGTTGATGCTGATCATCAGAATAAGGAAAAGGACAATGCCAAATGCGCTGATATCCAACAAGGTGGCTGTTGCAATAAGCAACCCGAAGGAAAAAATCCGATTCTTCATTTTCACCGCTTGCTCGTTAGGCTCGTAAGTCATCATAATAAGGGAGATGAAGAAGACCGTGAGCAGTGCAGGGGTGAGTAATTGAAGGTATCTGCCGCTGTTGAGCAACAGCAACAGGAACACGCCGGGCATGTAGGTGCGTCCGTCCGCAAAATGGTTTTTGTGGTAGTTTTGGATGATGCCGACGGTCATGATAAGAATGATTAACAGCACGGCGACGCGTACCAGCGTCTTGTTCCACGCCCATATCCGTGTGATGTACTGGAACAACAGCATGTTGCCCTCCGGCGACATAATGGTCATCTGTGTGAACACGGTCCACCCCGCCCATCCCGCCAGCAGGAGCAGCAAGAACAGTTGCAGATTCAGACTTTTGTTGAAGAAGTGGAACAAGGGTTAAGGGTTAAGGGTTATTGTAGAAATGCAATGCGTCTCTGCAGATTAATTCGACTTGAAGTCTTCTCGTAAGATGCTGTATATCAGTGCGTCCTTGTACTCTCCTTGGTGGAAGTAGTGTTTGCGGAGACGGCCTTCCTGCCGAAGCCCCACTTTCTCTAAGTGCTTGATGGTGCCCAGGTTGTCAGCGAAGGTGTCGCAGGTGATCTTGTGGAGGTTGAGGGTGTTGAAGCCGTATTCGATGAGCATGGCCAATGCTTCGCTGGCAATGCCGAGTCCCTGGAACTTGGTAGGAATGCGCATCGTCTTGACTGTGGCGCGCTGATGCCGCATATTGATATCGTAAAGTCCGACAGCACCGAGCAATTCGGGCTCGCCCTCCGGATGTTTGTAGAAGATGGAGAGCACCACATCCCCGTTGCGGCAGATGCGCTCGTACCACTGCTGCTGGGTGTAGGAGGATATGGGGTTGTGGATGATGTGGTCGGTGAGGTCGGCATCCCAGCGCTGCTCCATAAGGTAGGGCAGGTCGGCGGGCTCCACCGGTTTCATGATTAGGCGTTCGCTTTCGAGTATTCTCATTTTATTCGTTATTTGTCGTTGATGTTCCCACACTGCGGCTTCGCTTGCGTGGGTTCTGGTTCCCATCCCCACACTGCAGCTTCGCTTGTGTGGGTTCTGGTTCCCATCCCCACACTGCAGCTTCGCTTGTGTGGGTTCTGGTTCCCATCCCCACACTGCGGCTTCGCCTTGTGTGGGGTTAATTGCGCTTCGCGCGTTTTGCCTCTCCGAGGCTGTTTATGGAATGTCTTTGGTATATAGGGGGTATCGTTGGTTTGTTGGCTTATTGTGAGTTCGTAGATTTCGTCGAGGGTGAGGATGGGAGCGTTGAGCTGGTGGGCGAGGTTGAGGATCTCCTCTGCGGTGTTGAAGATGCCGCGTTCGCGGTTGCGGTGCCGTGCGATTGTGCCGGTGTCGATGTGGTTGAAGGCGTCGCGGGAGAGGGAGTCTTTGATTTGGCGCATCCAGGCGAGGTAAGGGGTGTTGAAGACCATGTTCATCGGGTGGAGGCTGATGACTTTGAGTCCCGGCGCGGTGAAAAAGGACCGGTACGGCTCGATGGACAAACCCAACTCGTTATAGAGGAAACTGCCGTCTTCGAAGAATACGGGAACCTGCAACAATTTGGACTCCAACCAGTAAGGGGTGATTCGCGGGGTGAGGGTCGTGATGGTGTTGGAACAGCACCGGATGTGGTAGTCGTTGCGGAGCAGGTGAGCCGTGTCGGTGACGTCGAAAGCGCGGTGCGAGCGAGAGCAGGTGGCCTCGGGCGCGAAGGAAAGGCAGGTTTCGATGACCTCGCGGAAGGTGTCGCCGTGCGAGGAACCGGGCAGGAAGTTGGGATGTATGCCGCGATGTAGCCGTCCGGACTGGAACGCCTGTTCGATCATGTCCGACTTGTGCGTGACGAACACGGTCAGACGCAAAAGCTCCGGCGGAAGCAGACGGAAATACTCTTCCATCACCGCCTCCGACGCCCAGTCAACGTCCGACGTGAAGCAGAACACCGGCCGCTCGTCCCATTCGTGCGGTCCCGCCGCCAGCTCCAACAGTTCCTTCATTTCATCCATATTTAAAAAATCGGCGCAAAAATACATTTTTTTTGTATTTTCGCGGCCGCATTCAGAAGACCTTATTATAATATAGAATGAAGAAGAAATTGTTCGCATTGTGCCTGTTGGCAGCCTGCCTGCTCACGCTGGGATGTCAGCGTGAGATTGATCTGGATCTGCCTGAATATCAGCCTAAACTTGCGATTGAGGGCACGATAGAGACTGGCTCTCCTGCCTACGTGATGTTAACACGGAGCATCCCCTATTTTTCCGAAATCAACTATGACTACATGATGGACAGTGTGCTTGTCGGAAACCTGAAAGCGCGAGTTTTCGTGACCTCTGAGACAGGCGAGACTGAGGAACTGGTGTTCAGAATATCTCCGGAACTGCCTTACCGCGTGGGCTTCATCGGCAGCAAGGTCATCGGTCGCGAAGAGACACACTACACCCTCAGGGTCGAGTATGACGGTAAGACATACACTGCCGAGACTTATATTCCCAAGACGTTCGACCTCGATTCCATCGGTTTCGACCAGTCGGCGGAGATTCTGAACAAGACGCAGGCCACCATCCGCATGCAGCTGACCGACCCTGCCGACGAGGTTAACTACTACGCTTTCTTCTGCAAGGTTAACTCTCCCACCTTGCGCGACCGCTTTTGGATTTGCGGACTGCCTGTGGCGTTTGACGACCGCACGTTCAACGGGATGACCTTCAACTACGAACTCACCCGACTCGGCTATTCGCCCCTGCTGTTCGGAATGATGACCGACGATCAGCAAGAGGCTTTCGGCCGCCGCACGTTCCGTCCCGGTGATACGGTCTATGTGAAACACACACAGGTGGATCACCACACGTACCAATACTTGCTCTCTGCCGGCAGCGAGGCCGCCTTGGGAAGCAATCCCTTCACCAACCCGATGCCCGCCGTCACCAACTTCGACAGTGACGAGGTTCTCGGCCACTGGAGTGGTTTCGCCGCCAAAATCGACACCATCGTCTGGTGGACAAAATAACCCATAACCCATAACCCTTAACCCATCCCCTACATGTTATTCGTAAAACTTTATCGTTATTTCCAGAAACACAAGACATTTTTATACACATTGATGGTGCTTAGCAGTGCCGTGTTCATCTTCTTTGGCCTGAGGGTGAAGTTAGACGTGGATTTGCTCCGGTTGCTGCCAGCCTCGAAGCATTCGGGAACGAACATGGTGTTCAGCAATCTGAAGATCAAGGACAAGATTTTCATGGAGATGACCGGTGCGGAACCCGAGGTGTTGGCCGGCTATGTTGATGAGCTGATGGACTCCATTCTCACCGACGATGAGGGCATTGCCAACACGCTTTACCGGATAGAGCCCGACATGGCCCTCAACGCCCTCGACTTCGCGATGATGCATGTGCCCTCTTTCGTGGACACCTCCCTGTATGCCAGGTTTGACTCGGCCATCGCGCACGCTGACGAGACGATGGCGAACAACTACGAACTCATTATGAACGACGAGACGGGCATGCTTACCGAGATGGTCTCTACCGACCCGCTCAATTTGCGCGAGTACCTGATGCCCGACCTCTCGTCGGGTATGGGATTCACCGTCATCGACGGGCATCTTTTCTGCGCCGACAGCACGGTGGCCCTCATCTACATCTCTCCGAATTTCCAGTCTTTCGATGCCGAGCCGAGTAGCAAGCTGATGAACCATATCAAGCACTGTGTCAGTGAGTTCAATAAAGTGCACCCTGAGGTTGAGGTGCTGATGCATGGTGCTGTGGTCCGTGCCGGCGACAACAATCGCATCATGGCGCGCGACATCTACCTGACCGTCGGCATATCGATGCTGATAGTCCTTATCGTGCTGTGTGTCAGTTTCAAAAGCTTTAACATTGCGTGGCAGAACGTGCTGCCCGTGACCTACGGAGCGTTCTTCGCCTTGGCTTGCATGTATTGGATTCAGGGCGGCATGTCGCTGATGGCGCTCGGCGTGGGCTCTGTGGTGTTAGGTGTCGCGCTCAGTTATTGCCTGCATGTTATTATACATCAGCGTTTTGTGGGAAATGTGGAACAGATGTTGAAGGAAGAGGCCGTGCCGATTTGCCTCGGCTGTCTTACCACCATCGGAGCGTTCATCGGACTGCTCTTCACCCAGAGTGACCTGCTCAAGGAGTTTGGTATGTTTTCCACTTTCGCGCTCATCGGCAACACCTTTTTCGCACTCGTTTTCCTGCCGCACCTCTTACGTGAGGACGACCAGCGGCGCAATGAGAAGGTGTTCAGGGGAATCGAAAAGATTAACAACTACCCCTTTGACCGCAACCCGTATGTGGTCATCGGGCTATGTATCCTCATTGTGATTGGTTTCGCGTTCTCGGGCAAGGTGGAGTTTGACAACGACCTGAAACGTATTGGTTATGAGAGTGATGAATTGCACAAGTCGGAAAATCTCTATTCTGAGAAAAACGACCACGGCGGCCAGCAGGAGTATTTCGCCGTCATCGCGCCCACGCTTGGCGAAGCGTTGGATGCCAACAAGGAATTGTCGTCCGTACTCGACTCAATGCGCAATGCCGGCGACCTGATTGCCTACACACCGGTCGTGTCGATACTCTTCCAGTCGGAGGCCGAACAGCAACGCCGCATCGAAGCTTGGAATCGGTACTGGACCCCCGCGAAGGTCAGCCAGGCGATGGCTGCAGTGAAGGGCGCGGCCGTGCGCAACGAACTCTCGCCCGACATCTTCGTTCCCTTCCAGGCGATGGTGGAGGCTGACTACGAGCCCGGTGATCTCTATACTGCGGAAGTAATCCCCGACGGACTTCTCTGCAACTTTATTGAGGAAAATAGTGGCAACTTCTTGATATTCAATACAACGCAATTGACAAAGGAGAAGATGTGGCCGGTGGGCGACCGTGTGGCTGCGATGCCGAATGCCGTGGTGGTGGATCCGTTCTACTATACCGCCGATATGCTGGATATGCTCCATACGGACTATAACACCACGCTGCTCATCTCCGCCATCTTCGTCTTCGTCGTGTTGCTGCTTTCGTTCCGCAACTTGGTTATCTCGCTCATTGCCTTCCTGCCGATGTTCCTGAGCTGGTATATGGTTCAGGGCTGGATGGCCATCTTCGGGTTGCCCTTCAACATGGTCAACATCGTGGTGTCGACGTTCATCTTCGGCATCGGTGTGGACTACAGTATCTTTGTGATGCAAGGACTCATAGCGGCACAGCGAGGCGAGGGAGGGCGTCTGCTCGAATACCACAAGGTGGCGGTCTTTTTCTCCGCCTTCGTGCTCATTGTGGTGATGGTGTCGATGCTGTGCGCCACTCACCCGACCATCACCTCCATCGGCAACAGCACCATTATCGGCATGGTTTCCACCATTATGATAACCTATACCCTGCAGCCGCTGCTTTTCCGCTGGGTGATGAAGTGGCCGTATATGCGGAAACGTGTGGAACGTTAGGAAAATGCCGTGGCGCGTCTCTACGGTTTTAAACCCAGGCAAGAAACCCTAATCAAATACGAATATGGAAAATACTCTTTCAAAAGAAGAATTCATGTTGCTGGCGATGCTCTATGTCGCCAATGCTGACGGAAAGGTCAGTTCCGACGAGGTTCGGGAGATGGTGGATCGTTTTGACACGAAAACTGTAGCGGATGTGCGTCGGCTTTTCAATACGATGAACGATGCCGCAGTGCTACGCTGTCTCAGCGAAAACAAGCATCATATCGCTGGCAATGAGGCGGATCGCAGCAAGTTGCTTGCCGATTTGCGCGGTATCGTCGAGGCCGACGGCAGGCGCTCCCTCATGGAGGAGTACGTGTTGCACGCGGTGGAACAGCTACTTCAATAACCGATAATCAATTTAATCCCATAATGAAAAAGTTTTTGACTATCGTCATCGCAATGTTGACATTCGCGGCCTCCGCACAGAAAGTGGAGTGCCACTTCACCGAGACCAAGTTCATCAAGGCCTCCGGCAAGACCGTAGAGGGGGAGGGAAACCTCAAGCTCACCCCGCCCGACAAGTTTGAGCTGAACTACACCAAGCCCGCCGGCGACTATTTCATCATCAACGGCAAAACCATATCCATCAATCTGCGGGGCAAGAAGTCGGTGGTGGACACCGAGAAGAATGCCTCGATGAGGGTGCAGCGCAACACGCTGATGAACTGCATCACCGGCAAGTGGCAGCAGGCCGCGACCGACAACAACGCCGAGACTTCCGTGACGGATAAGGGAGCCAACAAGGTGGTGACGCTGACGGCAAAGAAGACGGCTCCGCGTGGCTACTCCAAAATCGTGATTACCTACCGCAAGTCCGACAACCTGCCTGTGGAGCTCGTGTTCGAGGAATTCAACGGCACTATGACCACTTATAAGATGACCAACTTCGTCAAGAAATAGCAGCAATCATGGAATACGGCGAATTCAAGGTGAAGGAGGGAGTTTATGTGCCGGACATCGGCATCGACTACCCCAAGGATGACCCGCACCAGCGGATTGTGCACGTCGAGGTGGAAGACTCCTCGCAAGGCCGTTTCACGTTCGACGAGACCTACCCCTATTTGGACGACTCGCTCCATTTCAAGCTCAACGCCATAGCGGGCTGGGTGACGAAATGGATATTGGTGGCAACCCACAACCGCTGCCACTTCGGCCTCCAGATCAAGGGCAACTTGCGCAAGTACAAGGAACAGCTCAAGGACGGCGCCGTCTGCGTTTGCAACCACGTTTTTCTGTTCGACGCATTGGGCGTCAACGCGGCGTGCAAGAAGTTCCAGCAGGTGCGCATCCCGATGTTCGCCAAGCATTTCAACGGCCACGGCTGGTGGATTCTCTGGCAGGCGGGCGGCGTTCCCATCCCCGAGACCCGCGAGGGCATCCGCAAGTACAACGAGGCTTTCGACGAGTACGCCCGCCGCAAGATGTGGTTCATCATCTTCCCCGAGGCGGTGCGTTGGGACATGTACACACCCATCCGCCCGTTCAAGCGCGGGGCTTTCTCCATGGCCTACAAGTACGACCGTCCGGTCATCCCCTTCGTGTATACGTTCCGCAAACGCCGGGGCATCTACCGTCTGTTCGGCAAGAAAGACTATCCGTGCGTGACGTTGCATGTGGGCGAGCCCATCTGGTTCGACAAGAACGCGAACCGCAAGGATGAGCTCGAGCGCGTCTGCCGCGAGGCGCATGAGGCGATGGAGCTCATGGCGGGCATCGAGGTGAACCCGTGGCCTTGCGCGGAGTAATCCCCCTTTTGCCACTTCATTTACATAATAACACGGAAACTGTCTGAAAACACTTTTGGGGCAGGGGTGCGCCATTGATGCTGACCTTTGCGCGCAGGAATGTCGTGCCGCCTCTACGAGAACACCAGGTACGGCCGCAGCTTCTCGATGAGTTCAGGGTAGGCGTGCGTGATCTGCCGCAACTCTTCAAGGTCGCGGATCGGGCCGTCTTTCTCGCGATGGCGCAGGATCAGCTTTGTGAGGTAGGCATCAATATAGGGATGCGACACCAACTCCTGATAGGTTGCCGTGTTGATATTCAATTTCTTGATTTTCTGTTTGTTGATGTAAAGGTACGTCTTCAGCTTATCCGTGTCGATACTTTGCATGACATAAACCTCCTGCAGCTGTGAGAAGCTGTGAAGGCCGCCGAGCTTGTCGCGGTATTCCACGAGTTTCGCGGCACGCTTGCTCCCGAACTGCGGCACGGTGACTAACGCGTCGGTGTCACAGCTGTTGAGGTCGAGCTTGACAATGTCGTACATCGGCTGTCGCGGCTGCGTGCCGGACGGCGGGAGCGTGTCGGAGCGGATATGCGGACGGTCGCTGTAGGTGCGTCGCCGCGCCGCTGCCAACGAGTCGTCAAGCCATTTCTGTTCGGTGGCGAACCGTTCGAATTCAGCCTCATACTGGTGGACATCGCAGGACGGCTTCGGATGGATGTCGCACAGGAAATAGTAAACATTGCCCGCCGTCATCATGGTGAGCAGGAAGAGGGCCGCCGCCCATTCGCCTCTTGTGAAATGGAGTCTCGTTTTCATAGTGCAAAGATACTATTCCGAGCTGGGGGTTGTCAAGTAGGTGCGCGGACTTTTTATAAACAGCCGGTTGTGAATAGATAGCAAGTGTTTCCCAAGGGGGTGGCATACCATTCCCATATTGACGCGTACTCTGATATTCGATTGATATTCGATTCTTATTCGATTGATATTCGATTGTTATTCGATTTTTTTCGAATATCAATCGAGTACCAATCGAATATCAATAGAAAAACTGTCGAAGAAAAAATATGGCGCCCCTCTGGGAAACCCTTGCCCGACACCTGCCATATACTTGCCAGATACGCGCCATCTGCTTGCTGAATGTGCTCCCGAAACTTAAAAATGTTATTTTTGCAGCGATTCAGGAGTTGCGGCATTCTTGCCGCCAAAGGTCGTCAGGAGTTGCGGCATTCTTGCCGCCAAAGGTCGTCAGGAGTTGCGGCATTCTTGCCGCTAAAGGTCGCCAGGAGTTGCGGCATTCTTGCCGCTAAAGGTCGTCAGGAGTTGCGGCATTCTTGCCGCTAAAGGTCGCCAGGAATGGCGACACTCCTAAAAAATAACAGTTGTCATATAGAAGGTTCATTATATCAGAAAAATATGGTCATAAAAGAGATTCTCGAGAAGGCTCGTTTAGAGAAAGAGGATATTGTGCGGTTGCTCGCCACTCAAGGCAAGGATATGGAGCTGCTGCTGAAAAAGGCGCTGGAAGTCAAGCTGTCGCTGTTGGACAACAAGGTGCACCTGCGCGGGCTCGTCGAACTGAGCAACGTCTGCCGCAAGTCGTGCCTCTACTGCGGGGTTCGCCGCGACAACGACAAGGTGGAACGCTACATGCTAACAGAGGATGAAGTGGTGGCGTGCGCCCGTCTTGCTCACCAATTGAACTACGGTTCCGTAGCCATCCAGAGCGGCGAACGCAACGATCCGGAGTTTGTGGCGATGATCACCCGCCTCATCCACCGTATCAAGGAGATAGACAACGGTTCGCTCGGCATCACGCTCTCGTTGGGAGAACAGAGCGAAGAGACCTACCGCCGCTGGTTCGAGGCCGGGGCGCACCGCTATCTGCTGCGCATCGAATCGTCGGACGAGGATTTGTACTACCGCATCCACCCCCGCGACGAGCGTCACGACTTCCGCCGCCGCCTCGACTGCATCGACACGTTGCTCGCCTTGGGCTACCAGACGGGCACCGGCGTGATGGTGGGGCTGCCGTTCCAGACGTTGGACATCCTGGCCGGCGACCTGCTCTTCTTCCGCGAGAAGGACGTGGCGATGGTGGGCATGGGACCCTACATCCCGCACCCCGACACGCCGCTGTACCAATACGCGGATCAGATTCCCGCCGTTGAGGAGCGGATGAACCTGACCCTCAAGATGATAGCCATCCTTCGGCTGATGATGCCGGAAATCAACATGGTGGCTGCCACGGCCAACCAGACCATCGACCCGCTTGGGCGCGAGAAGGCCATACGCGCCGGCGCCAACGTCATCATGCCCAACCTCACCCCTAACGAGTACCGCGAGGACTACCTCATCTACCCTGACAAGGCTTGTGTCAGTGACAAGCCCGAGGAGTGCTTCTCCTGTCTGGACATCCGGATGCGGGCCATCGGGCATGAGATTCTATACAACGCGTGGGGGGATTCGGTGGCGTTTACGAAAAAAATGTAACTTTGCCGCTTGATTATTGTCGAATGGAAAAAATATATCTTACTGATTTTGTGAGCGTTGAAAAAGCAGATGCGGACGCGAAGCTGCGCGAGTGGCAACGCAAATACCCTGCGTCGCCGTTGCTCAGCATGTTCTGCCTGAAGGATTCTGTCGCCAAGGTGACAGGCCGCCAGCGCGTGCGGATGCTGCTCACCCTGCCCGACAAGTTGCGCTTCGACGCGCTGCCTTTGGAGACTGCCCCCGTGGTGGAAGTTCGCGATAAACCGCAACTCAACATTGTGGAAACCAAGGCGAAGCATACCGGCGACCTCAATCCCATCTTTGTGAAACATCCTGCTCCGGACCATGAGAACCGGCAGGCGCTTATTGACCAGTTGATTGAAAAATTTTCCAAGGATGCGCCGAAAATCATCTACTCGCCTGACACGCACGATGCCGAGGCCGACTATGGACAGGAGAGTTCTGTGGAGGATCAAAGCATTGTAAGTGTCTCATTGGCTGAAATTTATGCTGATCAAGGATACTACGACCGGGCCATCCAGATGTTTGAAATATTGAAGTTGCATTTTCCCGAAAAAAATGCTATCTTTGCCGCCCGAATTGAAGAACTGCAAAAAATGAAGACGGAGGGTTGATTTTGGCACTGTTTTTGCAGCTTAAATCGGATAGATAGAGACAAGACAAGTATAAATTCATAAACTAAAAACGTAAAGAGATGTTTACATTGTGTGTAGTTTTAATCATTTTGGCAAGTTTCGCACTGGCTTTCGTGGTGTTGATTCAAAACTCCAAGGGCGGTGGCCTCGCGTCCAACTTCGCCTCTTCCAACCAGGTGATGGGCGTGCGCAAAACCGCTGATGTGCTGGAGAAAACCACTTGGGGTCTTGCCGCCGGCATCATGATCCTCTGCTTTGTCTGTGCGTTCTTGTCCAAGAGCGAGTACAACAGCATCCACGGCTCTACCAACACCCCTGTCGAGCAGACCACCGATGCAGCCGAGGAATAATCGATTATATGAATATAAGGTTGAACATGCAACGCCATGCGGTGTTGCGTGTTCTTTTTGTTTGTAATATAAAATATTGTATCAATGAATATTAAGCACGAAAACGTTCCCGGCCAGCTCCAGGAACTCGCTATTGAAATCCAAAAGGAAGACTACGCCGAGAATGTGGAAAAGGCGTTGAAGAAAAAACGCCGCGAGGTGGCTGTCCCCGGCTTCCGCGTCGGTAACGCCCCCATGGGCATGGTCAAGAAAATGTACGGACAGAACATCCTTCTGCTGGAAGTCGACAAACTCGTCAACGAGCAGATTGAGAAGTTCTTCAAGGACAACGACATCAAGTTCGTCTTCGAACCCCTGCCCGTGGAGGAGAAGTCGAAAATCGATTTCGAGAACCCCGACAACTTCACGTTCGTCTATGAGTATGTCCTCCGTCCTGACGTGACCATCGACTTCAGCGCGATGCCCGCCGTCACCGACTTCACCGTCATCCCCGGCGAGGACGAAATCAACGCCCAGATTGACCAGCTCCGCGAGCGTCACGGCAAATACGAGATGCCCGAGACGATTGCTGAGAAGGACAGCGTATCAGCCAGTTACGGCGGCGAGAAAGAGGCTTTCTTCTTCATTCGCGACCTCAAGGAGGATGCCCGCAAGGAGTTCGTCGGCAAGAAGGTGGGTGACACGCTCACCGTCGCCATGCGCGAGGCTTTCGCCTCCGACCCCTTCTTCGCCCGCGCTTTCGACCTCAAGGTGGACGAGCTTAACGACGATGACCCCTACACCTACGACCTCACGATCAAGCGTATCGGCCGTATCAATCCCGCCGAGCTCAACGAGGATTTCTTCAAGGTCGCTTATCCCGACGGCAGCGTGACCGACGAGGCCTCCATGCGCGAGACCGAGAAGCAGAGAATTGCCGCGCAGTACAAACCCGACACCGACCGCATGTTCATGGATCGCGCCATCAGCACGCTGCTTGACGGTGTGAGCGTGGAACTGCCCGATGATTTCATGCGTCGCTACATCCTCGCCGTGCAGAAAGACATGACCGAGGAGGCTTTGGAGAAAGAGTTCGAACGCTACAAAAATTCCTTCAAGTGGCAGATCATCGAAAACGAACTCGTGAAAGGTGAGGACATTGAGGTTACCCGCGCCGATGTTGAGGCCTACTTCCGCGACTATTTCGTCAAGACCTACTTTGGCAATTTCGATGCCGAAAGCGTCAAGGACCAGCTTGACAAGATTGTGGCCGATGCCATGAAGAACCAGGAGTATGTGAAGAACGCTTACGACCTGCTTTATGACCAGAAATTAGTGGCTTTGATGCGCAAGAAAATGAACGTCAACCACAAGGAAGGCGACTTCAAGGCTTTCGTGGACGAGATTTCGTCTGAGCGCAAGGACGAGAAACCCGAAGAAGAGGCTTCCGCCGAGGAGAAACCGAAGAAGACCACCAAGCGCAAGACTACGGCCAAGAAGGCGGAGACCGCCGAGGAACCCGCTGCTGAGGGTGCTCCCGCCGAGGAAAAGCCCAAGAAGACACGAGCCAAATCCACCAAAGCCAAAACTGAAAAAGAGTAACACAATGAGAAGCGAATTTCAGAACTATGCGCTTAAGCAGCATGGTATCAGCAGTTTGAAGATGGACCGCTACGTGTCCAGAACCAACGACTACATCACCCCGTACATCATCGAGGAGCGTCCGATGAACATTACACAGTTGGACGTGTTCTCCCGCCTGATGAAGGACCGCATCATCTTCATGGGTGTGCCGATTGATGACGACGTGGCCAATATCATCCAAGCGCAGCTCCTGTTCCTTGAATCGCAGGATTCCGAGCGTGACATCCAGATTTACATCAACAGTCCTGGCGGTATGGTCTATGCCGGACTGGGCATCTACGACACGATGCAGTATCTGAAACCCGATGTTTCGACGATTTGCACTGGTATGGCCGCCTCGATGGCCGCCGTGCTGATGTGCGCCGGTGCCAAGGGCAAGCGCTTTGCCCTTCCGCACTCCCGCGTCATGATTCACCAGCCTATGGGCGGTGCGCAGGGACAGGCTTCCGATATCGAGATCGAGGCTCGCGAGATCCAGAAAATCAAGAAGGAACTGTACGAGATTATTGCCTACCACTCCGGTAAAGACTACGATCAGGTGTGGAAAGACAGCGACCGCGACTACTGGATGACGGCCGCCGAGGCGAAGGAGTACGGCATGATTGACCAGGTTCTCGGACGTGAGGAACGCAAATAATTAAGATGTCACCTATTTGAATGTTTAGGAAACCGGTGTCCGGGAATGTTCGGACGCCGGTTTCCTATTATAACGAAAGATTATGGCAAAAAAAAGTAATTTTGACAGGACTTGCAGCTTCTGCGGTCGGGAAATCCCTAACAGCCAATTTATTATCGGCGGTTTGAATGCGATGATTTGCAGCGACTGCCTGAATACGGCGATGGACATCTACCACGACCATACAGCACGGCGGAATCAGCAGGATGTGGATGCCCTGAAACTCAACCTGCTCAAACCCAAGGAAATAAAAGCGAGGTTGGACGATTACGTCATTGGACAGGAAGAAGCCAAGAAGGTGCTCTCGGTTGCGGTCTATAATCACTACAAACGCTTGATGCAAGGCGCAGACAAGGATGATCCCGATGTGGATATTGAGAAGTCGAACGTGCTGCTGATTGGCGAGACGGGTACTGGCAAGACGTTGTTGGCCAAGACGATAGCCACGCTATTGGAGGTCCCGTTCTGCATCGCCGATGCCACGGTGTTCACGCAGGCTGGTTATGTGGGCGAAGACGTGGAAAGTATTCTCACCCGACTGTTGCAGGCCGCCGACTATGACGTGGAGAAGGCCGAGCGCGGCATCGTTTTCATTGATGAAATCGACAAAATAGCCCGTAAAGGTTCTGAGAATCCGTCTATTACGCGCGATGTGTCTGGCGAGGGCGTGCAACAGTCGCTGTTGAAACTGTTGGAGGGCTCATTGGTGAATGTGCCGCCGCAAGGGGGGCGCAAGCATCCCGAACAAGAGTTCATCCAGGTGAACACGCGCAATATCCTCTTCATCGGCAGCGGTGCGTTCAACAATCTGTCGAACATTATCTGCGACCGCATGAATACCCACGCTATCGGCTATAACACCAAGAACATCAACTTCAACCCGCAGGAGGCGTTACGGTACGTCAGTGCGCAGGATGTCAAGGATTTCGGGCTCATTCCCGAGCTTTGCGGCCGTTTTCCGGTCATCACCTCGCTGAATGCCTTGGACCGCGATGCGTTGAAGCGGATTCTCACCGAGCCCAAGAACGCGCTGGTGAAGCAGTACATCGCGCTGTTCAAGATGGACGGCATCGTGTTGAGTTTCACCGAGGAGAGTTTGGACTACATCGTCGACAAGGCGGTGGAGCTGCAGTTGGGCGCTCGCGGCTTGCGCGCTATCGTTGAGAAGATCATGACCGACGCGATGTTTGAGTTCCCGAGCCTCAACAAGAAGAAAATCACTGTGGATAAAGCTTACGCGCAGGAGAAATTTGAGAGCTCAATTTTCTCCTTCAAGGACAAATAATCGTTCCACACAGCATCATTTTTTGCAGGAATGCATATAAAGGAGACTTTCCGGGAGAATCTGTTACGGAATTTCGGGTTTCCGCCGACGGAGAGTCAGGCTGGGGCGATGGACCGACTGGCCGACTTCATCTATGGCAAGGGTGAGAACTTTTTGTTCCAACTGTCGGGTTACGCTGGCACTGGCAAGACCAGTCTGGTGAGCGCGTTGGTGAAGACGCTGGCGGCCATCGGTGTGCATATCGTGATGCTTGCGCCCACGGGTCGTGCCGCCAAGGTGCTGTCGCAGTATTCCGGACGAAAGGCCTATACCATCCACAAATGGATTTACCGCGTGTCGAGCAAGGACGGCGTGCGGCGTTTTGTGCGTCGCGAGAACAAGGATGCCCACACGCTTTTTATCGTCGATGAGGCTTCCATGATTTCGGCGCAAGGAAGCGTTAACGACCTCGTGGGCAACAGTTTGCTTGATGATTTGATGGAGTTTGTCTTCCTTGGCGACAGCAACCGGATGCTCTTTGTGGGCGACGACGCGCAGTTGCCGCCTGTGCATGCCGACGAGAGTCCTGCATTGGATGCCGACTATCTCAAAAGCGCCTACAATGTCAACGTGTTCGGGGCGCGGCTCACCGATGTTGTGCGACAGTCGTTAGATTCCGGTATCCTCTACAACGCCACGCGAGTGCGCGACAAACTCAATGCCGGTGACTATAATCCGCCGTTGTTCAGCGGGAGAGCCTTCGAGGATTTCCGGCGCATCAACGGCGGCGAGATGGAGGAGCTGCTCAACACCCTCTACAACGACCACGAACACGATGAAATCGTCATTGTGACACGTTCCAACAAGCGAGCGTTCCAGTACAACAATGCCGTGCGCAGTCGTGTGCTTTTCCGCGAAAATGTCATTGCCACAGGTGATTACATCATGGCGGTGAAGAATAACTACTACTGGCTCGATGAGGTCACCTCCGAGGCGGGCTTCCTGGCCAACGGCGACATTATGGAGATTATGTCCATCCACAAGCAGCAGGAGATGTACGGCTTCCATTTCGCTGACATTACGGCGCGTCTCTGTGACTATCCCGAACATCCATACGTCGATATGAAGATTATCCTCGAAAGTTTGGACTGCGACGGTCCGTCGCTCTCGCACGAAGCCAATCAGAAGCTGTATCAGGCTGTGGCCGAGGATTATGTGGAGATTTTGAACCCGAGGGCGCGTTTCCTCAAAATCAAAGAGGACCCGTTTTTGAATGCCGTGCAGGTGAAGTTCGCCTACGCGCTGACCTGCCATAAGACGCAGGGCGGACAGTGGAAGCATGTGCTCATTGACCAGGGTTTCCTGCCCGACAACAGCACCGACAAGGAGTACCTTCGCTGGATGTATACGGCGGTCACACGCGGTACCGAACAGGTGTATTTGCTGAATTTCAATGACGAAATGTTCGACAGATAGGTGCCAACTGCGTCCTCGCAGGTAGCCTCACAACAAGTGGCTGCTTCATATTTTTAGCATAATCTATTGTCTCATAAGCGCTTAGTCATTTCAAAAATATTTTAACGGAGTGAGTCGCTGATATCAAAAAAAGTGTATCTTTGCACCCGCAAATGAGGGACGTTAGCCCAGTCGGTTCAGAGCGCTGCCTTCACACGGCAGAGGTCACTGGTTCGAGTCCAGTACGTCCCACAAAAAACAGCTTCATCGGAAGCTGTTTTTTATTGTCCATTACCCATTGCCTACAAGAATCACTCCACCCTGATGTTCAGAGTCCGCTCATAGTATCCGGAAGGTGTGAATTTCACCCGCAGCTTGCAAACATCGCCTGATCGGTATATTTCATCGCTGAAGAGCGTATGGAACAGGGCAGCCTCCATGTATCCGTTCATTTCATCTACAATGAGGAGATCGTTAAAGGATTGGGTGAGCAACTGGAACGTCTCGGGTGTGCCACTCTGTGACAGTTCCTGTGGATACCCGGTGGGAGATTGCCAATAATAAAGAATCCCATCGATGAACTGTGGTGCGTATGATTCAATCCGTATCTCCTGATAGGAATTGAGGGCAACGGTGATGGTGTCCGTCTTGATTTCGTTGCCGTCTATGAAGAACCGGATATTGGAGGAATACTGTGGCTCGCGCGAACACGACACGCACAGTACGCACAATCCTAATAATCCGATGGCGAAAATTCTCCTGATCTTATTCATATTGTTTGATTTTATAAATTTCTGACACAAGGTGTTCATCTTATTGAAGTTAAAATTCGTAACCGACACCAACCGTTCCGATGCCCTTGAATCCCGCACCCAATTCCACACTCGCGAACCAATGTTTCCAACCCAGTTTTGCCCCGATTAACGTGACATGCGCTGATGCGAAAAGCGTAGGGGCACTGTTGCCCTCATTTCCAGACGGGAAATAGGGATGGATAGGGCCCTCTTCTTCGACATTGAGGATGGTGAATTTCCCATAGAACTTCGTGATTCCGATGGAAATCCCCGAATAGAGGGTCAGATGTTCTCGGTTGAGGTACGAGAATCTTATTTCCGGCATCAACGTGAAGGCGTTGTAGCGGCGGATGCAAATCGGCCCCGTATTCGTCTCCCGTGGCTCCACACCTTGGATATGGGCGTCGTTAAACAAAGGGCTTCGCGATTCAATATCGTCGATGTGCGCATAGCCCACCGTCACGCCGAACCAGAACCATTTGTTGACGCGAAAGTGGGTTGACAGGGAATACACCGGCGAAATGTGGTAAGAAAATCCCAGCAGGTTCTTGTCCCGATACACCGCCGGGCTCATTCCTCGCGGATAAACATAGACGAAATAGCGGTCGAAGAGTGCGAGCAGATACGGGTCGCAGACTTCCAGCTTAATCTCGTGGCGGTAAAGGTTGTCATACAGCCACTGCGGTCGGGATCGCTCCTTTTTGGGACGTTCCTTCGATTTGCTCGGCTGATCCAGTTCCTCTTCCTCAACAACGTCCTCCTCTTCTTGATATTCTGGATAATAGGCGGGAGTCGCGACTTTCGGGGTGTCGTTAGAAGACGCTGGTTTATGCAAAAAGAGCGTGTCGTGCACCCAAGTCGTGTCGCGGGAAATCAGCGTGTCGTGCTCGATTACGGTTTCGTAGATGTAGAGCGTGTCTGGATGCTGCGCAAAAAGGCTCGTTGCCGTCATCAAAACGAACAAGAAAAGGAGTTTACGGCACATATACGGTGTCTTTTAGCGTGACTGTTTCATTGATGACCACCGTGTCGCGTTGGATCACGTTTTTTTTAATAATGACAGGTTCGGTGACGGAGGGCGTATGGCGGTCGTTCTGTAGAGACGTGCCATGGCGCGTCTCTACGGTGTCCACGGTCGGTTCACCCGCAAATGTCGCGATATTTTCCTCAACCATCGCTGTGTCGGTTGTGGTCGTTGCGGCGGTTTCGGTAGGTGTCGGAGACGTTTCGCGGTTGCCGATGAGGTGCATGACCAGCAGGGTCCCTCCGATGCCGACCGCGAGGGAAACGGCGCACAGCAGGATCTCCTTGGCGTGCATCCGTAGCCACACACCCGCCCCCGATTTGGACTCCTTCGCTGCCGCCGCAATCTGCTCGTCCGACAGCGGAACTTTCGGTGCGCGTGTCACCTCGGACAATCCTTTATCAAAAATACGGTCCAGTTCCGAATTCATAATTCATTGTTATCTTTCCGCCTCCTCGTAGTGCTCATCGGTGATTGTGAACGTGAGCTTGCCGTAATAAGGCAGGCCATGGAAGACGCGTCCCGTGTTCCGCTTCTCTTCGTAGGTGTAGTTCAAGGATTGGAAATTGTAGGGACTGATTCCGGTCGTCTCCCATGCATAATAGGTCTTCTCGCGCACGAGAATTTCTTCTTCGAAACCTCCGAAGCCCAGCTTCACGGAATCGCCGTAAAAAGCCTTGAAATAGTTCACACCCTCTTCGAGACTGGCACAGCCGATGCCGCCCAGCTGCTCGATGACGACTTCTTCATTGGGGGCAAGGCGTAAGATATTATGCATGTAGTCGGCTATGTCATAATCGTTGTTATCAATGCCATAGTCAGTAATGGTGACATAATGCGACGACGCGTTTCGGATGACCACGTCCTCGGTGTAGCCGGGGTCGCAGGAGGCCAACATGACGGCCAAAGTCATCATAAAAATAATCTTTTTCATGTTATTGCTTTTTTACAAATGCGTAGGTGAATCCATCGGTCATGTTATCGCTTATCGTGAGCACTTGTCCTTCAGCTTCGCTGTTGCCGAGTGTACCTAAACATTTGTACCCACATAGCAGCGAGATTTTTCCCTCGGTGGCTTCCGAGATTTTCTTACACTGCGCATCGGTAAGATTAAATCGTATGTGGAACCAAGAATAGAGAGGCTCGTCTTTGCCACCTTTATTGGTGTACATGGTTTCATCTACGTCATTATCGATGTGATACGTACCCGAGATGACCTTTTCCCCGTCTTTGTAGAAGGTGAAGTGACTGCCCTTGAATACAATTTCGGCATTGAAGCCTTCGCTTTCAGGGGTGTAGTTGACACCCGCGAGGCCACCGGAGGTTTGAGTCCACTGCCATGTACCTTCAAGGGCTTGTTTTTCGGGTTTGCTGCAGGCCGTGGCTAATACGGAAAGTATTAGCAGGATGATGGCAACCGCCCACGAACTGCGGCCTGCTGATGTCATTATAGGCCCCACTTTGTGGCCTTCGTATGCTTTTGTAGGCCCCGCATTACGGACTTTGGCCTTGTGTGGGGTTAATTGCACTTCGCGCGTGTTGCCTCTTCGAAGCTGTTCAAGGAAAATCTGTTTCATAATAATAAACTCTATCGTTCTTTAACTACTAACTACTAACTGCTAACTGCTAACTTCCGTTTCCTCGCCACCACCTTCAGCCGCTGCTGCAATTCCGCCCGCGCACGGGTGAGCAGCACCTTGGAGTTGGCGACGGAGATGCCGAGTGCTTCGGCAATCTTCGCGTGCGGGTAGTGCTCCACCGCGTAGAGGTTGAAGACGGTGCGCTGCTTCATGGGCAGCTTTCCGACAGCCTCCAACAGCTCCTCCTGCGTGAACTCCGTTCGCGAAAGATCCGGGTCGTCGGCCATCTCCTCCACTTCCTGACTGTGGAGGTTCTCGTCCCATTCCACCATCTCTGGACTGTTTCGGAGGTGCATGAGCGCTTGGTTCATAGCGATCTTCATCAGCCAGCCTTCGAAGCTTCCGAGTGCGTGGAAGGTGGAGGATTTCTCCATGGCGGTGAGGAACGCGTCCTGCGCCAGATCCTCGGCAAGCGTCCAGTCGGCCACATAGCGATAGCAAACGCCCACCATCTTCCCGATGTGCCGCCGATATTGTTCCGCCCAGAAAGCTGCTTTCTTCATCCGAATCTTACCTCTGAAATGAAGATGCAAAAATACAAAAAGGTTACATTTTTTTCTGCAGTTGTCAGAAGTGGTAGGCCAAACGGAAACCGCCGTTCAAGGATGAGAAACTGAAAGAGGGGCTCCATCCGAGCTGAGGGCTGTATTGCGCGCCTAACACGACGAGATCGACGGCCATGTCCACGTTTTCGCTGACGCGGAAGCGGAGGCTTGGTCGCACTCCCACCTGGCACAGTTTGAGTTCATCCGTGAATTCGAATCCCCCTAATGCGTAAAGGTCCAAGAAGATAGTCTCGTTATGCCATACGCAGGCGCGGATGAAGGGTTCAGCAATGCCGGTCACTTCGAAAAAACCGTCCCTGCCCGCGCAAATCACGGCACCCAGTCCGGAACCGATGGCAACACGGTCGTTGAATTCGTAGCCGACCCAGGCCTCGCCGGAAGCGATGAAATAGCCGCGGAATCCGAGGCTGGCTGAACCTCCGAAGAACCAATTTCCTTGCGCGTTCGACGCGATGGAGGCGGACAATAGCAATGCAAAAATGAATAGTTTCTTCATTACAATGAATTATTTGCAAATACGGTTATGTGGAGACGTGCCATGGCGCGTCTCTACAGGGTTTAATCGATAGCCAGTCCGCCTAAGGCCGTCTCCTTATACAAGCTGGGCAGGTCTTTGCCGGTCAGTTTCATGGTTTTCACCACCTTGTCGAAGCTGATGAGGTGTTTGCCGTCGGACATCATGGCGAAGAGGTTGGCGTCGAGGGCGCGGAGGGCGGCGAAGGCGTTGCGTTCGATGCAGGGAATCTGCACAAGGCCGCAGATGGGGTCGCAGGTGAGTCCGAGGTGGTGCTCCAGTCCCATCTCGGCGGCGTATTCGATCTGTTGCGGGGAGCCGCCGAAGAGTTGGTTGGCAGCAGCGGCGGCCATGGCGCACGCGGAGCCGATCTCGCCCTGACAGCCCACTTCTGCCCCTGACACAGAGGCGTTTGTTCGGATGATGTTGCCGAAGAGTCCGGCCGTGGCCATCGCCTTCAGAATGAATCTGTCGGTGTATTCGTGGTTGTGCTTGAGGTGGTAGAGCACCGCCGGCAGCACGCCCGACGAGCCGCAGGTGGGCGCGGTGACGATCTTGCCGCCCGAGGCGTTCTCCTCCGCCGTGGCCAAGGCATAGGCCGACACGAGACAACGGCCCTGCAGCGAGGCCTTGTAACTCAATGCCTTTACGTAGTATTGCGTGGCCTTCCGCTTCACGTACAGTCCGCCGGGCAGCACCCCGTCGTTGTTCAGCACGCCTTTCTCGATGGTCTTCTGCATCACCTCCCAGCGCTCCGCCAAGAAGTCCCAGATGTCGGACTCCTCGTGCTGTTCCACGTACTCCCAGAAGTTCAGCCCGTATTTCTCCACGTGTTTCACGATGTCCGCCATGGTGTTCTCCTCGTAGCGTTCCTCCTTGTCCATCACGGTGTTCTCGTCGGCAAGCTCACCGCCGCCGATGCTGTAGATCTTCCATTGGTCGGTGACCTCCTCGCCCTTGAGCGATTCGAAGAACATGGCGTTGGTATGGAATTCGTGCTGTATTTCGGGTTTCCAGACGATTTCGGTGGGTTTCGGCGACAAAGCGTCGATGATGGTCTTGTCGGTGAAGTGGCCCTTGCCGGTGGCCGCCAGGCTGCCGTAGAGGGTCACGCGGTAGCCGCTGGCGTCGGGGGTTCTCTCTTTGAAGATTTCGGCCGCGCGGTGCGGTCCCATAGTGTGGCTGCTGGAAGGTCCGTAGCCGATTTTGAAGATTTTCTTGATGGATTCCATTTTATTAGTTTAGGGTTTAAGGGTTAAGGGTTAAAAAGGGAATAGTGATTAGTGATTAGAATAAGGACATGGTCTAAGTAATAGCCAATAGCTAATTGCTCCAGAACTCCACCCATTTCCTCTCCTCCTCGGTGAACCCTTCCATGTCGCCCTTGTACTTCGGGTTCACGATGTACCATTCGGTGGATTCGAAATATTTCCGTAACGACTTGTCCTTGAATTTGTAGCCGCGATAGGCGAAGGGCAGGTTCTTCAGGATTCGGCGCTGTTCGGGGGTGAATTGCGGGACTTTTTCGAAGTATCCAAATATGAAGGCGGTGTCGAGGGAGAAATACTGGTTTTTTATCCCCTTGATGAGTTGCTCCTCTTCTGTGGTCTTCTGATCGCTATTCCAGTCGCTCCACATACAGATAATGAGGGCATCTTTCGCCACGTGCAATTCCCCGTCAGGATGGAAGTTCTGCTTGTGGAAGCTGACGCCGCCCTTCTGGATGTGGAAAATCACCCCGTTTTTCACGGTGTCCCAAGTTTGCCAGTCGCAATTCATGGCCATGCCGAGCCCGTTGATGGTCCAGTCGGTGGATTTTTCGAAAAAAGTCTGTTTGATGCGGAACGACTCACGGTCGCCCATGTTAATATTCAGCGTGAAATCGTCGATTTGGTGGTTGGCCCAGCGGTTGGCCGCCGTCAGGACGTACGGGAAATGGAATTCCTCGCCTACGGAGAAGGAGAGATCGTATTCGTAGGTGTGCTGGACGATGTTCAGTCCGGGACGGAATTTTGCCTTGAAGTGATAGACATAGTCGAAGGGGTAAGCCATGTAATCCCACGATTTCAGGGAGTCTCCGCACTGCTTCTTCGACCAGTCCTTGAACTGTCCATTGGTGTAATAGGGAGGTATAGTGTACTTGTTGTTCTCGTCGTAGGATCCTCTCGTCACGTGCGCAATTTCATAGTGGAGTGGCTGTCCGTTCACCACCACTTTGAAGTTCCGCATGTGTGGGTGGTCAGGAAACAGCGCTATGGGGTCGCGGCCACTGTTGTAGGGCGACTGGGCCTCGAACCCGACCAGCAGTTCTTTCTCGCCCACTGGGTTGAAGAACTCGTAATAGACGGTCACCTCGATGTGGTCGCCCATCCGGTTGAGGGTCAGTATCTCCTTCTTCACGCTGATGTCGGTCTCGGTAATTGGTATCAGCTGGTTGCCGGAAGCGTAGAAGACACCGTCGTTTGCGGTGGCAAAAAGTGCTGAAAAACAGAAGAATAGAATAGCTATGGTTCTTTTCATCTTTGTTTTGATTTGGGATTGCAAAGATAAGAAAAACGTCTGACACGCATAAGTCGTTGTTACCATTGACGTTTTTTTAATCAACCCTTGTTGAACATGTCGCTGTGCCATTGTGCGGGATTATTTCGGATGTAATTTGAGATTTTTGTAAATGCGTTCGTATTTCGGATTATATGTTCGTGATAATTTCGTTGCCATATCGGAAATCCGATTTGTTTTGTCACGGCGGATTTGAATCCCCGCACAATTGCCCCCAACGTTTTTGACGGTGACCGTAGGGGCGTATCGCATACGCCCCTATCCATCGTATCGCATACGCCCCTATCCATCGTATCGCATACGCCCCTATCCATGGTATCGCATACGCCCCTATCCATGGTATCGCATACGCCGTTGTCGATTGTATCGCATACGCCGTTGTTGGTTGCGTTGCGTACGCCGTTGTTGGTTGTATCGCATGTACCCCTATCTGATGTTAGACCGTCGTCAGGCGTATGTATTTGGGGCGTATACGATTGGGGCGTATGCGATTGGAGCGTATACGATTGGGGCGTGTGCATTTGGGGCGTATGCGATTGGGGCGTATGCGATTGAGGCGTATGCGATACGCCCCTACGGCAAATTTCGACAATGGCATGAAAATGATTGGGCATAACGATAAATTCATGAAGAATCACCTCGCCTTGTCTTACGTTGATGGTGTTTAACCATTCGTTTTTTACTATTTGCCCCCTTTCATTCAAAATCATTTTGCCATCAATGACCCGACCGAAATAATGATTCTTGTCTTTTGTGCAAATGGTGATGAAATACAATCCATCGGCGGAATAATCATATCCTTTTAATCTGATACTACGGCGGTGGTGGAATGTATGCGATTGGGGCGTATGTGTTTGGGGCGTATGTGTTTGGGGCGTATGCGATACGCCCCTACGGGGGGATTGTGCGGTTGCTTCCATAATTTTTAATTTTGTTTTTAACATTGCAAAAATACATTTTTTTCTGATTGTATACACTCTCTCATCCGAAATTTTTTTTCTCAACGAATGCAATATAAAACTAATTTTTTCGTTGTATGATTAAAAAATAAATTATATCTTTGCCGCGCCGTTCCTTGAGCAGCCTCGAAGAGGCAAAACGCACGAAGTGCAAGTAACCCCACACAAGGCAATAGCCGCAGTGTGGGGACGGGAAGGGGGCGAAAAGACGATAAGCAATTAGTAACAAACAAAAAATAAGAACAATGAAAGAATTAACCAAAGCAGAAGAACAGGTGATGCAAGTGTTGTGGCAGATCAAACAAGGGTTTGCCGCCGACATCGTCGCCAATTTCCCGGAACCGAAGCCGGCCTATAACACCATGTTGACCGTGGTGCGCATTCTCGAAAAGAAGGGGTTCGTGTCGCACGAGACCTTCGGGAAGTCGAACCGCTACTATCCGTTGGTGAGCAAGGAACAGTACTCGGAGTCGTTCATGCAGCAGTTCGTCCGCAACTACTTCGACAACTCCTTCAAGTCGATGGTCTCCTTTTTCGCTAACAACCAAGATATTACGTTGGAAGAATTGGACGACATCCGCAGGATGATCGATGCCGTTCCGCAAGATGATTCACCCGCAAAAACCGAATAGTCATGAAAACGATCCTTTTTTCCGCCATCGCCATGGCACTCTTTTTCGGTCTCTATTGGCTGACATTGCGCAGGAGCAACCTGTTCCGCTTGCGCCGGTTCTATCTTGTGGGCACATTGGCGCTTTCGTTGGTGCTGCCGTTTGTCTCCATCGAAATGCCGAGCCGCGTGGCCGCCGTAGTTAAAACAACGACAACTGGGACAACTCTGACAACGGGAGCGGTTGAGTCAACGACAACTGGGACAACTCTGACAACAGGAGCGGTTGAGTCAACGACAACTGGGACAACTTCGACAACAGGAGTGGTAGAATCAACGACAACAGGGACAACTATGACGACTGGGGCGACAAAAAAGTTGTCTTTTAAAGATATTGTATTTTATGGGTATGTTCTCGGATGCGGGGTGGCTTTTATCCTGCTGGTTATCAAGCTCTTTAAGACGTTTAGGTACTATCGGCGCAGTGTGCTGTCGGATGAGCTTTCGACGGGCGACATGTGCGTGCGGGTGCTGGACGAGCCTGACGGCAACCTTCCGTTCTCGTTCCTGCGCTCGGTGTTCGTGAATCCGGAAGTGTTCACAGAGAGCGAGTTGCAACAGGTGCTGCGGCATGAGCGGACGCACATCCGCCAGCGTCACACGTGGGATCTGCTCTTCACGGAAGCGGTGCGGGTGCTGCAATGGTTCAACCCCGTCATTTACTTATACGCCAGGGAGTTGAGCAGCGTTCACGAGTATTTGGCCGATGAGGCGGTGCTCTCGTGCGGATTTTCTCGCCGCGACTATCTGGAACTGCTGTACAAGCAGCTGTGCGTGGGCAAGTTCGTGCCCGTGGGCAACAGCTTCCGCCACCTGCTGACCAAAAAACGTATTTTGATGATGAGCCAGCCGGTAAAACGCAGAGTGTCCGCGTGGTGGCTGCTCGCGCTCATCCCCATCGTATGTGGACTGCTGATGGTGAACTGTCATCCGAAGGAGGAAGTTGCAAAGGAAGAGGCTGTTGAGGAAACCATAGATGAGCCCGTTTGCATGGATCCCGATACGATGCCGCAGTTTCCGGGTGGTATCCAGCAGTATGTCAATAACCTCATCGGTAGCATGAAGTATCCTGAATTGGCCAAGAAGTACAAATTGTCAGGGGTTCTTTCGGTATGTTTTATTGTGGAGAAGGATGGACGTGTTCTTTTCACGGAGTTGGATACGGCTCATGTCAAATGGGGTGATGTTTGTGGCAAGAAGGGAGAAATGGTGCTTTTGGCGCCTTTCAATGGTCGCAAGGGCAATGACGGTTTGGCTGTTGCGCATCTTGATCTTGGAGAAGATGCCCCCGAAGATAAAGAATCTCGGAAAGAGATCGTGCGGCAGATAATGGATGACAATATGGCGGAAATAAATCGGGCTTTCCGTGCCGCACCCGCCTGCAAGCCGGCCATGAAGGATGGGGAACCTGTGCGTTGTAAGTTGCGTCTGCCAGTGGGATTCACCACGGAGGAGCATGCCGTTAACAAACTAGTAATGCTTCAAGATATCGCCGTTTCTCCAACTGCAAAGCCGTCAAAAGATCGTTACGTTACTGGCATAGTCGCACTCGATGAGCAGCTTGGGCCTGATTTTATAGACATTCCGTGGGTCGGCTACACCTCTGCAGAATAGTTAGCAGTTAGCAGTTAGAAGTTATGAAAAAACATGCTTTGTTCATCCTGATTCCAATTGTTATTACAGGTTGCTCATCTATGTGGAAAAAAGAAGCCCTAAGTATTCCTCAGAAAGAGGAATGTGCGTTTGATTTCAAATTAGAACAGGGAAGAATCGTCATTTATGCAAAAATCAATGATATGGATTCTCTGCGTTTTTTGTTGGACAACGGCGCTACCACAACAATATTCGATTCTACATTTTGGATGTCTATAAAAGAGTACAAGAACCCGCACTTTATCCAAAAAAGTGGAAATTTCGACTATTATTATTGTCCTACAAGCATATCTTTGTCGGATTACACTTATTCCATTGATACTATATATGTCGCCTCGGAAAGATATTCACACGACTATTTCTCGGCTTTGTCTCTCAATGGAATGATTGGGGTGGAGTTGTTTTACAAAAGCATTGTCAGTATTGATTTTGGGAATCAAAAAATCCATATTGGCCATCAATTGCCCGAGAATATTCAGGATTACGAACAATATGAGATGGTTTCCTTACGTAAACATGGCGATCCATACTATCATAAATTCAGATTTCTGACCATTAATGGACTATATGACAAGAACGGAGAGCCGGTATCTTCCAATTTCCTCATTGATTTGGGTAGTGTTGCAAACAATATTGATTACCCATTCTGCGACAATATCGACATCGCTAAAAGCAAATCAATGGCAAAAGACACTGCTTCCATGATCTATTTGCTGTTGAATAAATGTCCGATGAGAGAATCCGTTTATATGGACACTTTTGCGGACACCATCCATATAGACAATTTCAAGAACGGCGTAATAGGCATAGATTTCCTGAGACATTTCGATGTCATCTTCGACTATCCTGACAACAAGTTGTATCTGAAACCGAATGGGGAATGAGCGGGTGGTCTTGTTGAACGATTTGGGCCGCGTGATGTCGTTTGCAAGTGAAATTCACGGTTGAGGTTTTTTTTGTAATAAATTGTATTGAATAATTCAAAAAATTGTATATCTTTGCGAAATAAAAATAAAGAACGAAAATAAATTCTAATTTTATGAAAATCAAAGTATTTCAAGACAAACGCATACGAACCCATTGGGATCCTGACTTAGAAGAATGGGAATTTTCAGTTGTGGATGTAGTTGGTGCGCTTACCGACCAAAAGACACCTCGTGCTGCCAGTACTTATTGGGCGGTTTTGAAAAACAGACTGAAAGAAGAGGGGGCAGATGAACTGCTTACAAATTGTAAGCAGTTGAAAATGCTTGCGGCAGACGGTAAAATGCGGCTTACGGATGTGGCGACTACAAAACAACTTTTCCGTATCATCCAATCCGTTCCGTCGCCCAAGGCTGAACCCTTCAAGCAGTGGCTGGCACAAGTGGGTGCCGAACGTTTAGACGAGATAGCAGACCCTGAACAGGCCATTATGCGCGGAGCCGAATTCTATCGCGCCAAGGGTTACAGCGAGGGCTGGATTAACCAACGCTTGCAATCCATAGAGATGCGCAAAGAACTAACCGACGAATGGAAAGCTCGCGGCATTGATCAAGAGCGCGATTACGCTATTTTGACCAATGAGATGACACGCGCTTGGAGTGGGCTGTCGGTACGCGACTACAAAGAAATGAAGGGGTTGAAAAAAGAGAACCTGCGAGACAACATGACCAATCTCGAATTAGTGCTCAACATGCTTGCTGAAGTAACCACAACAGCTATTTCGCGCAGCCGTCAGCCAGAGTCTTTTGAGCAGAGTCGCGATATCGCTATAGAGGGCGGCAGTGTGGCTGGTTCCGCACGTCGCGAGATAGAACACCGCACAGGACGACCTGTTGTCAGTCCGTTAAACGCCTCAGACAAAAGAGCCCTTGATGTCGGACAACAAAACATTCCTTCGCTAGACCAAAACAAGACGGATACGGATTAAGTTTAGCCTGCACACCTGACGATGTGCAAACCCACTTGCAAGACATTACATTGCAGCCGATCCCTTCAGCCATAACGGGCTGACTGGCAGCCGGAAACGTTCCCCCACAGCCTCGTTAGGACTGCATGGTACGGTAGCACAAAAGGGTACGGCGCGGGGTTCTTAGGCCGTCAGGCCTGAGGGCTTTTGCGCGAAATCTTGCCGAAATCTCCCATGCAAACCGGGGCCATATCAAGATTCGGCACAAACCAACAATGCAAGATTGCAGTTTCTTGAATCTACAACAAACTGATAATCACCTTGTTACACCCCCCCCGAAAAGACAAAAAAAGTTATAAAACAAACTGATTAAAACAAATTATTACGTAGATTTGCAGCGTCATATCACCATATCTTGTTCAACGGACTTCGCAGGGTGTGAGAATATGGCGCAAAAAGCATATAATCAGAAGTCCCCAAAATATGCCATTATGAAAAAAAGTGTCATTTTATGTTTGTGCATGACGGTAGTCTTTTTGTTCACAGCATGCAACAAGGAACAAGACGGGATATATAACCCTTCCAGAAAAATTCAGAAAATCCATACCGTATTGAATGCACCCCTGAATGCTGAAGAGCTTCAGGATCTTGTCGTTGTATGGAATTGGGACGGGGATGTGCTTTCCTCCATCGACTTTTATGAAAATGAAGTGCTCACTTCCACGAACCAATTCACCTACGAGGGCAATCGTTTGACGACCGTTCGCAACGCTTCTTCATACGCCAATTTCAGCTATGATGAGGAAAAAATTGATGAGATCAAGGTATATATGACGGGATATGACGAGCCAATCTTGGAGTATAGCTTTGAGCACAGGGGCGGTAAAGTGAGTGAGATAGAGGTTGAGTATCATTACATCGCCGGGTTGGACAAGAAAGCGTTGGTGGATCCGTTGACCTATATCTTGCCGCAATCGTGCGAGCCGGCAGCGAAAATGATTGCCTTGCGTGCCAAAGAGGTCAAGGGATATGAGAAATCCACTATGAAGCTGACCTGGATCGGCGGCAATGTCACTTCTGTGAAGACGGTGTCTGAATCTGACATGTCGAATTCTTCCAACTCGTATGTCACACGATGCACTTTTGACAACAAGGAGAACCCCATGAATAGTTGCATTGCTTTATTTGCCTTTGGCAATACGAATTCTTTCATGGGCTTTTGTAATAAGAACAATATTTTGACCACTGTTACTTCTACTGGAAGTCTCTCTAAAATCACCACGACCTACGTTTATGAGTATAACGGTGATTATCCGACAAAGGTGACCAGCATTGACCGCATTGACGATGTTGAAAAAGAAGTAGCGACAACCTATTACGAATACAAATAATTCATCGAAGCTTTAGCACTATGAAATCTTTCAAACTTCTCATGGCATCGTTCGCCACCCTTTTCTCCTTCCTCTCCGCCTCCGCACAAGGCGAGTGGAAGTGGGCCAACTACTGGTCGGGAAGCGATGAACTTGGCAACAATCTAACAAATTGTATTGTGCGAACTGCATTTGACGATGACGGAAACATATACGTTTTCGGAAGTTGCGGTGGTAGCGCGACTCTTTATGCCCAAAATGGCACCTCGCATTTTTCCGATAATGCGACGATTGTGGCAAATGGCAGTCCGGGATCTGTATTGGCTAAATTTGATTCCCTTGGAAATCTGCTTTGGCACAGATTTATCAAAAGTTTAAATTGTACTTCTATGCCATACGACATGTTTGTGCGTGACAACAGAATCACAATTGCTGGAGAATATGCTTTCCAATTAAACAGTGTAACGCAGTTGTGGTTTATTGACACTTTGATAGACTCACAATGTGCACTCTCCTACCCGTCGGGAACGATTCATCCACCATATACGTTTGGCAACTACAGCTATTTTGTCACCTTTGATTTGGATGGTAACAAACTGGAAAATCATTTTGTACACGCCATAGCTCGTGAACGTATAGGAGGAGAATATTTGTTGGATATGCCACTAAGCAGACGAATAATTGGAGCACATCCTGTATGTGTGGATAGCCAAGGCAATACATTTATTGCAATGAGCACTTATTACGCAGGTCCCGACACCCTTCCTTACACTATCATTATTGATGGAGATTCAACTAAAACCTATCAGATTTTTTTACCAGGAAATTGCACTGATGAAAGTCAACAAATATATAATATGATGATTTGCAAATTTACGCCCACATGGGAACTGGCTTGGATGAAATTGATAGTGGATCATACGGAAGGGCTTTCTCCCGCTTTACCATATGACTCGTTACATCCTTATTTTGTTCCTTATATGGGTGGAATGAGTATTGATGAAGATGACAATTTATATATTTCCGGCTATTTAACCGAAATGGATTTTATGGATGCATATAATCAATATCCAATGCGAATATACTGGGACAACACGCATTTTGCAGAAATAGCCGATAAAAGTTTGGCAACAAAACTCCCTTTTATACTGAAATATTCTTCAGATGGAAACATTATTTGGTCAAATCAGGCATATGTAAAAAATGAGCCAAACATTAATACTTACCATACACCGGAATGGTCTGACAATTTCGTTAACAATGAAGGTGTTTATTTGTTGGGACGCGCAGATGATGCTGGTGGTCATCATCCATTATTCTATTTCGATAACGAGAACAATTCCCTCCAAATACCTACTAATGCCCATACAGGTTTTTATGTGAAGTTTGACAAAGAGAATGGTTCATTCAAGAAGCTTGGACAACCCACAGGACTACACACATCGGCTATTCCAGGAGCAAAGCCTGCTGTCATCAACAACCATTTAATTGGTCAGTTTACGTATGATTTTAGCCAAGGTTGTATGCTTGCTTATTTCAACACCGAGGGAGAGTTTGTGTCAGCAGATACAATATACCATACTTCTGATTCACGTGTAAGACCATTAAAAACTATTGTGAATAACAATGGTGGTATTTTATGTGATAGAATTGCCACCCAAGACTTGACTTTCGGCCACGACATTTCCCTCAACTTTACCGACCATGGGAACAGCCACGCCGTATTCGCGTACAAGTACGACCCGTCCATCTTGGAGCCCTTCGTCCCCGACGATTCGGTGGGCATCGAGGACTACCTCGGCAGGCGTGAGAGCGACATCTACCTCTACCCCAACCCCACGTCGGGCGAGGCCGTGGTGTGCGGCTA
>Ga0310697_10000680_pt1 | contig 44006 bp, 46 predicted proteins | sample 172DNAGHGlowgp2_FD_203883 | JGI IMG/M metagenome (GOLD analysis project Ga0310697, IMG submission 203883) | Sheep rumen microbial communities from Palmerston North, Manawatu-Wanganui, New Zealand - 1728 DNA GHGlow gp2 (v2) (version 2) | ecosystem: Host-associated > Mammals > Digestive system >...
ACTTGTTTTAACGAATCATCAAAAGAAATGGTAGAAAGATTAAAAGCGAAAGAAGAATCGGAAGAAGAAGCTGAGAGGAAAGCCAAAGAAAAAGAAGATGAGAAATTATTAAAGGCAGCATATGAAGCAGATCAAAAAAAGAGAACCTCAGCAAAGAAAACCTTCGAAGAGTGGAAAAAAGAAAGAGAGGAAAAACAGAGACAACAGCAACAACAGTATAGTGGTTCAGGAAATGATAGTGGATCAATTGTTGCCAATGTTGATCCTGGGACAGCTAATATTATTATTGGAGATTCTCGTACAGTCGGGATGTGCGCAGCTTTTACTGGAGATTGGACTAACTGTCAATTCTCTAATGGACGCGGAAAACTAAATGGAGCTGATTTATTTATTGCTCAAGGATCTATGGGATATTCGTGGTTTAATAGTACTGCGGTTCCAGCTGTTAATAGAGTTTTATCTAGCAATCCAAATACCAAATATAATATATATTCTTTAATGGGAGTAAATTTCTTGTTATCTGATATAGATAAATATATTCCTCTATATAATAGTTTGGCTTCTGGTCAATGGAAGAATCATAAAATAATTTTAGTTTCTGTTACTCCTGTAAACGAAGCTATAGAAGCCCAAAAAGGCTATAGTACAAAGAATTCTAGTATTGAAACATTCAATGCTAAATTGAAAAGTGGGGTACGAGCTAGTAATGTTTCTTATTGTGATGTATACAATCAGATAAAAGGGAATTTCAAAACTGGAGATGGTTTACATTACTATGGAGAAACATATAAAAACATTTATAATTTGATGAAGCAGTGCTAATAAATTTATCTAGTTTTTGTCAAATTTGATATATTTTTTGCAAAGTATAAAAATATATTGTTATAATCAGTATAGGTGATAGGTAATGAATTATAAGATAACATCAAGATGCGAAGAAGATACAATGGAAATCGCTGAAAATATTGAAAGTGAAAAATTTCCAGGAATGGTTATATGCCTAAATGGTGAATTAGGAAGTGGAAAAACAGTATTTGTTAAGGGATTTGCTAAAGCTTTAGGTATAACTGAAACTGTAACTAGTCCAACATTTAGTTTAGTTAAAGAGTATCCTGAAGGTGAATTACCTTTATACCATATGGATGTTTATAGACTTGATGAAACTAATAATGTAGGTATTGAAGATTATTTAAATATGGATGGTGTTTGTATTATAGAATGGCCAGAAATGATTGAAGATAAACTTCCAGAAGAAAGATTAGATGTTACATTTAAAGTTGTAGATGATAACACTAGGGTTATTGTATTTACTCCTTATGGAAGTCAATATGAAGACCTATGTCATGCAGTATTTTAAAAACTCGTAAGAGTTTTTTTATTTTGGCTTTAATTGTGATATAATATGGCACGAAGAGGGGATTAATATGTATAGTTTATTTATTGATACTCATGATAAAAATGTAGTCGTTATAATATATAAAGATGGTAAAGTTTTTAAGATGAAAAATGTTGAATCTAAAAATAAGCATAGTGAGATAACTATGCCTATTATAGATTCTTTATTTAGTGAAGCTAAAATTGATGCTAAAGATATAGGAGAAGTTATTGTTGTTAATGGGCCTGGATCTTTTACAGGTGAAAGAATTGCGGTTACGATAGGTAAAACTATTGCATATTGTTTGAATATTCCTATTAAGGTTATAGATTCTTTAAGTATTATTGCTGTTAATGTAAATGATATTATGAAGTATGTTAGTTTACCAGATAAGAATGGTGCATTTGTAGGAGTGTTTGATATGGATAATAAGCCTCTTGAAAAGTTCGTTTATTTGAATAAGTCAGCTTATAATGAGTATGTTAGTAAACATAATGTTGTTTATGATATAGAAATTGACTATGAAAAGGTTTATGAACTAGTAAAAAAAGTGCCTTCTATTAATCCTCATGAAGCAAAACCATTGTATGTTAAAGGAATTAGTGCTTTAAATGATAAATAAGGTGGTTTTTAGCGATTTAGAGAGGTTTAATGAACTTGGTAGATTAGTAAATGATAACTTTGCAAATCTCTTTAATTTTGGCTCTTTAGTGACTTCTAAGAGCGATTGTATTTATGGTTATTATGAAGATGATAATTTATTAGGATTTATTCATATAAGTAAGTCTTATGAAACTTTAGATATTGTTAATATTGTGGTAGATATTAACGACAGAAATAAAGGTATAGGTAAAAAGTTAGTAGATTATGTTTGTAGTCTTTATGATGACGTTGATAATGTAATGTTGGAAGTAAGAGAAAGTAATGAATATGCTATTAAATTATATGAGAAATGTGGTTTTGAAGAAATAAATAGAAGAAAAAAATATTATGGCAATGAAGATGCCATAATAATGAAGAAGGTGATAAGTAATGAAGGATGTTAATATTTTAGCTATAGAATCATCTTGTGATGAAACGAGTATGGCAATTATACGTAATGGATGTGAATGTGTTCATTTAACTGTATTAACACAAATGGATACACATGCTGAATTTGGTGGAGTAGTTCCAGAAGTAGCATCACGTATGCATACGGAAAATATTACAATGGTTTTAGAAGAAACTTTAACTAAAGCAAAGATGACTATGGAAGATATTGATGCTGTTGCAGTTACTTATGCACCAGGATTACTTGGAAGTTTATTAGTTGGTGTAGAATTTGCTAAGACTTTATCTTTTATTTATAAGAAACCTTTAATAGCAGTTAATCATATAGCAGGTCATATCTATGCTAATAATTTAGAAAGCCCTATGAAGTTCCCATTGCTTGCTTTAGTAGTTAGTGGTGGTCATACTGATTTGATCTTAATGAAAGGCGACTATGAGTTTGAACATATTGGTGGCACATTAGATGATGCTATTGGTGAATGTTATGATAAGGTTGCCAGAGTTCTAGGAATTAAATATCCTGGAGGACCTAATGTTGAAAAATGTGCCTTGGAAGGTGAACATACATATGATTTACCAATTCCAATGAATGATGATTCATTTAATATGAGTTTTAGTGGGCTTAAGAGTGCCATTATTAATTTAGTACATAATGAAAAACAAAGAGGTAATGAAATTAGAAAGAATGATTTAGCTCGTAGTTTTCAAGATGTTGCTATTGATGAGTTAGCTAGAAAGACAGAACTAGCAATTAAGAAATACAAAGTAAAGAACATGATCATTGCTGGTGGAGTATCTGCTAATAATTATTTAAGACAAGAAATAAAGAAAGTTACTGATAAGTATGAAGTAGAGTTATCAGTTCCTAGAATGTTATATTGTACTGATAATGCAGCGATGATTGGAGCTGCAGCATATCCTTTATATATGAAGGGTGAATTTGCTGATTTGACTCTAAATGCTACTAGTAGTGATGAAATTTACTAGTATTTTGTGATATTATATAGATGGTAAGTGAGGTGAAAGAATGAAAAAAGTATTAGTTACTGGTGCTGGTGGGACAATTGGATTGCAAACTATTAGATATTTACTTAGTGAAGGTAAATATGAGATTACAGCACTAGAATTAAAAGATAAACATGTTTATAAAAGACTTAAACGTTTTAGAAAAAGAATAAATATTGTTTATGGAGATGTAACTGATGCCGCTTTAATTGATGCATTAGTAAAAGAACATGATATTGTTATTCACTTAGCTGGTGTATTACCTCATTTAGCAAATGTAAGAGAAGACTTATGTAAGGAGATAGATTATAAAGGAACAATGCAAATTGTTGATTCTATTAAAGACTATCATCCTGACTGCTTCTTGTTATATGCTTCATCCACATCTGTTTATGGTAAACAAATTAACTATGAAAAGGTTACTGTTAAATCTAAAAGTAGTTTAGAAGATGGAGATTATTATTCTAAGTATAAATTAAGTGCTGAGGAATATATTAAAAAGAATATTAAGAATTATTCGATATTTAGAGTTGCTTATTTATTAGCTGATCCTTGTAAAGAATCACTAATATATAATGTAGTTCCTAATATGAATATGGAATTTATTTCTGCACAAGATGCTGGATATGCTTTTGTTAAAGCTATTGAAGTAAAGAAAGAAATTAACAAAAAAACATATAATTTATCTGGTGGAGAAAAGTATAGAGATAATTTCTATAATTTCTTATATGAAGTATTTGATAATTATGGTTTATCAATTAGATTTTTATCATCGTGGGTACTTGCTGATAAGAATTATTATGGTGGGTATTATACTGATGGAGATGCTTTAGAAGAATTATTACATTTTAGAAGTAAGAATATTAATGTATTCTATAAATCTTTAAATAAGTATAAAAAGAGACCTGGAAGACTATTACCAAGATTGTTTGGTTTGTTATTTAAAATCTCTTATAAGAAAAAAGCTAAGAGAGGTAAATAATATGAGGGGTTTGGTTCTAGAAGGTGGTGGAGTAAAAGGTTCCTATCAAATAGGAGCTTTTTATGCACTTAAAAAATGTGGTATTAAAATTGACGGTTTCGTAGGTACCTCAATAGGTTCTTTTAATGCGGCAGCATTAGCTTGTGGCAGGTATCGTGAATTATTAGATTTCTGGTATTATTTAGATTTATCACAAGTATTAGGTTTAGATGAGAAGTTTATTGAGGACTATAATTATCATCGTAAGAGTTTAACTACTTTAAAAGAAGCTGCTACGACAGTAGGTGGAGTAGTTAAAAATCGTGGTATTAAATATGAAGGTTTAATGGATGCTGCCAATAAACTAGTTAAATACAACGATTTAATGGTTAATAACAAAGATTTTGGATTAGTTACCGTGCAAATTAGTAGAGGTAAGTTTAAACCAAAGTATGTTTATAAAGAAGATATTAAAAACCAAAGAGAATTAGTAGATTATTTAATGGCAAGTGCTTATTTTCCTGGTATTAAACAAAGAAGAATTGTTGATAACCATTTCTATTTGGATGGTGGTTTTTATGATAATTCACCAGTAAGAATGTTGTTAGATAAAAAGTATAAAGAAATATATGTAATAAATGTTAAAGGTATAGGATTTTATCGCAAATTAAAAGATGTTGATGCCAAGATTATTAATATTAAACCAAGTAGAAATACTGGTTTGATATTTGAATTAGATCGTGGTGTTATAAGAGACAATATTATGATGGGATATTATGATACTTTAAGAGTTGTTAAGAATCTAGATGGATATAAGTATTGTTTTAAAAAACGTGATAAATCTTATTATAGTTTTATTACACGTAAGATTAATAAAAGATTATTAAAAAGAGTTATGAACTTCTTTAGTACTAAATCAATTAAAGTTGCTACTATAAAAGCAATGGAATATGTTTTGGAAAATGAACATGTTAGTTACTACAATGTTTATAATATTGTAAAAATGAGTAAGAAATATCGTCTTACTAAAAAGAAACATTTTGTTTATGAGTTTATAAAACAAATTAGATTTTTCTTTTAATTTCTAATAGTTTTATATATAATAATTAACGGAAAAGAGAGGTGTAATTATGGGAAGAGCTTATGCAGTTAGAGAAGCTAGAATCAAAAAGACTGGAGCCGCTAGAGGAAAGATTTATTCTACATATGCAAAAGAAATTTATTTAGTTGCGAAGAGGGGTGTTCCTGATCTTGAGGCTAATAGCGCTTTAAAACATCTTGTAGAAAAAGCAAAGAAAGAGCAAGTACCTGCCGATATTATTAATAGAGCTTTGGATAAAGCTAAGGGTGCTGGCAAAGATGAATACGAAGAAATCATTTATGAAGGCTTCGGACCTGGTGCATCTACTTTTATGATTAAAACATTGACTGATAATGTTAATCGTACAGTTGGTGAGGTAAGAGCAGCATTTAATAAAATGAAAAAGAGTTTAGGTGTTAATAATTCTGTATCATATAATTATGACAATCTAACTATTGTTAGTTTTAAATCAGATAAAGAAGAAGATATCCTAATGGCTCTATTAGATGCGGCTATTGAACCAGTTGAATTTGAATCAGAAGATGGATTTATTAATATCTCTGTTCAGTATAAAGATGGTTTAAAAATGAAAGAAATAGTAGAATCAATTATTCCAGATGTAGACTTTGAAGTCGATGAAACTGGTTGGTATGCAAAAGATTTAGTAACATTAGAAGGTGAAGATTTAGAAACATTTAATAAGTTATATAATTTATTAGATGAAATTGAAGATGTTACTGATGTTTATCATAATGTTAAATTAGAAGACAACTAGTCTTCTTTTTTATTGTCTTTTTATTTTTCTTGTATTATGATAAATGTATAGAAAAAAGGAGTGGAGAATATGGCAAAAAAGGCTGATGAAACAAAAGAACCAAAGGCTAAAGTAGAATCTAAAAAGGTTGAAGAACCAAAAAAAGAAGATCCTAAAAACGAGCCTATTATTAATACTGAAGCAGCAAAAGCTAAAGCAGAAGAATTAGCTAATAATGTTAAAGAGGGAGCTACAGAGTTAGCTAGTAATGTTAAAGAAGGAGCAAATAATTTTGTTGAAAAAGTTAAAGGAGATAGAAATCTTTTAATTGCAGTTTGCGTTTGTGCATTTGTAGTAGTTGTACTTTTCTTCTCATTGATTTGTTGTGATGGATCAAAAGGTGTTGCTAAAGATATGTCTAAAGCATTAGTTAAGATGGATGCTAAAAAATATTGTAAGGCAATAAACAAAACTATAGTTGAAGAAGTTTATGATGACCTTGATAGTTGTAAGGATTATATGGAAGATGCTCTTGAAGAATCTGATGAAGATGCTCAACCAACAAAATATAAGATTAAGAGTGATAAGAAATTAAAGAAAGATGACGTAGAAGATATAGCTGAAATACTAGAAGATAAATATGGAATTGATGAAAATAAAGTAAAAAAAGTAGTTCGTTATAAAGTTCATTTTGATGCTAAGAAGAATAAAAACGATTTTGATTTATATATCTTTACTGCAAAAATTAAAGGAAAATGGTCTGTAATTGGAGTTTCTCCTGGTAAAGAATATACCACTGCCGCTTTTGATAAAGAGTAAGTTTTTACTCTTTTTTATTTGTTTCTTTTTTCTTAATGTATTATTATATTAATAGGTGATTAAAATGGCTCAAGATGAAGAAAAAGAAGTTTTAGTTATTAAAGATAATAAAAAAAGAATAGGAATTATTATAGGAATAATTGTTTTATTATTAGTTATTGTTTTAGTTGTCTTTGGAATAGTTAATAAAGATAAATTCAAGTATTTTGGTGCTGATATGGTTTTACATAGTTATGCTAATTCATACCTAAAATTAGATGGAAAAAAGTATTGTAATGTAATGCCTGAGCAAATAATTAATAAATCTTATGAAGGTAAAGATAAATGTAATGAAGCAATGAATAAAATATTTTCTAATGTTAAAGAGAAAAAGCAAGAGTTTAAGAATTATGAAATAAAAGATAAAGATGAAGTATCTGAAGAAGATTTTAAATTAATTACAATGGATTTAGAAAGAAACTATGATATATCTTCTAAAGATATAAAAAAAATAGTTAGATATAGTTTATCTTTTAGTTATAATGATAATGATGCTAAAAATGAAGTAAAAGTTTATGTTGCAAAGATTAATAATAAGTGGTTTGTTGTTGATCAAAAAACTGTTTAATGAAGAATGAATTAAAATCATTCTTTTTTTATGGTATAATTCTATTATGAAAGAGTAATTATAATATGATTTATATTTTTATATAATTTTTTAAGGTGAATAATTTATGAATAAGTTTTTAAAATATATAGTAGTTTTTTTGGTTTCGATGGTACCAATCGTCGAATTAAGAGGGGCAATTCCAATTGCATTAGATGTTTATCATTTAAAGTTAATACCTTCTTTTATTATTTGTATAATTGGTAATATGGTACCTGTTCCTTTTATTTATTTATTTGCAAGAAAGGTTCTTGATTGGGGTAAAGATAAGAGAATAATAGGTAAGTTTTGTACATGGTGTTTAACTAAAGGTGAAAGAGCTGGTAATAAGTTACAAAAGAGTATTGGAAATAAAGGTACTTTTATAGCACTATTACTATTTGTAGGAATTCCTATTCCTGGTACTGGTGCATGGACTGGAACACTTGCAGCATCTTTCTTAGATTTAAAATTTAAGGATACTGTTATTGCAGTTGTTTGCGGAGTATTATTAGCTGGAATTATTATGGCTATCTTTAGTTATGGATTATTGGGAGTGATTTCGTAGTGGAGAAAACAGTAGTTTATTTAATTAGACATAGTGAAGCAACACCTAAAATTAATTTGAAGTACATTGTTAATCATGATAGTGCTCAAATCGAGAATGAAAAAAATTTTTTGTCTGTAAGTGGTGAAAAAAGAGCTGAAGAATTAAGTAAATGTACTGAAATGAAAAATATTGATGCTGTTTACTCATCTAGCTATGTTAGAGCCTTAGAAACAGCTAAATATATAGCTTTAGAGAATAATACCATTATTAATGTAGATGAACGCTTAAATGAGCGCAAAATAGGTGATATGGGGGACATGGAATGGAAAGAGTTCGCTAGATTACAAACAAAGAAACATGATTTTAAATTAGTAGGTGGAGAATCACTTAATCAAACAAAAAAAAGAATGGTTGAAGCCATGAAAAATATCCTGATGTTTGAATCAGGAAATAGAATAGCAGTAATTAGTCATGCTACAGCAATTACTTGCTTATTATCATCTTGGTGTGAGTATGGTTTAAATTATGATGATCAAATAATATTAACTTATAATGAAAAAACAATTGTTGATGGAAATTATACTGCTCCACAAGTGTTTAAGATTACATTTGATGGAATGAATGTTTTAGATGTTGAATGTTTAGACATAATAAAAAGTAATGAATAATCATTACTTTTTTATTTTACGGTATATTTTTAATAGAATAGGTAGTACCTTGTACCAGAATGGTTTATTAATTAAATCAAATTCACCAATGAATTCTATTAAATCGCCACCAATTTTTCTTTTGTACTCAAAGATACCAGCTAAGTTTTTAAATTTAGTATGTGGATCACCAACGACACCAAATAAATCAGCATATTCATATTTGTTCTCGTAAGCATCTTTCATAAATTCATAATATAATCTATTAACAGTACCGGTATATGCTGCTGCTTCATCGTTTCCTATGTATAAAGACCATGCACCACCATTAGAATACGTACAGATTAGAGAAGCACAAGTATATTCTTTTTGATTAGGTAAACCTTTTAAGAATTCAATATCTTTAAGGGTTCTTTTCTTACGATCTTCGTTATGGTCGTTTTTAACTTGCTCTTCAAACTTCTTGATTAATTTAGATGGATTAATTTTAGCATTAAATACTTTAACGAGATTATCTTTTTTTAATTCTGTGAATACATTGTTGTAGTATTCGTATGTATATGATTTAAATCCATCCCTTTTAGAAATAATCTGAATTAAGTCATAGAATGTTTTTACTTCGTCTGCTTCATAAATCTCTAAATCATAGTCATAACTTCTTTTTAATGGCTTAGAAAATGATTTTGAGAATGTTTTTTCTACTTCACTAAAATCATTAAATTGTTTATAGTAAGTTCTGAAAGTATATCTTGGTTGATTTCTTTCATATAGTTTATTAAATCCTTTATGTTTATAACCTAGTTTAATGAATTCATCATAAACATCATAATTATTCATACCATCTTTTACAGGATTAGCTTCTTCATCAATTTCTTGATACATAAGAGGCGGATCAATTTTTAGATAGATAGCATTTTCTTCTTTTAGATAGTTCTTTAAGTGTTTAGTAAATTCTTCAATTGTTTCGTTGTTATAGTAATCTAAAGTGAATCCTCTAGGTACATAGAAGTAACACATATTAAGTGGCGTTTTCTTTTTTAAAAGAAGAGCAGCTGCTACTACCTTGTCATTATCTTTTAAACCAACGTAGCAAGGAATTAAATCTCTACTTTTCTTTTGAACTTGCCCCCATTCATAGCTTTGCATGAAATGGGCATTTGGAGTTTGACGCCAGAAATCACGATATTCTTTTTCTTTTAAATCTTTAATAAATTCCATGATATCACTTCCATAATTAGTATATCATAGATTGTAAATTTAATTGTTTTTATTTGTCAAAGATTGTCAAACTTGATATTAATAATTTCCCATATATTAGGGAAGTGGATAAAAAAAGTTTTAAAAGTGTAAAAAATACACTTTTAATGTTTTTGGTGTTGTGCTATATTGAAGGTGGTAGAGAATTATAGAGGTAAAAGGAGAGTTTTTTTATATGCAAATTGAATTAATAGGAAATGGCACAAAAGAAAAAGTTATTGCTGATCTTGAGGAAAAAATAGATGATTTAGAGAAGCAAAGCAAAAAAGGAACTAAAAGTGAATTAATCGAATTAATAAAAGAATTCGTGAAAGATGCAAGAGCAAAATTTGAACGTGATATTGTTTTAGAAGATAGATTAAGAATTGTTTCAACAGCAGGTCAATTATCAAGAGAAAAGGGAACTGTTTTAGATGTTTATGATCGTCGTACAGATAAAGAAAAGAATTTAAAATTAGCTACCGCTGTTATTGGTTATGGACATAAAACTATTTCTGAACATGATTACTTGGTATTTGCTCTGCAAGATGTTTCTCGTTTTGTAGAACAAACAGTTATTAGTTATCGTTTAACTTCATTTACAATTAAATCTGGACGTAATGTAGACTTTAGAACTGCAGGATATTATGCTCCTGATTTTAGAGATAAAGATGGTAATATTTTACCTAATAATGAAGAATTAAAAGAAATGTATAAAAAATATATGGATTCTATATTTAGTAAATATGGTGAATATGTAGATCAAGGTGTACCTGTTGAAGAAGCACGTTATGCATTACCATTTGGGTATAAAACTAATATTGTAATGGGATGTGATGCTAATGAATTCTTTAGAATTACTTGTGATTTATTGTATGGTAAATCATCACATATTACTGAATTACATGAATTGGGTTTAGAATTTGAAAAGATATTAAGAGATAGATGTCCTTATTTAGCAGCATCTTTAGATAAAGAAGCTGATAAAAAGAAATATCAAGATAATTTAGCTTTCTTAGATTCTAAATTAGAGAAGATTAAAAATCCTAGCGAGTTCTATGATAGTGTATTTGATTATTCTTCACCTGTTAATCCAACATTAGATTATGAAAATGATTTATTAGAAAAGGTTCATCTAATAAATTATACAGTTGATCCTGTACATGTTATAGCTACTCATGCTATTCAAAAGAGGTATGGAGTTAGTTATGAAATGGCTAAAGAAATGTTATATCGTTTAACTAGATTAGGTGTTAGTTATAAAGATATTGTTAGAGGAGTTTATGAGAATAGAAGAAGTAGAGAGTTAGAACATGTTTCATTTACTTTTGAAGCTCCTATTGAGTTATCTATACTTCCTCAAATGACAAGACATAGAATGCAATCTTTAGAAGTTCCTGATTTCTTCCCATTATGGAATGTTAGAAATTATTTATATCCAGCACATGATGAAGATCAAAATGCTCATATTGATGAAACTGAGTATGCTGAAATGTTTGATAAGAATGCATTAATGATGGAAATGTTTAAAAAAGAAGGAGTTAGGGATGAAGACTTAATTTACTTCTATTTAGGTGGTAATGCAACTAATATTCAAACTACTATGAACTTAAGAGAATTAATTTGGTTCAGTAAAATGAGAAGTTGCAATAAAGCTCAAAAAGGTATTAGAAATATCTCTAATCAAATGGTTAGTGAAGTTAGTAAAGTATCTGAAACTATCGGTTCTTTACTTGGACCTACATGTAAGGTAGATGGTTATTGCCCTGAAGGAAAAGATAGTTGTAAATTACGTGGTGTAGTAGTATTAAAAAAAGAAAAATAAAAAGACAAATTTTTGTCTTTTTTTTATGCTATAATGTCTATAGAATAGGTGAAGCTTATGGAAAGAAAAAAGAATACTTTTTTATTCTTGTTATTTTTTATAGTTATTGTAGCTTTTTTAACTATGTATTTTATGCAGTGGGGTCCATTTAATAATAAATCTACTGATGCCATAGCTTCCGAAGTTAGAGAACCTTCTTATACGACAGCGAGAGTTGCTGTTGGTAATACTATTAGAATTAATGCTGAAGGTACTGATCAAAAGTTAATATGGTCAAGTAGTGATTCTAGTATTGCTTCTGTAGATGATGGTGTTGTAACAGGTATTAAACAAGGTACGGTAATGGTTACTGTATATGTTGAAGATAAATTAGTTGCTAAATGTGAAGTAACTGTTTATGGAGAAGATCCAATCGATTCACAACAACCACAAGAGGATGAAGAAGTTCAATTAATACTTCCAGAAAGCATTTCAATAGATCAAACAGATGTTAGTTTAACAGTTGGAGAAACTAGAATTCTTGTGGCAACAATTCTTCCTGAGAATACATCAGATAATGTGGTTAATTGGTCAAGTAGTGACGATAAGATTGTTAGTGTGTTAAATGGTGAAGTTACTGCAAATAGTGTCGGAACAGCAATTATTACAGCAAGTACTAATAATGGTAAAACAACATCAGTAACTGTAACAGTTAAGGAAAAGGAAATTGCTGGTATTAGATTGAATAAATCTAGTGCGACAATTGTTGTTGGAAGTACAGTAGCATTAAAAGCTTACTCTACACCAGATAATATTTTAGATAATTCAGTAAGTTGGACTAGTAGTAATTCTGGAATTGCAACTGTTAATAAGGGAATTGTAACTGGAAAGAAAACAGGTAAAGCAACTATTACTGCCAAAACAAGCAATGGTAAAACAGCTTCAGCAACAATTAATGTTATTGCAGCAAATGCACCAAAGAAACCTGTTTCAAAAATTGTTTTAAAACCTGAAACAACAACTTTAACTGTAGGTAGAGCAGCATTTATTGATGTAGTTTTATCTCCGGATAATGCTACAAATACAAATATTACCTGGTCAAGTAGTAATAAAGATATAGTAGAAGTAGTTGATGGCTTTATTTATGGAAATAAAGGTGGTAAAGCAGTTATTACTGCTAAAACAAGTAACGGATTAAGTGCATCGGTAACTATTACCGTTAAGGAAATAATGCCTACATCAATTTCATTAAATAAGAAAGAAATAACTTTAAAGATTGGATCTCAATCTACTTTAGTAGCAACTGTGTTACCAAATGAAGCTTCTAATAAGGCAGTTACATGGAGGAGTAGTAATACTGATATAGCTACTGTTGAAAAAGGTGTTGTAACTGCTAAGAAAGCAGGAAAAGCTAATATTAGTGCTACAACTCATAACGGACATACGACACTTTGTGTTGTAAATGTTAAACCAATTGAAGTAACTGCAATTAAACTTAATGCTTCAGCTGGCAATATAAATGTTGGAAAGACTGTTCAACTTACAGCAACTATTACACCAAGTAATGCAACAAATAAAACTGTTACATGGAAGAGTAGTAATACTGGAGTAGCAACAGTATCTAGTTCAGGGCTAGTTACAGCTAAAGCAGCTGGTACAGCTAATATAACTGCTTCTTCTAATAATGGATTAAGCGCTATTTATAAAGCAACTGTTGTGATTCCAGTAAGTGGTGTAACTATTAAATTAAGTGATAAAGCTGTTACTACTGCTACAACAACTGTTGGTTCGTCTGTTCAATTTACTGCTGTTGTAAGTCCAAGTAATGCAACAAATAAAACTGTTACATGGAAGAGTAGCAATACTAAGATAGCTACAGTAAATTCAGCTGGTAAAGTGTCTGCTAAGAGAACAGGTACTGTTAATATTACGGCAACCTCTGGTGGAAAAACAGCTACAGTTAAATTGACTATTAATGGTCATAGAGTTCACTTTATAAATCTTGGTACTTCATCTGGAGATGCCATAATACTTGAATCAAACGGTCATTTTGCTATGGTTGATACTGGTGGGGGATCCACTGCTGTTAGAACAAAAGTTGAAAACTACATTAATTCATTAGGAGTTAGTACTTTTGATTTTATGATTATTACTCATAAGCATAGTGATCATATTGGTAATGCTGAATATTTAGCTTCCAAGTTCACTTTTAAAAAGTTGTATATTAAACATTATATTGGTAAAGATTTAGTTGGAACTGGTCAACAAGATGCTTGGAATAAAGCTAAAGAAAGATATAATGTTTTAGTTCAAAAAACATTTGGTGGAAAAACAGTTTTCGTAGATACTGATGCAGCATTTAAAGAAACTACTTCTAGCAGTGGATATGTTTCACTAGGAGCTATGAAAGTATATTTCTATAACACGAGACAAAGAATGAAAGATTTGCCATCAGGAAAAACTAATAAATATCCTTCATATTATAGTGAAAGTTATTGGGCTGGTACAGATGAAAATAATAATTCTTTGGTTAACTTGGTAAAAGTTAATGGACATAATGTTTTATTAACTGGAGATATGACAAATAAAGACGTGTGGGATTCTCTTCTTAAAGATCGAATTAATGGAAAGTTAACAACAATTGCTATATTTAAAGTTCCACACCATGCTGTATATAACTGTGTTGGTACATATAAAACAACTGATGCCGTTGATAAATTGCGTTTTAACTTAACATCTAAAGTTACTTATTATCAAGTATCTGGTACAGTTAGTGATAAGAGATATGATACTGGAAAAACTAGTACTAGTGAAACACGTAGAAGTTGCTTTAACGTTATTGCAAAGGGAAATAATACCAACGCTAAAAAATTAATGTGTGGCGCTTACTATAGTACAGAATCTACTAATGCGAATGTTTATAACTTGTCTGGTTCTACGGTTGGTAAACCTAGTGGAAATGGATTAGGATCTGCTAATTCAAGTCTATGTAAGTAAAAGAAAAGAAATTTGTTCTTTTCTTTTTTCATATAATTTGGTAGTATAGTGGGCGTAAGTAGGTGATTTTGATGCTTGAGTATAAAATAGTTCGTGCTAAGGATAAAGATAGTGAAATTTTAACTAGTATTAAATTAGTTACTATGATCGATAATGAGATGGATAAAGCCTTATCTTATCAAGAAAAGGAAAAGATAAAGAAGAATGTTGCTAAGAATATAGAACTAAACTGTGAAGAGTATAGAATCATTTATATTGGCAAGAAAATAGCTGGAGCTTATTTAACACTTCCATTTGAAGATGGTATTATTATCGATGAATTATATTTATTTCCTGAATATCGTAATGAAGGTATAGGTACAAGCATTATAAATCGTATTATTAAAACAGAAGATAATCTATATATTTGGGTATATAAGAATAATGTTGATGCCGTAAGATTATTTGAAAGATTAGGTTTTATTACTATTAATAGTGGTAGAACTATGATAATGAAATATGATAAAGTTTACGTTAATATTAAAGATAAATTAGATGGTATTAGATTAGGTTATAGAGATAAAGAAGATAATAAATATATTGGTTTTGATCCTAATTTTAAAGAAACTTTTTATCTTCAGAGTCCAAAGCAATTATTAGAAAGTAGAATAGGTAGTTGTTTTGATCAAGTTGAATTAGAAAGAGAATTAGTATCTAAATTAGATGTTGATTGTCGTACATATTTTATTTCTTATCCAGATGATGATTATGATATGTCTCATGCATTTTTAATATATAAAGACTCTAAAAAGTATTATTGGGTAGAAAATGCTTGGATGAAATATAAAGGCTTACATGTTTATGATTCTAAAGAAGATTTATTTGATGATGTTTTAGATAAATTTGTTAAGACAATACCAAATGGTGATTTTAAGAAAGTTAAATTGTATTTATATGAAAGACCTCGTTTTGGTATTAGTTATAGTAGATTTGTTAACAATTGTATGAGTAATAGAAGTATTAAAATTAAATAGAAAAGATTTATTCTTTTCTTTTTTTTGATATACTTATAATGTAGGTGATTCATATGAGAGAAATTTTTTATGAATTAATTAATGAAGCCAAAGATGCTAGAGTAGTTATCGATGGGGACGAATGGCCTATTGGGTTTAATACTAATATTAAAGGTAGATATATGGGTAATGAAAGAAATCTATCTACATTAGTTATTAATAATGAAGAGGAATTTTTTAGATATTTAGAAATATATATTAATAAAGAATTAAAATTAAATAGAAAACATTTATCATTTGTTGATGATAAAGATAAAGCACATACCAAATCTATAATGACATATTTATTTGCAAATATGTCTACAGAAGATTTCTTAAATCCGGTTGCATGTTTAAGAAAAAGAATTGGATTTTTAGAAGATACAACGTTTTCTTTATTTGATGAATTGTTTGCATTTAATGCCATTCCTGGTGCTAAACTAAGAGTTAAGCAAGAAATGCAAAGTATCTATATGGAAACACCATATATAATTGATATGTCTATATGTTTTAATGGACAAGAAACAAAACTACCTTATATTTCTTATGGTATATGTGAAGAAGACGGAAAAAAGGTATGTTATATATATTCAATAATGAATCATAAAGTTAATAATAAATCACTTGAAGAAAATCAAGAATTAACAAAAAAAGTTCATAGACTTTTATATAAATTAAATAAAGGTGTTTATGAAAATGAATCACAGGAATACAAAGATTATAAAGAAGGTAAAAGTGATTATTATCCAGAAAATATTAGTGATGTCACTCCATCTTTTGTGTTTGCAGCAGTAACATTTCTAACAATACTGCAAAGTAAAGGAATTGAAACAATAAAGGTTGTTCCATATTTACCCATTAGATATTTATCTAGAGGTATAGCAGCTTCAAATGCTAATAGTGAAGAAGTAAGAAAACAACGAGAAGAGAGAAATAAACAAATTCAAACGAATGCTACTGATAAGTTTATAAGAACATTTAGAAGAGCAGCTTACCATATGAAAGGTTTAGAAATAGTTAGTTATCCATATGAATTAGATGAATGCTTAAATATGGAATTGCATGATAGAAAAATTAATAATAAGCTATTGCAAGATGTTTCAGAAAATATAATGGGGAGATGATTACCATGAAAAAAGATGAAGATGCAATTAATTATGTAATAGGTACTAATGAATTAGAAAATATAAAACTATCTAGAGAAGAGTTAGAAAGTATTATAAGAGATATCCAAAATGGAAAGAAAGATAGTAGTTTTTTATATGAATTAGTTAATAGAATTAATCGTCGTAAGGAAGAAATCTTTGAGGAAGAACATGGACGAAGAATCTAGATATGTTAAGAATGGGGTAATGGTTAATTTATTAAATATTAAGAATCAAGAAGATTTAGAAAAAGTAGAAAGAAAACTTACGACATTTAAATTACTTAAGTTATTTGAAAATCCTGGTAAGCAAACCTTTGATGTTAATCATTATTTAAGTATTCATAAATATCTATTTGGAGATATTTATCCTTTTGCAGGTAAGATAAGGGATGAAACTATCAGTAAAGCTGTTACATTCTGTTTACCTGATTATATCTATGTTAATTTGAAAGAAACATTGGCTAGAGCTAAAAAAGCAATTCCTTTTTTAGATAGTCCAGAAAAGTTATTTAATTTTATTCTTCCTTTATATGCTGATTTAGATATAATTCATCCATTTAGAGAAGGTAATGGAAGAACAATAAGAGAATTTATTAGACAATATATACAATATGTTTGTATTGTAAATAATTTTAAAGAGATAAATTTTCTTGATTATAGCCAAGTTACACGAGATGAATATCTTGATGCTGTAATTACTGCTGATGCTTTGTGTAAATATAATAAGTTGAAAGTAGCATTTGGCAAATGTTGGAAGAGTAAACCTAATACAAAATATATGGAAAATGGACCTAAAAAGTAATATGCTTATTAAGGAGGTAGAGTTATGAAAATAATTTTAATTGGTGGAAAAGCTAACAGTGGTAAGGATAGTACTGCTGAATATATCGATAATTATTATCGTGGTAAAGGTTTAGATGTTGTTAATATTCAAATAGCTTATTATATTAAGATGTATGCTAAACAAATTGCTATGTGGGATGGAGATAATGAAACTAAACCTAGACAATTGTTACAAGACTTAGGTACAGAATTAATAAGAAAACAAATTGATGAATACTTCTTTATTAAGAGAATATTACAAGATATCGATGTTTATTCAAGATATTTTGATGTAATAACTATTAGTGATGGAAGACTACCAGAAGAATTTAAAGAGATAAAGAAAGCATATCCTGAAACAATATCATTACATGTTACTAGACCTGGTTATGTATCTCATTTAACTAAGGATCAAAAAGCACACGTTACTGAAAGTTTAGTTGATGAAATAGAATATGATTACGACATTGTTAATGATGGTACATTGGAAGATTTAGATAAAAAAGCTATTAAATTCTGTAAGGAAATTGATAAAATTGAAAAATATGATCGTAAAGTTGAAAAGAGAAAAGTAGTTAAAGAGAATTAATACTTTTCTTTTTTTATGTTATAATTTTTCTAGTGATTGAATATGGAAGAAAAAAGCGGAGTAGAAAGACTTTCTTTGAAAAATGCTTTCAATTTATTATCGAAAGTTTTGGACGAGGGAGATACAACTTTTACTAAAGAAGATTGGCAAATGTTACAGGTTGCCCAGTTTTTAGTGTCTAAAGAAAAGTTTTTGAGACGTGATGCCGATAATACTACTTTGCGTTTTGATTTCCCTCAATCATTTTATTTTTTGGATGATTTATGTGAAAGTATTTATCAATTAGCTAAATATGTGTATATGAATGATAAATATTTAGTAGTTGATTATACTAAAATTGTTGAATATCAAACTTTAATTCCTAATGAGTATAAAACTTTAACGAATCCAACATTTGATGAAGCATTAATAATTGTTAATATGATTAGAAATTCTATTGCTCATGGTCAAGCAGAATTGGATTTTGAAGGCTCAATACTTAGAATAGATAATTCTTTTTTAAAACTAGATGGGAGTGGAGATATTCAATTCCAAATAAAAGCTGATATTCCAATTAGCTTATTATCTAAAATTGATATTGGTCAAGTTATGAAGAAAAATGCTGGCCAATTGATTAATTGTATTTTTGAAGTTATTGCTAGAGGAGATTATAAACACACTGATGATGGTGTTGCAATGGATATTTTATTCAATGGAAAACTTCATTCTTTAAAACTTAAGCCAGAAGTTTTTTCAATGGTATTGTATGCTTATGAAGAACATCGTAATAGGATGGAATTCTCTGCAAAAACTCTTGATAATTTTGATGTTAATAAATATAAAAACGCAAGACTCTCTTTAAATAAAAATGCTTCGTTTAAAGCTGTACAAAATATTGGCCCTAGACTAGATGATTTAAAAAGAAATAAAGCTATGAAAGATTTAGTAGCCATATTTGAATTATTGAATAATGATAATAAAAATGCTTTAGATTCTCGAATTGTAAAAAAATTATTTGAATTAGTTGAAAGTGATTATTTGCCTACTGATGTTAAGTTAGAAGCTATTTCTCATTATAATGCGATTGTTAATAGTATTAATTTCCAAGATGATGCTGAGAAATCATTCGACTCGATAGCATTTGCTTTAGGTTTCTTTAGACAGGGTAAAACAGTTGACTTTATAGCATTATATAATTATATGACTTTGTTATTTGCTAATTGTCCTTTAAAAGAGGGAAATGCTTTATTAACAGAGTTTATTGATTTATCTACTATTTCAATTGATCCTTTTAATACTAAAGATAATGATATTATGGGATTTTATGCTGATGTTCTAACGATTATGAATGATTTTATGAATACATTGAAAGATGATCCTCAACAGTTTTCTTATCAAAGGCCATGTATAAATCTATATACTAAGACTATAATGGCAATTATGAGAAAATTGAAATTAAGGAATAATGCTTTTATTAGACATATAAGAAACGCTATTGAGCACTCTAATATTTCTTTGTCTGGCGATATTGTTGAACTTAGAGATTATATTGAAAATGGAGATGAATTAAATAAAACATTTAGATCAAGAATCCATATTGATAATTTATTAAATTTATCTGTAGCTTATTCTAATATTTATAATGTTGAAACTTATCAAGAATATTTAAGTGTTGTTAAAGGTAGCGATAATTTCTTCTTGTCATTTACGCTTAGTGATTTATTTAGAGACTTGGGTAAATATTTTAATCAAAAAGAGTTAAATAAATTCGCTATCATGTTAAAACAAGTGCATGAATTAGCATTAGGTGAAGAATTCTCTTTTGATTATAGTATTGCTGATTTAACAATTAAATTAGCTAATGTTTCAACTGAATTACAAAATAAAAAAGGTAAGGGAGGTAAATAATGAAAAGTTATATTAAAGAAAATAAAGACGTTTTAATAAAAGTTTTATTATTATATTTATTACAAGCTAGTGTTTATTTTTTTTCTAAATTTACACCTATTAAAGATCATTTAATAGGTAGTGATATTGATCATAAGATTCCTTTTATTGCTTTTTTTGGACTTATTTATGTTTCTTGGTTCTTTGCAATAATAATTGTTCCTTTAGTATTAAATAAATATAAAAAGAGTGAATTAAAGAAACATTATTGGAATGTTATTATAGCTATTGCTGTCTGTGCGATATTTTATTTGTTTTATCCAACAACGGCTGATATTAGACCAGATGTTCATATTAAAGGATTATTTTCTTTAACTTGTTATTTGGTATATTTCTTTGACGGTCCAATGGCTAATTTGTTTCCAAGTATGCATTGTTTAATGTGTTTCTATTATATTTATTATGTATTATTTAATAAAGAAATTGATAAGAGATGGAGAATAGGTATATTTATTTGGTCAATACTAATTATCTTATCTACATTATTTGCTAAACAGCATGTTGTTATTGATGTAATAGGAGCATTTATCTTTAGTATTATAATTTATACTGTTACTAGCATATTATTTAATAAGAATAAAAAAGAACATTAATTATGTTCTTTTTTTATCTTATTTTTTTTTCTAAGGTTGATTCTTTTTCTTTAGAAATATTATTGTAATCTAGTATTTTACCATTAATAGTAACAGATATTATTTGACCTGTATTTTTGTAAAATCTAATAGTTACAATTCCTTCATCAGTGAAGAAAGTTCTTTCGATGATTTCATTATCTTCTTTTGGATAATAGCTTTCTAAGTTTGTTCTTTTTCTATCTTCAATTCTTTTTTTATCCTTTTTGGTATTTGCATTAATTCCATAATGAATATTGTTTATCATTAAGACACTTCTTATTGTAGTTAGTTTTTCTTTATCTTGTAAAGATATTTGTTCTCCATTAAATTCTATTCCTAATAACTCATTTGTTGTAGCATCATATGTAAATGTAATGATATCCTTTCTTAATACTAATGTTACTATTAATTTATTTCCTTCTATTCTTGTATATTTTCTAATTCCTTTAACATTTAATTCGTTTTCTCTCATATTTATAACCCCCTCACAAATCTATAATTATCTACCATTTTTTGATCTTCTAATTCATTTGCATAACTTAATCTTGATATATAATCAAAGTTTTCATATATTTCATTTAAGATATCATATAGTTCTTCACTATCTTTGAAGAAGCAACCAATTATCCATTTTATGTAGTTTAATTCATTTTTATTTTTATGACATCTTTTTTTTACAATTGCAGTAAAATTTCTTCTACTAGTACCTCTTTCTTTATAGGCATCCATTATTAATTTGGCACCTACAACATGGCTTTCGAAATCTTCATTTTGACAATTGCTTTTTAAATAATTGTACCAAGTACTTAATAATTCTGGAATTACTAAACTCTTGGTCCAATTATAATAATGATTTACTATTAACCTGATGTGACTTTTTAAAAAGGCATCTCGAGTCATACCATATACATCTTTATATGCTTGCTCTAAATCTACAGTATCAGAAGATAATGTAACCCTTTCAAATTTTGCGTATGCATGTTCTCCTTGTTCTCTTATTCTTATTAATTCTTCTACAACTTCATCAAGAGAACCTGTTACTTCAATTCTTTTCATATTTACCCCCTTTTATTCTTATAAGAGTCATATATGAAAAAAGACTCTTATGAATGTATTATTCATAAAAGTCTTGTTCTATTAAGTTTAATCCGGTTTCCGTGTTGACGGAATTAAACCACAAATAGTGAGAACTACTCCCTCTTACGTGTATCTAATATACCATATTTTTAGGGTTTTATCAAATTTTGCTTTTTGATTATGTTATAATTATAATGGTGATAGTATGAATAGTATTGATAGACCTAGTGAATTATTAATTCTCGCTTGTAAATATGCAAATGGGATGATTTCTCCTGGGACAAATGTTCAACTTAATAATTCTATTCTTTCTATTGCAAATTTTATTTATAGAAAAGAAGGATTATTAGTTAGAGATTTTGAAACTTCTGATTTGTCTTATGAAGATACTTTTTCTTATAATTCTATAAATAAATATTTAGAATTCTATAGATATATAAAGAATAATACAAATAGTGATTCTTTACGATTATTAACGAAAAATGTTAATATTCCTTCTAATCTTTCAAGTTTATATTTATTAACGAGAAATGGTATAAATGTCGAAAACGAATTAAAGGAGTCATTGATTGTTATTCATATGGTTAGAAATGCTATTGTGCATGGCTCTTATTCTCTTGAGTCACCATTTACAACGATTAGTATTAACTGGGAGTATGCTGATGGTCTTTTAAAAGTTGATATACCTACTAGTATGTTAAGTGATTTATTTGGAGAAAAATCTTATTATGTTTTTAATGCACAAAAATATCATATGCTTATTTCGTCCTCTGAAATTGATAGAAAAAATATGTTTCAAGATAGTTCTTCGGTAGATGATCCGGAAGTAAAGGATGAATTATTTAATTTAATTGGAAAAATGAATAATGATCCTGCTTTAGCTTTTGATGATCAATATATTGCGTCATTAATGAGTTATATGGATTCTAAAGTATTAACTATAGAAACAAAAGATAAGGCTTTTAGTCTTTATTTAGAAATATATCAATTATTAAAAGATGATGCAAAATATGAAGAGACTATTGATAGTTTTTCTAATAGTTCAAGGTATGCCTTTTTATATAATTATCTAGCTTTATTTTTTTCTGTTTATGATACGAGAAGTGATTTATCTGATAATAATGTGTTATTAGGCTACTCTGATTTTTCAGGTGTAAGTATTGAACCAGTTGAATGTGAGTTGGAAAGAAGAAGAAGTAATCTTTTTCAAGGCTATACAGATTATTTAAGACGTAATACCGAGTGGTGGAATAGTATGAATGGAGTATCTAATGACAGATTTGAGGCTAATATAAATAATGGAATTGACATTTTTGTGCAAAATAACGCTAATTTTGGCTTTGAATTATTAAGAATGATAAGAAATGCTGTTCAACATAATAATGTTAGATATGAAGGAAATTTTATTATTTTTATGGATAATGATATTAAAATAACTTTTATGATTGATGATTTATTACAAATTATCAATCAAAGAATGAGTATACTAAGTTATTTATCTAATGATATAAATTCTTTTGAAGCTATTGAAAGTAGTTTAAAAAGTAATGTTCATGAAAGAGTTATGAACGCAATTAAAAATAATTGTTATATTGAAGGAATTACTAACTGGCTTCATTTATAAATAATTGACAAGAAAAATAAATAGTTTTAAAATACGTGTATAAATGTTGATTGAGAAGAGTAATGTCTTATAGTTTATAGAGAGTTAGTGGTTGATGGAAACTAATAGCGATTAAGATATGAAGACACTCAGGAGTTGATTATAGAAATATGATCCGGTGATAACCGTTATAATAAAAGTGATTACGTAAGTAATAATTTGGGTGGTACCGCGGAATTAACTAGTTTTCGTCCCTTGTGGAGGAATACTAGTTTTTTATTTTAAGAAAGGGTGTATTTTATGAGAAAAGTTTATAATGAAACAATAGATATGAAATCTGTTGGTAAAACTGTTACTTTAGCTGGATGGGTAGCTAAGAAACGTGACTTAGGAGGATTATTGTTTATTGATTTACGAGATAGAACTGGTCTTATTCAATTAGTTGTTAATCCAGAAAATAAGAATTATGAATTAGCAAATTCATTAAAGAATGAATATGTAATTGAAGTTACTGGTAAAGTAGTTGAAAGAAGTAGCAAGAATCCTAATCTAAAAACTGGTGATATTGAAATAGAAGTAGAATCTATTGAAGTATTAAATACATGTGATGAATTACCATTCCCAATTGTAGATGATGTTAATACTTCTGAAGATAATAGATTAAAATATCGTTATTTAGATTTAAGAAGAAATAAACTAAAAAATAATTTATTCTTAAGAAATGAAGTATTACATTTTCTAAGAAATAAGATGTATGATTTAGGATTTATTGAAGTTGAAACACCAATTTTAACAGCATCTTCACCTGAAGGAGCTCGTGACTTTGTTGTTCCATCAAGAGTATATCCTGGTAAATTCTATGCCTTACCACAGGCACCACAAATTTATAAAGAATTATTAATGGTTAGTGGTTTTGAGAAGTATTTCCAAATAGCACCTTGTTTTAGAGATGAAGACCCTCGTGCAGATAGAACATTAGAATTCTATCAATTAGACTTAGAGATGTCTTTCGTAGATGAAGATGATGTATTAAATGTAGGTGAAGAAATCTTCTACGATGTATTTACTAAATTTAGTAATAAAAAAGTATCTCCAAGACCATTTAGAAGAATAGCTTATAATGACGCTATTGATTTATATGGTTCAGATAAACCAGATTTAAGATTTGGTATGGAAATTCAAGATATTACTGATATATTTAAGAATACTGAATTTACTGTATTTAAAAATGTTATTGAAGAAAAGGGTATTATTAATGCAATTGTTGCTAAAGGAGCTGCTGAGCATTATTCAAGAAAATTGTTAGATGAATTAACTGAATTTGTTAAGAGTAAAAAAGCTTCTGGTTTAGCTTATTTAAAAATTGCTGATGAAATAAGTGGTTCTATTGCAAAAGTTGTTACTGAAGAAGAAGTAAAAGAATTAAAGAAACAATTAAAACTAGAAAACGGAGATTTAGTGTTAATAGTTTCTGGAGATAGACATATTGTTAAACCAGCTTTAGGTCAATTAAGACTTCGTGTAGGTAATGATTTAGGATTATTAGATCCTAATAGATTAGAATTATGCATTGTTAATGATTTCCCTATGTTTGAATGGGATGAACAAAAAGAAAAATGGGATTTCTGTCATAATCCATTTAGTATGCCACATGGTGGAGTTCATGCTTATGATGATACTAGTGATTTAGAAAGTATTTTAGCTTACCAATATGACTTTGTATGTAATGGTAATGAAATGGCTAGTGGAGCAATTAGAAACCATGATTTAGATAGTTTAGCTAAAGGATTTGAAATAGTAGGTTATTCTAGAGAAGAAGTAGAAAAGAGATTTAGATCAATATTTACATCATTTAAATATGGATGTCCTCCACATGGTGGTATGGCACCAGGTTTAGATAGAATTTTAATGTTAATTCAAGACGAACCTAACTTAAGAGAAGTTCAAGCATTCCCTCCAAGTGCATCTGGTCAAGACTTAATGATGGGAAGTCCTGCTGAATTAACAAAAGAACAAATGGAAGAATTAAAGATTAAATTTGACATTGAAGAAAAGAAGTAAGTTTAATACTTCTTTTTTTGTGTTATAATTTTTGTAGAATAGGAGTTTGTGTATGGACGAGAATAAAGAGGTTATGCTTCCTGAAAAGAAAAGTGGAGCATGGAAAAATGTGTTAATAGTTATCTTGCTATTAGCTGTAATAGGTTTGGCAAGTTATATTTGCTATGACAAATTAATCAAGGAAGAACCAAAGACAGAAGAAAAGGAAGAGGAAAAATTACCAGTAAAAGAACAAGAGGAGGAAAAACCAGCTGAAGAAGTTAAGGAACTTAAAGTTGATGCAACTAAAGCAAATGAAAAATTAGAACAGTTAAACCTAGCATTACATTATGCTTTAGATAATGTTAGAGTTAACGGTGTTTCTAATGAAACAAATTGGTTCTTGTCTAAGAATATTAAGTATAATACTGAATTATTAGATAACGATACAAGAAAAATGGATTTTGCTTTTGCAACAGCATATATTCTAAAAGTTGATGGATTAATATACGACACTGATGAGACTGGTGAGGAAGTAACTGGTGCTCATGGATTAAAATATGAAGTTTTCGCTGATCTATATAAGAAGTTATATGGAAAAGATTTAGTAAAAGCTTCTAAGTATGATTCTAATGAAATTGATTTTAAAGTTGTTAAAGATGTTATATATAGTGGATTCTGGAGTGGTTATCCTCCATTAGGTACTCTTTTAAAGTATAAGAGTCTTACTGAAGAAAATGGAGTATATACTTTAACTGCTTATGTTATTACTTATGATGCAGAAGATGATACTAGTTATGAAAACGCTATGAAATATGAAGCTAAAGATGTATCAGTAGATGAGAATAATAGTATGGTATCATATAAATTACAATTAAAATTAGAAAAAGTTACAGATGATTTATATACAATTAAATCATTACAAGCAATAAAATAATTATTTTGAAAATGAATTCTATTATTTAAGTTTTAATTATGTTATAATATTAAGTGAATAATGATGAGGTGATGATATGCAAAGTTATAATAAGACAGTAAAAAATAAAACTGTTCCTGTATTTATAGCAATTTGCGGATTAGCAATAGCTGGAAGTGTTATCTTTGGAACTAGAGCAAGTCATTCTGTTAATGTTGATAATAATCAGGGTGTTACTCAAAGTCATAAAGAAATACTTGAAATTGATAAACCACAAATTAATAAAAAGTTAAATACTCTTCAATATGCTGTTTCTTATGCATTAGATGGAGAAAGAACTATTTCTGAAGGAATTGGTAATGTTTTAAAGTTTGATTCTGAAAAGATTAAATTTGCATTTATGATGGTTTCTGAAGAAGGTAACAATTCTAAAGTAAAAAGAAATATTAGTCCTGATGGAAATGGTGTTACTGGTTACTTTGCAGTAGATAAAGGTTATTTCATTGATTATTATCAAGATTTATTCTATACAGGTGTAAATGAAGAATTATTAGCTGATCTTTTCGTTGAAAAAGATGGTTACATTTATGGCTCTGTAATGAATGGTGTTTTAATGAGTACTGAAACTTATAAAGTTAATTCAGTAACTAAAGAAAATGATGACTATGAAGTAATAATTGATGTTTTAGTTATTAACTACGATGATGAAAGCGAAGTTAAATATATGTCTGAAGAGGTTACAGAGTATCCTTTAGATGCTGTAGCTTATCAAATTAAACTTAATGTAACTAAGACAGAGAATGGTTATACTATAAATTCAATGGTAGCTTAGCTACCTTTTTTTGTGTAACAAAATACTTTTTTTAAATATTAAGTTATGCTATAATTCTATTAGAATAATAAAGGAGTGTTTATTATGGATAAGGAGACAAAATTAAGAAGTATTTTATTCTTTGCAATTGGCTTTTTATTAATATTATCTTTAATAATTTGTATATATATAATTGCTGGAGAAAGGGATTTAGTACCGGTAGAAGGTGTTGTTACTAATGTTACTAAAGATTCTGGCAAAGTTGGCGTTAACAATGTTGCCGTTAAATATACTGTTGATGGAAAAGAATTAACATTCTCTTTAACAACCAAAAAAGATTACAAAGCTGGAGATAAAATAAATGTTTATTATCATGAAAATGATAAAGATCAAGTTAAGTACTACAAAACAAGTAAATTGATTTTCTTATGTCCTATTATTGGTTTAATACTATGTGGATTAGGATTATTTGAATTGTTTAGAAAGAATAATGATATTGAAGACTTTAAGACTGGTGTTCTTGGAGTTATTGGTAATACTGAACAATTAAAAATTGTTACTGATCAAAAAGCTGAAGAATACACTCCTGTACCAGAAGAACAACAAGAAGTTGATGTTAAACCAATTGATAAAGTAGTAGAACAAACTGGAGTTGAAACTGTTGTAACTAATGAGCCTGCTCCAATAGCAGAACCAGAAGCTACTCCTGTACCTCAAATAGTTGCAGAACCAGTATCTGAACCTATTCCAGAGCCTGCAGTTGAGGAACCTGAGGTTGAAGTTGCTCCTGAACCAGCACCTGTTGAAGAGTCAGCACCAGTTCAAGAAGAAGTTGCTCCTGAACAACCTGAGTTACCTCAAGAAGTAGAACAACCTAAACCTGCTATGGTAAGTGCAGACGAAGCTGCTAATTCATCTCTTGAAGATAATATCGTTAAGAAGGTTAAAGAAAAACGTGGCGATAAGATCGAAGTTACTGAAGATGAATTAAAAGAAGCTATTAAAGATGTTTTAGCTGATGTTATTAAAGAAGCTAAACAAGAAAGTGAAAAACCAAAAGAAGTAGTTCAAGTTCGTGTTATTCCTAATTATTACTATATTTCTGGAACTTCTTTAATGTATGAAGAGGCTGGTAAAGAAAGAAAAGAATTAAGTTTAAAGAATATTAAAGGCGTTACAAGAACTATTAATTCTGAAGGTAATGTTGTTAAATTAACTGTTGAAAGTGACGAAGTTAAGTGTATTTTAACTAATATGAAAAATATTGACTTAGAACAATTATCTAATTTGTTGCGTAATAAGTTACGTGCAATGGATGAAAACTTCGAAGAGGTTATTGAACATAAAGAATACTAATAAGGAGTGGTAGTATGAAAAGATATATCATACTTGCAGTTCTAGTTTTATTATTAATATTTGGAATGTTTGCATTTTTTAAAGCATATTCTAAAGAAGAGAAACCTATTCAAAAGATTTTTAAAAATGAAAAGTATAAAACTTATAAATCCGGAGATCTTGTAAAGTTTAATGGTGAAGAATGGTATGTATTATATAATTCTTCAGAAAAAGATAATTATGTTACTTTAATCTATAAAGGAATTATGTATTTAGAAGAAGATGATTTTTCTAATGTGGATTATAAGGTGTTTGAAGCTAGTAAATTGAATGGTTATTTAAAAGGAAAGTTCATTGATACTATAGGTAAAGATAAGTTTAGAGAAATAAACGGTTATAAAGCTAGATTATTTAATGAAGATGACATGAGGACTTTATTAGATGTCGAATATGATGAAGAAACTGATTCTTATCAAATAAATGAATGCCCTGATTTTATATGTTTAACTAATGTTTTTTATGCAACTATGATTCCAACAAAAGAAGGAGATTATGGTACTGATAATATAGAAGACGATAATAATCCTGAATATGAAGAATATAGCATTCATTTAAGTTATTATAATTTAAGTACAACATACGAAGATCAAAGTCTGGAAAGTATTGTTGAAGATGAAACTTTATTCTTTAGACCTGTTGTTAATGTATATAAGGAAAGTTTAGATGAATAGTATGAAAAAGAAGAAAAAGAGTAATGTTTGGATAGTCTTCTTTTTTGTATTAGGACTATTAATTTATTTATCTGGTTTATTGCTATTATTGAGTTCTAGTCTTAAGAAAGCTAGTTTTATTAGGATACTTAATTCAAATATGAGTGTTACATCAGAATTGATAACAAAGTTGAAGATTTTAGGTGGAATACTTTTTATAGTAGGTTTTGCAATTTTTTTAATAGCAGTTATATTACTATATAAAGAAGATAAGATTCAAGAAACAAATGTTAATCTAATTATTGAAGGCAAAGCGGATGTAATTACAATAATTGTTATGACTTATGTTATGATCTTTATGTTAGTATTATGTTTGGTATTTAATGAATATATTGGTGCGTTATTATTTGGTTTATCAATAGTTATACAGACTGTTGTTAATTCTTTGTTAATACGCTTATATAATAAGAGTTATAAAAGAAAGTAATTGTTTGTTATTTTCTTTTTTATATTGTATGATATAAGTGATGGTGATGATTATGAAGGGTAATAATGTTGTAGATAAATTCCTGGATAGAATTGGTAGGGAAGCTAATAAAAAAATTGTTCATCAAAGAATTTATCAAAGACCCAGTAAAGCTAAATCAATTGTTGGCTTTGTTGTTTCTTTGATTTGCTTCATAATCATGTTAGGTTTATTTTCTTTTACTGGTTTTTTCTTATTCTTATTTACTTTTAATATTATTTTATTGGTATTTTATGGTGTTAATACTTTTACGGAAAAAGGAATACCTTTACCAAAGACGGTTTCTTATGAATTACCTGATGAAGAAGAATTAGAAAAACAGGAAGAGGAAGAAGAAATTAATTATTTTCCTGATGCAGATGAAGAATTTGACGAGGAAGATGAAGAAACATATGAAGAAGATGAAGAAAGGCAATAGTATTGTCTTTTTTTGAAAATAAAGGTATAATTTATGATAGGGTGAACGTATATGAATATAGGTATAGATATAGACGATACAATTACTAATACATATGAAACACTAATACCTATGGTAGCTATAAATTATGGCATGAACATAGAAGAGATGTTTAAAAAATTACCATCATATAAGATGATTACGGGTACGTTGCCTGATTATGAAAAGTTTCAACATAAGTATTATGATACTGTTGCTAAGTTAGTTCCAATTAGACCCGGAGCTGTTGAAGTAATTAATAAACTTAAGGAACAAGGACATCGTATAATATTTATTTCAGCAAGACATTATGGGGAATATACTGATCCTTATAAACTAAGTTATGATTATTTAGTTGATAAAGGTTTTAAGTTTGATAAATTAATTGTTAATACTCCTAATAAAGCTAAAGAGTGTGTTCTAGAAAATATTGATTTGTTTATCGATGATAATACTCTAAACTGTAAGGCAGTTAAAAATAGGGGTATTGCTACATTACAAATGAATACTATTTTTACTGAAGGTAGTAAACAAATAAGGCATGTTAATGACTGGGATGAAGTATATAAAATAGTTCAAGAAATGTATGCTGCTTAAGATAGATTTTTCTATCTTTTTTTATATGGTAATGATATACTATTGTTAACAAAAGAAATAGAAAGAGAGATTATAGTATGAATAACAATGAAAATAATCAACCAGTACAAGAACCAATAGCTACAGCAGCTGCTGCAGCAAATGCTCAACCTGCACCAGCAGCAAAAAAATTTGATTTAAGTAAGTTAGGAGATAATAAAATTGTTTTATTAATTCCTATTTGCATTATCGGATTTATCGTATTAATTCTTTTATTCTTAGCAATTTCAACTAGAACATTAAAGTGTAAGACTGAAAATGAAATTGGAGATGTTGTAACTAAAACTGTTACAAAAGAAAAATTTAGATTTGGAAAACCAATCTCTGTATATGTTAAGAGTGTAAGTGATTTTTCTGATGCAGATTTAAGTAAGAAAGAATTAAAAGAAAAAACTAAAGATGTTAAGAAACAATATAAAGCATATTGTAAGAAAAAAGATGGTTGTAAGTATACTGTTAAACAAAGTGGTAAGAAAATTACTGTAGTTATCAAACAAAAATATGATGCAGATGATAGAGATGACTGGGAAGATGCTCACGATTCATTCAAAGAATATAAAGAAGAATTCTACGATCGTTGTGATGACTAAAAAGGTTCCTTAAAAGGGACTTTTTCTTTGCATTTTTATATGATATACTTCTCTTAAGAAAGAAGGATTTTTATGGAAGAAGAAAAAACAAAAGAGTCTAAGAAAGGTAAAGGTAAAAAGATTGCAATAATAGTATGTGCATGCGTTTTATTATTGGCTATAGTAGCTGTTATTGTTTTTAATGTTGTTACAATTAAGACTTTAAAATGTTCATTTAATACTGGTTCTAAGGAAGATGTTTATCAAACGGTTGAAAATATTCAAAAATTTAGATTTGGTGAACCTGTTTCTTTTTATTCTAAACAAGTATATGATTTTTCCAATTCTAATTTAAGTAAAGAAGAAAGGGAAGAACGCATTTCTAATTATGAAGAAGGCGCTAAAACTTGTAAGAAAGAAAATGGGTGCAAGTATACTGCCGAACGTGATGGTGATAAGTTTATAATAACTTATAAAACAAAACATACTAAAGAAGGTAGAAAGGCTTTCTGGGATAAATATAAAAATATGGTTCAAGATGAAAATCTTACATATGAAGGATACGTAGAAATCTTTGAAGGAATTTGCGAAGCAAATAATAAATAGTTCCTTAAAAGGAACTTTTTTTGTTATACTAATTTTGAGGTGGTTTTATGATAATACCTGCTTATTTAAATGATAATGATTATATAGGTGTTACAGCTTGTAGTAGTGGCGTTTTAGCTAAGATAGATAAATATGAGAAGAGTATAGAAAACGTTAAGAAACAAGGCTTTAAAATATTAGAAACACCTAATGTAAGAACCAATGGAATAGTTAGTAGTGATGCTTTAACTAGAGTAGAAGAATTGAATAGTTTAATAATTAATAAAGATATTAAAATGATAAACATTGCTGCTGGTGGCGATTTTTTGTGTGAGATATTACCTTTACTTGATTATGATTTAATTAAGAATAATTTAAAATGGTATGGAGGTAGTAGTGATCCAACTAGTTTACTCTATAGTATTACTACTAAATTGGATATACCTACTATATATACACCATGTAATATGTCTGGTTATTCGAGTGATAATCTTCATCAAAGTTATTTGGATTATTTTCAAATAATTAAAGGTAATTTAGTTAAGCAATATAAGAGTGAAAAATATGAAAGTGATGATGATGTCTTTGATTTAGATAATGAATGGAATAGTTATGGAAAAGATATCAATCAAGAGGGAGTTTTACTTGGTGGATGCATAGATTGCTTAAAAGATATAATAGGTACAAAGTTTGATAATACTTTAGAATTTATAGAAAAACATAAAGAAGAAGGTATTATTTGGTATTTTGATGTCTTTAGTTTAAGTGTAGAGGATTTATATCGAACTTTACTACAGTTTAAGAATGCAGGATGGTTCAAATATACAAAGTTAATATTAATTGGAAAAGTGAGATTTCCTAATACTTTTACCGAATTGAGTTATGATGAAATGATTAGAAAAGCTTTAGATGAATATGATATTATTTACAAGTTTGATGTTGGTCATGTTAAACCATCTATGACGATGATAAATGGATTCAAAGCTAGAGTTAAATATGATAAAAATGAAGGTAGTTTAGAATACTTAAAATAAGCTATCTTTTTTGTTGAAATAAAATATAAATAGGTATATAATTAATTAGTTCGTGGCCGAACTAAAAGAGGTGATCTAATGAATAAAATATCTATTATGTTAGATTTGAAAAGAATTAATGGCAAGATACATAAGGCATTAACTAATAGTTTAAAGGAATATGATATTGATATTACACCTGTTCAAGGTAGAATATTAATGTTTATAGAAGAAGAAAAAGAAGTTACTGCTACAGATATAATTGAGAGATTTAAATCAATTAATAAATCAACATTGTCGGAGATATTGAATAATTTAGAGAAGAATGGTTATGTTACCAGATTAGAATCAGAAACAGATAGTAGAAGAAAGATCATTTCTTTAAGTGATAAAGCTTTAGAAGTAATAAGTATTTTAAAAAAGAATTTTGATAATGTTGCTCATAAAGTATTAGATGATATATCTAAAGAGGAATATCAAGCTTTCAAAATGATTTTAGACAAGATGGAAAGGAATATAGATAAATTATGTTAAAACTTTTTAAGAATTTTACAAAAAAGGATATATTAGTTGTTTTAATTTGTGTTATTTCAATGGTCTTCCAAGTATGGATTGAACTTAGACTTCCTGAATATATGAGTGAGATAACTAGATTAATTCAAACTGATGGAAGTACTATGAAAGAGATTCTTACTAGTGGAGGAATGATGGTATTATGTGCCTTTGGTAGTGCTATATCTACTGTAATTATTGGCTTTTTTGCTTCTGGTTTATCCGCTAGTTTCTCAAAAAATTTAAGAGCCAAATTATTTAAGAAAGTACAAAAGTTTAGTACTTCAGAGATGAAGGAATTTCAAACAAGCAGTTTAATTACTAGAACTACTAATGATGTAAGTCAGATTGAAATGTTAATTGCTATGGGATTACAAGCAATGATTAAGGCTCCTATTATGGCTGTATGGGCAATAAGTAAAATTGTTAATAAGAGTGCAGCTTTGAGTGGGGTAGTAGGTGTTGGAGTAGTTGTGTTATTAACTACAGTTTTGATTATTTCTCTTACTGTTAATCCATTATTTAAAAAGATTCAAAAGTTTACTGATGGTTTAAATAACGTTACAAGAGAAAATGTTATGGGTGTTAGAGTAATTAGAGCATTTAATGCTGAAGATTTTCAAGGTAATAAATTTGAAAGCGTAAATAACGATATTACTAAAACACATATTAAGATTCAAAAAACTTTTGCTTTAATGGATCCAATTATGGGAAGTGTTATGCATTTCTTAACATTAGGTATTTATTTCTTTGGATCATTATTATTAGTAAATATGGGTATGTTCCAAAGATTAGATTTGTTTAGTAATATGGTTGTATTTACTAGTTATGGTATTCAAGTTATTATGTCATTCTTGATGTTATCATTTATCTTTATGATTTTACCTAGAGCTATAGTTTCTGCTAACCGTATTAATGAAGTATTGAATAGTGATATATCAATCTTTGATGGTGTTAATTCTAAACCAAAAGAGGTTGGTACTGTAGAGTTTAAAAATGTTAGTTTTAAATATCCAGATGCCGATGATTATTTATTAAGAAATATTTCATTTACTGCAAATAAAGGTGAAACGGTTGCGTTTATTGGTTCTACTGGTAGTGGTAAATCTACATTAATTAATTTAATACCAAGATTTTATGACGCTACAGATGGTGAAGTATATGTAGACGGTGTAGATGTAAGAGAATATACTTTAAAGAACTTACATAATATAATTGGATATGTTTCACAAAAAGCATTTATGTTTACTGGTAGTGTTAAAGACAATATTCAATTTGGTGATAATGGTAAAAAAGAAGCTACAGATAAACAAATTTATGAGGCTTTAGATGTTGCTCAAGCTACTGATTTTGTTAATAAAATGGAAGATAAATTAGATAGTCATATTGCTAGAGGAGGTACTAATGTATCTGGAGGTCAAAAGCAAAGATTATCTATTGCTAGAGCTATTGCTCGTAAGCCAGAAATATATATCTTTGATGATACTTTCTCAGCTTTAGATTATGCAACTGACGCTAAATTGAGAAAAGATTTGAAGAAGTATACTAAAGATGCTACATGTTTAATAGTTGCTCAAAGAATAGGAACAATTATTAATGCTGATAAGATAATAGTATTGGATAAAGGTGAGTGTGTAGGAGTTGGAACACATAAGGAATTATTAAAGACTTGTGATGTTTATAAAGAAATTGCCTTATCACAACTTAGTGAGGAGGAACTTAAAAATGCCTAGACATCAAAAAATAGAAAAATCTAAAGATTTTAAAGGGTCAGTTAAAAAACTGATAAAGAGTTTAAAGGGATTTTATGTTGCTATTATAGTTGGATTAATACTAGCAATGGCTAGTTCAATTCTTTCCTTAATAGCTCCTAATAAGTTATCTGATATAACAGATTATATTACAGCTGGTTTAAGACCAGATGTTGATAAATTACAAGTTGTTAACAAAGAAATATATGGTCAAGCTATTAATGTCTTTATGGGTTTATATACATCAAAAGATAGTAATCTTACTCAAGATCAAAAGAATATGTGGACAGCTATATATACTGAAGATGTAAATGATGATATGGTAGCATTTAGTAATCTAAGTGAAAATACCTTGAATAGTATTTTAATGACTGTTAATGTTGATGGCGTTAAGATTACTAAAGAAGATCAATTGAAGTATTTTGCTATTATGAGAACAATAAATAAAGACATGGTTAATGAAGAATTATTAAAGAAATTTGATGAATTACCAGACAGTATTTATAGTTTAGTTAAACCAAAAATGGATATGGATGCTATTAAGAGTATTAGTTTATTATTATTAATTCTTTACTTAATATCTGCATTATGTAATTATTTAGAACAAATAATAATGGCCTTAACATCTAATAAATATGGATTTAAAGTTAGAAAGAGTATTAATGATAAGATCAATACATTACCTCTTAAGTATTTTGATCAACACGAAACAGGTGATGTTTTATCAAGAGTAACTAATGATGTAGACACAATGTCGATGAATTTAAGTATGAATTTGTCTTCACTAATTGGTAATCTAACATTATTCTTAGGTTCTGTTGTAATGATGTTTATTACGAATCCTTTAATGGCTTTAACAGGAATACTTGCAAGTTTTGTAGGATTTATATTAATGGGTGTAATTTTAAAGAAATCACAAAAATACTTTGTATTAAGACAAGAACAATTAGGAGATTTAAATGGTTATATTGAAGAAATATATTCAGGTCATAATATTGTTGTTGCTTATAATGGAGTAGAAGAAACTAACGAAGAGTTCGATAAGTTAAATACTAAATTAGCTAAGAGTAGTAGAAAGAGTCAATTCTTAAGTGGTATTATGCGTCCTTTAATGGGATTTGTTGGTAATATTGCTTATGTTGCAATTTGTATGGTTGGTTCATTACTTGTAATGAACAATAAGATATCATTTGGTGTTATTGTAGCATTTATGATTTATGTAAGAATGTTTACTAGACCATTATCACAAATAGCTGAAAGTATGACATCACTTCAAAGTACAACGGCTGCTGCTGAAAGAGTATTTGAATTCTTAGAAGAAAAAGAAATGTCTAAGGAAGAAGATATTAGAAAACACTTAGATAAATCTAAAGTTAAAGGTAACATTGAATTTAAGAATGTTAAGTTTGGTTATGATAATAATAAGATTATTATTAAGGACTTTAGTGCTAAGGTCAAAGCTGGGCAAAAGATTGCTTTAGTAGGGCCAACTGGTGCTGGTAAAACAACGATGGTTAATTTGTTGATGAAATTCTATGAAATCAATGACGGGGATATTATCATAGATGGTATTTCTACAAAAGATTTATCAAGAGAGAATATTCATGATTTATTCTGTATGGTCTTACAAGATACATGGTTGTTTGATGGTACTGTAGGAGAAAACATTAGGTTTAATAAAGAAAATGTTACTGATGCTGAAATATGGGAAGCATGTCGTACATTAGGACTAGATCACTTTATTAGAACTTTACCAAATGGTTTAGATGCTACTGTTAGTGATAATGATGCTATCAGTCAAGGCCAAAAGCAGTTAATTACTATTGCTAGAGGTATGATTGAAGATGCTCCATTCTTAATATTGGATGAAGCTACTAGTAATGTAGATACTCGTACTGAAGAATTAGTACAAAAAGCTATGGATAAGTTGACTGAAGGAAGAACATCATTTATTATTGCTCATAGATTATCAACTATTAAAAATGCTGATTTAATTCTTGTTATGGATCAAGGTAATATAGTTGAACAAGGAACGCATGCTGAACTATTAAAGAAGAATGGTTTTTATGCCAACCTTTATAATAGTCAATTTGAAAAGACGATGTAATCGTCTTTTTTTATGTTATAATGATGATGGTGATAGTATGAAAACTGAAGAAATAGTAGAAGAAGTAGAAAAAAATAAGATAAGTATAGGCAAGATATTCTTGTGTACAATCTTTGTTTTATTAACATTAATTGCAATATTCTTTGGCGCTACATATATTAGATGGCAAGCAGAGATTGGTGGTAAACATCCGATTACTTATACTGGTCAAGAAAATATTAAAGTAGATAAGTTAATTGACTTTTATGGTTCACCAATAGCTACTGAATTAAAAGAAGATGAAGCTATTTATATGTATTGTACAAGTGAATATGGTAAAGAATGTATTACTTCAGATATGGGTAATGTATTAGAAAATAATTTTAGAGTACCTACTAATGTTATTATTACTATTCTATTTGTTGACTTAATCTTGTTATATATATTAAATAAAGAAGGATTAAAAGGGAAAAAGAGAGTATATGTTTATGGCTCATTAATCATCTTGCTTTCTTTAATAGGAATAGGATCACAAGTATATAAAGCTGCTGATTATTATAAGTTAGTAAAAGATGGTGTTCAAATTAATGGAGAGCAATTACATTATTTAAGAAGTGATAATGATAAAAAGTATACACCTGTTATAACTTATAAAGTAGATGAAGAGCAAAAGGAATATATTCCGAATGATTATTTGTTAAAAGGTTCTTTTGAAAAGAAAGAAGTACAACTATATCGTGATGAAAAGAAAGATGTAGTTACAATAAAAAAGGATTATAAACAATATATTTATCCTACTGTAATTTATGTATTATCCTTTGTTGTAGGTGTTGTATATTTGTTTATTAATAAAAAAAGTAAGAAGGAAGATAAAAAATAAGGGACTTAACTAGTTCCTTTTTTTATGTTATACTTAAGAAGATTATAGGATAGTGGGTTGGCATATGAAAAAAGACTTTAGAAAATTCCTATTCTTGATGATGGTAATCATGTTATTACCAGTTTTTGTAATGGCTAAAAAGGTTGAGTCAGATATTAATGATATTAGAACAGTTATTAAAGAGTTTGAACTTGATAAAATATCTATTACAAATATAGGTTATTCTAGATTCTCTGATTTTAGATCTACTGGTCGTCCTGCTATTGTAGTATTTGGAAAAGTATATAACGATTATACAAAAGATGTAGAAGTTTCCATGGAATTACATCTTTATGATAAGGATAAAAAAGTTTTAGATGTTTATAATCAAAACGTAGAAGTAAAAGCTAAGGGTTATAAAGATTATACAGAAGTTATTTATTTAGATTCTGTAAATTATAAACATACTGATGTTCAATATTATTCTTTAATATCTGATATTAGTTCTGACTTAGTTATGTATGGTGAGAGTGAAAAAGATTTATATGTCTTTGAAAACTATAATATAAAGGTAAAAGTTAATCCTAATAATGTGTATAATATTGAAGAATCGTTTGATCTTAAATTTAGAAAACATGTTGATACAATAAAATACGGTATACCATTTAGATTAAAATATACTAGAGAAAATGGATCCAAAGTTAATAAAAGAGCAGTTATGAACAACATTGAAGTTAATGATGACTTTGAATTATTAACTGAAGATGGAGTAAGAAATCTATATATTGGTGATGAAGATAGAGATAGCAAAGATAAATCTTATAATATTAAATATGATTATAATTTAGGAAAAGATACAATTAAAGGTAAAGATGAGTTTGTTTTCTATTTAGTTAATAATCGTGATAATAAAATAGATGGTATTAATTTCGAAATAGAATTTCCTTCTGAAATTAAAGATGAAAAGATTTATTTTATGGATCAACACGGAACAATTATTGATAACTTTGAATACGAAGTTAAAGGTAATAAAATAGTTGGTAAATATGATGGAATGATTAATTCAGAAGTTAGTTATGCTATTAAAGTTGTATTGGCCGATAAGTATTTTAAGAATACTTCTAATAATATTAGTAGTATTACTGTTATGGCGTTGTTTATTAGTGTATTATTCTTAGCAATTAGTATTCTTGTTTGGTTTGCTCAAAGAAGAAGAGATGCTTTAGTTAAATGTAATAGTATTTATTTTGATAAACCAATTAATAGTTTAGAAATGGGTTATTTATATAATGGAGCTGTTAAGGATAAGGATATTGCTACATTGTTAATGACTTTAGCTAATAAAGGCTATATTAATGTTGATAGAACCAAGAAGAGTTATCGACTAGTTAAAGTTAAAAATTATGATTCTGATGATCGTGTAGAAAAAGTATTTATGAGTGAATTATTTAAGAATCAAGATGTTATTACTAGAAAAGATTTAGTTAATAATGTAGATTGTATGAAGAATAATATTGGGTTTAAATTAAAAGATCATCAAAAGAGAAATAAGTTATTTATTAATCCATTATTAAGTTATAAAGTTTTATTCTGGATTATGATAGTTGTAATATTTGTTCTAAGTACAATTAATATTTTCTTTGAATATCAAGAATCAGCAATTGTTGTTAATTGTATTTTAGGAAGTATTGGTTTTATAACTTTATTGTATGGAATGATTTATGAAAAAGTTAAGATTGAAAAAGCATTATATATTTTTGTAGGTTTAATAATGATTGTTTCACCAATAGTACTTACTAAGTATTTAGCATTTACTCAGGATAGTATAAAATTAGTTACTTATATTATTGGTATTATTTCAATGATTATTATTGTATCTATTGCTAAAGTAATGAGTGATAGAACTTTATATGGAGTTAAAGTATATAATCAAATTAATGCTTACAAGAGATATTTAAGTGAATTTAATGATGCTTCTAAAGAAATGAAAAAGAATAAATATTGTTTCTATGAGGTATTACCTTATACGTTTGTCTTGGGTATTTCTGATAAATGGTATCATAAGTTTATGAATGAGGAAGTGCCTCAAATAAGTTGGTATAAAACTAATAAGTTTGAATTGGAAGAATTCTATACTGATATTAAAGATATTTATGCTGATATATTTATATCATTAAAAAATAGCGAAAAATAGGTGGTGATGAGATGGCTAAATTTAACAAAGGTGATGAAGTTGAAGTAATCAGTAATAATAGTACTGGTACTATTAAAGAAGTTACTTCATATAGCAATGATGATAATGTTTTGTATATTGTTATTGTTGATGGTAAGGAAAAGATTTATCAAGAAACTAATTTAAGAATGTTAAGAAAATATAATAATGTTCAAGGATTAAATCTTGACGATGTTTCTACAGTTTTTAAAATAGAAGATAAATTTAATGAAATTACAAATTATTTAAAGCTATCTGCACCTGAAACAACTGAAGATCAATTAGTAAATGCTTGTAAGTTACATATGTATTTAGCTACCGTTAGTTATTTGAGTGATGATTTAAAAGATTGTATTAAATCTGTTGTAAGTAAAAATGAAATATATCAGAATATAGTAGATAATAAAGTAGATAGTATTATTAATGCTTATTTGTTTAGTGAGATATTAAATAGGTTAGGTAACAAAGTATTAAATGTAGCACTAATAGATGAGAATAATGAATATTATATTGCTAACTTAGTTTTAATTAATGATGATTATTACTATTTTGATGTTACATTGGAACATACGGTATTCTTAGAGAATGGTGGAGAATTAAAGAATTTTGTTCTATGTTGTGGAGCCTTAGGAAAGGGTAGTTATGAACAATTCTTTAAACCAGTTTCTTTAGTAGATTTCCACGGAAATAATAATAGCAATGAATTACCTTCTAACATAGCTAGATTAGACATTGATATAGATTTAGTGAATAAGTTGATTAGCATATGAAAAACAAATTAATAAATGATTTATTTGGTAAAGAATTAATTCATGCTATGAAAGAAATGTTAGAGGAGTTTAAAAGATTAAAATTTGATGATCGTCAAATTGAAAAAGCAATGAAGAATATAAATGAATCTGTAAGAGTTGGTTTATATTTAATGGCTTTAGAAAAAAATTATGATGAAATAGCATATAAAATAAATGTTGCTAATAAAAGAATTAATATTACAAGAAAAGAAAAGTTTATTGAAGCTTACGAAAAAGGAGAAGCTAATAAATATTTAAGTATTCTTGGTAAAGGAGATAAGATTTCTTTAATGAGTGATTTAGGTATTGATGTTGATCTTAAGGAAAGAGCATTGTTATCTAAAGTAGAGAAAGATTATTTTACAATTATTAGTAATTCTATTATGGAAGATCAAAAAGTTGATAAAAGAGACGGAATTGATCAATTTGTGAAATATAAAAAAGAAGATTAATTCTTCTTTTTTTATTAGGAATTATTTGGTATAGTATATAAACGGAAGTGATTACTATGGAAGAAAAAACATATAGTTATAACGAAATAGAAGTATTATTTAATGGACCAGGTGGTTTTTTCCATTTAATTAGAAGAGAAGATAAAATTGATGGAGATGTAATCTTTTATGAATTTGATTCTGGTGAAGTAGTAGATTTAGAATCTTATGCTATTCATGGTTATAAGATGTTAAGAGATAAGAGTAAATTTCTAAATCAATTTAAAAAATATACTGCTGAAGATATTGATAATATGGAAGAAGAATTTGGTGATATAAAAGTTAAGAGAGAAGTACCAAGTGAATTCTTAATCGATTTAAATTGGTTACAAGATTATATAGAACAGAATAGATATAATTATGATATGTCTTATCCTGTAGAACAAATAGAAATTAGATATAGTGATGTTTTAAAAGATTTTATCTTTTTATATGTAGAGTTTAATCATGTTAAGAAAAAGTTAGAATATATGGATATGAGTACAGGTTTACCATTAAATAAAGAAGTATTAGATTTATATACTTTCTATCCAAGGGATGAAGTTTTTAGTAAACCAACATATACACCTAGAGAGACAATTGAACTCCGTGCTAGATTAAATCAAAGAGCAAGAACTTTAGGTAAGGTGAAATAGGATGGAATTTATTTGTTATAGTAAATGTAGTACTTGTAAGAAAGCTAAAGAATATTTAGATAAGAATAATATTGATTATATTGAAAGAGATATTAAAACTAATAATCCAACTAGAGCCGAGTTAGATATTATAGTAAATAAGTATTGTGTTCCTATTAATAAATTATTTAATACTAGTGGTTTATTGTATAGAAGTATGAATCTTAAAGACAAGTTAAAAGATATGGATGATAACGCTAAACTAGAGTTATTAAGTAGTGATGGCATTTTAGTTAAAAGACCATTGATTATTAATAGTGATAAGATATTAGTTGGTTTTAAGGAAAAAGAATGGGATGAATATTTCAAATAAAATATTAATTATTGGTTGTGTTGGTTGTGGTAAAAGTACTTATGCTAAAAGATTAAGTAAGAAACTCAATATACCTGTCTATGGAATTGATGAAATAGTTCATGATGATGAGAAAGGTATTAGAAGAAGTTTAGAAGAACAAAAAGAATTAATTAAACAGGTAGATTCTAATTCTAAGTGGATTATTGAAGGAGCTTTAAGAGAAGAATTATATTTTCTATTAGATATGGCTGATTTAATAATATTGATTGATTTAGATAGAGAAATAGTTGAACATCGTGTTATTACTAGATATATTAAACAACAAAGAGGAATTGAAAAGATTAATTATGAGGTTAACTCAAAATTTTTAGATATGATGCTTGGATATGTTAATAAGTATTATGAAACTAGAGAAGATATATTTAAAATGCTTGAGAAATATAAGAATAAATTAATAATAAAAAGGACTATTTAAATAGTCCTTTTAATTTACTTCCAATGTCTTTTGCTGTATCCATAATGTTATCAGTTGATAATTTGGCTTTTACGGCATCAATTACTTTTTCTATTTGTTCGTTAGGTAGATCAATACCAAGTACACTTTCAACTGCTTCAGTAGGATTCTTTTTAAATTTAGCAGCAAAGTCTTTGTCATTTTTAACTTTGTTTACAATTTCTTCGATTTTAGCTTTTAGTTTATCCATAGTATCACTCCTTGCTTTTATTATAGTAAAAAATAAAAAAAAGTAAATAATATTAAAGTGTGCTATAATGAACATAGGTGATTAAAGATGGGACCAAGAAACGCACATAGAGCAAAAGATGTTCATGGAACAGAACAATTAAATATTGATATTAAACCACGTAGAGCAGATAGCTTTGTTTATCAACAAAAAGACTTTGATGTTACTAACTTGGTTAAGTATATTGAAAAGAAGAAAAAAGCTGGAGAACATATAACTTATTTCCATGCTTTTGTTACAGCAATAGCAAAATGTATTTATA
>Ga0310697_10000681_pt1 | contig 43976 bp, 41 predicted proteins | sample 172DNAGHGlowgp2_FD_203883 | JGI IMG/M metagenome (GOLD analysis project Ga0310697, IMG submission 203883) | Sheep rumen microbial communities from Palmerston North, Manawatu-Wanganui, New Zealand - 1728 DNA GHGlow gp2 (v2) (version 2) | ecosystem: Host-associated > Mammals > Digestive system >...
CACAGGCGTAAATTCCCCGCTAACGTACGGGTACATATTGCAAGCGTCTTGTTCGTGACGGGCTTGCAATACCAGCAACATTTGTCCTTTCTTAATATTCAGCAAAAAAGTCTGTCTGTCCGATGTACATTCCATCATCGCTTGGTTCTCGCTAGGTTTGTACGAGGAGACTGGTGCCGGTCCCGGCTCGTGCTACATTGGGTAGTCTCAGCTTCGGCAGTTACGTCCCTTGTCGCACCACCTTATAACCTTATAAGGCTTTTAGACTATATCACCTTCTTTCAATTTTTTATAAATTTTTATCAGCTGTCAGTTAGCCTCCTTAAAATTAAACCAGTCCCTAGTTACTAGGGGCTGTTGGTAAACTCTGGCAAGTGACGGTTATTTTTCCACCTGACGTCGTTGCCGCGCGCTCGACGTACCGAAGTACGCCTTCGCGCTTGCGCCTCGTCATACGAAAAAATTCCTCGTCACATAATGATTTTGAATTTACCAACACGTTCTAATTCCCGGTTCCTAAATCAAAGTTCGTCGTCGTCCGATTCAGCGTTCAAGCTCTCGTAAGACGAAATGGCGACGCCGTCTCTGCAAGCCTCGAAAGCTTCGTCCATGATTTTTTCAATGGGAACGGTGCCGTCGTCAATGTCCTGCGCGGCAGACATGGCGATAAGTCCGGGCAGGTTGACGCCCGCGACAATGCCGTAGTGTTCGTGAGTGGCGACGAGTCTGCACGCCGCATTGTAGGGGCTACCGCCCATAAGGTCGTTGAAGAACAAAATCCTGTCGGGGTTGCCGAGCTCTTCGATCGCCTTTTCGTACTTGGCAACGACATCGTCGGGGCCTTCGCCCGGCATGAGCGTCACCGCTTTGAGATTGTCGCGCTTGCCGAAAATCATTTCGCACGACTGAACTATCCCCGTGGCAAATTGCCCGTGGGTGCCGACAATTATTCCAAACATATTGTACCACGCCTCCCCAAAATAAAACTTTTTCCACGAAAAGCATTTTAGCCGCGCAAAAGTCTTTTATCAAGCTGAAAGTCGTCATTGAAATTTTTTTGCGGCTTGTGACATTTGTAATGAAACGGCAACTGTAAGTTTCCAAATATTTTTCTTTGCAGGGCGCACTGAAAATTTCATTTAAGTTCGGAGGCAATGCTTTTATAAATGAATTCGCTCGCGGTCATGCCGTTGCGCTCATAATAGTTCAGATATTGGTCGAAAACTTTTCGGCGGGCGTCTTTCAGCGGGTCGTTGCCTTCGATAAAGACCTTTTGCATGAGAAAGGCAATCCCCTTCAAGTTGCGCCCGTCGACGCGGTACGACGTTGACAGAATTTTTTCGCCCAGCTTGTTGAATTTACTGCCCTCACGCGTCAAATAAATCATAGGTTTGTCGACGTATTGGTACTCGGCGATAAAAGAGCCGCTGTCATGAATCATGCCGTCGCTCGTGGCAAAAATGTTTTGATAATAAGCACCTGTGTAGACCTGCGCGTTGGGCAAGTCGTTCCAAGCCTTCAAATACGCCTCGAAAGCCGCCGTCGAAGGAAAAACTCCCGTTTCGACTGCCGAAAACAGCAGACCCGGATGCGGCTTGACGACCCAAGAGATTTCCGGGTGCGCCCTTGCGAATAAGTACATCAACAGGAAATTCCACTGAAAGGTTGCATATTTAACGCCGCCGTCTATCGACCAGTGCGGAGCCCAAATAATTTTCTTCGCGTCGGGGCTCGTCATCTTCCAATCGAAATGAAAATCATGTTTTTTGTCAAAGAATACGTCCATTCGCGGATAGCCGCTGTAAAGCCCGCGCGGCGTGCCGACTTTGCAGGACTTACCGGAATCTTTAAGTTCGATTTCCGAAGTAAAGAAAGGTTTCCATGCCAAATACATTAGCGGTTGATTCCCTTCATAATTGCGTGAAATCATAAGGCTGTAAGTAATGTAAGTCATCAGCGTCCGTGCAGTCAACCGCGACAAGCGGAAAGCGTTTGGCAAAACAGACAAGTAAGGTCGCAAGAAAATCAATACATCCTGCGCGGGGACAGAGGCATTTACATCGGTTAAGCCAACGACGTTTATTCCGTGCGATTTGAATTGCTCGACGCCATTCCGGAGATCCTTTATTAAGATTTTGTCGTCGAGTTTGTCGGTGCGCAGGCAAAGGAAAACCGTCGGCTCAAATTTTTCGTCGCGGGCAAAATAATTGTACAACTCGTCGCCGCACCACATTGAAGCATCGTCAGTGACGAAGCCGACTTTGATTTTGTCCTTGCGGCGAATCATCTGCGCGGACACCCTGAAGACGTTGGACATGAGCGCGTTGTAGCCGTCCTTCGGCAAAAGATTCGACAACAAGTTGAAATATTCGTAGTTCATGTTGCAGAAAGTTTCTTTCGGCAACAGATTCCTCGCGTGCAAATTCAGACCCAGGAAGGTACTCGCCAACGCCGCGCCGCGCAAATTCAAATGCGCCAAGTTATAGAAGCATTCGTCACCGAGCTTGAAGTCGAACATGTCGATGCCGGGGAAGTCGAACTGCCGAATTGCCAAACGGAAAAGCGTCAAGACATCCTTATCGTAATTGTTACGAATTATCGGCGCGAACGGAAAGACGACACCGACAGGTTGTGCGCCGTTATCGCGGCAGAGCTTTATGTAATCGCGCAAGATTTGGAAATTCTGTTCGATTACTTTCGGGCGCAGTTTCTTCGTGACATTGTCCAATTCGGCTTCCCAATCAATCAGAACTTTCGCGGGCAGTTCGGCATTGAGCGTAGTTTTTTTTTTGTTAAAATTTAAATCCGCCTGCGCGGCAATGATACTCTTAAAAGACTTTTTCACGGCGTCGCTGACCAAAGCATCAAGTAACTTGTCATGGCGAGTTTCGGGCGGCAAATCAAGCGCAAGCATGTATTGAAGATTGCGCGGACAGACGGAAAACGCCTCTGTGTTGGTGTAGCGGAACGAATACGGCGTGAGCCCGATAAGGACAAATTTAATCGTGCCGGGCTTGACGTGCGCAAAGACATGTTTTGCAGTCAGATAACCTTGCCGCAAATCCGAATTGGAAGAAGCAAGATTGACGCCCCTGCCGAATCGGTGCGGGATATAACGCAAATCCAGCCCACATTCAGTGTAGCTTATACCCGTCGCAAAAAAGTCCGCGCCGTGCTCTTTGACGTAACGCAAATTTGCAAAGTACTCGGCAGTGATTTGCAGTTCAAAGTTTACGATATTGTCTTCGGGGACGCCGCTTTTCATCAAAAATTTTTTGAACTTCCAAATGTCGCCGACGTTGTTCACGAAGCCGCTTATCAGCCAGAGAAAATTTTTGCCGACGTCCAAAAGCCTCTGCAGTAACGAAAAAGAAATCAGCGGGATCGGACGATTGCCCACGCTTACAACTCTTCCGTTGCCTCCCTCGACCACTACAGCGATCAGATTTGCATTGGCAACGTTCAAATTCAAAATCGCTCGCTCAAGCGCGTTCCTGTTCAATACGACGAGTACAACATTTGCTTTTTCCAAAGTATCGCCTCCAAAAATTTTTTGAACAAATCATAACAGACGGCTTGTCGGTGAGTGAAACTTGCCGCCGAGCGCGTCTTTAATCGGTTGCTTGTACCAGCCCGCCGCAGGTCTGTCGCGCAGTGCGGCGTAAGACGGGCAATTTATTTCGGGCATAACGCCCAAAGCCGCGAAATGAATCGCGTTGACGCAATAGCCGTCTCCGCAGTGACGACCGACCGCGTGCAGAGGAATTTTCTGCGTCAAGTCGTCGTAAACGTTGAAATAAGGACGCTCAAAGTAACAGCGTTGCAAATCGCCCGTCGCCAAATTCAATCTCCAACTGTTTTCGCCCGCGTAACAAAATTTTTTGGCGCGGTTCTTCAAAAAGTTGTCGCAGGCAAACTCGAACATCGGCGAATGAAATTCCGCGCCGTATTGCCTGTAAGTCGCGAAGTCGGCATTGCTGTGAATCGAAATGCCGCGCCGCTGATCTCGCGTCAACGCCAGCTGCGGCAACGCCCCAAAATTTTCTGTGCAAAAATTTTTTATCTCGTCCAAGCAGTCAAGATAGCCGTCGTAAAGATTCAGCTGAACGGTGAACGACGCCTTCGACGCTGCGACATTCTTGACGTTGTTGGCAAAGACGTTGAGCAAATTTCGTTTCTTGAGCTCCTTGTAATGGAGCGAAAACGCGAAGACTAATCGGCTTGCCAAATCGTCGGGCAGGTTAGTCAACGTCTCAATCGCGGGCTTAATCGTGCCGTTGTTCGTCACGTTCACGAAGTTGCCGCGCAGTAACGTTTCGGTGACGATGTCCGTCATTTCCCGGCACAGAAAAGTTTCGCCCGCGCCGCAGAAACTAACAAACAGGTGTTTGGCACTCCAACGGGCAGGTTCAAAGGCGCGACCGATTTCCTGCGGGCTCAAGCGAAATTGCGGGCGCGCAGAATCGCGGTAACCGCCTTGAATGACGTAGCAATATTCGCAACGCAAATTACAATGACTTATCGGGACGAGACATTCGACAAATCTGTCCGCGCCGACGTGCGTTGAATCGCTCATGACAAATCACTCTCCGCCCCGTCAACGATTTGATTCAGCGCGTCGAAGAACAAAGCTTCGCCGTCGATTTTTACGCCCGCATTCAGCTCCGCGAAGACAGCCGCGTCGTCAAGGGCAAGATTTATGAAAGTCTCAACGGCGCGCCAATCGGCATCTTCGGCGTAGAAAACGGACGGGAAATTTTCAAACCACTTTACGCCCGAAGAAATTTTCGTGTCGAAGGATTTGAACGCAAGGACGGGCGTGCGCGTGACGAAAGCGAAGACCACGCCGTGAAATCTGTCCGTGACGACGAGCTTGCTTTTGCGGAACTTCAACAGCGCGGCGCGGATTTTTTCGTCGCGGGTGTCCGCTGTGACTTGTTCATTAATAACGTTGTCGACAACTTCAAACGGGATATTCGCCTCGGCAAAGGACTGTTGCAGGATTTGAATTTTGGCGTCGTCGCGAACTTTTTCTTTGTCGCCGCGCAGGACGAACAGTACGCCTTCGCGCGCAACGTCAACGTTGTCCAACATGCCGTGCAAGACCGTCGCAGCATCGGGCATAAGATAATTATCGACTTGCGGGAAAAATTTCTGCGCGAACGCAAAACTGATTTCGTCGCGCGTCATAAGGTGCAAATCGTCATGAGTGTTGTAAACCTGTTGACTGTACGCCAATTCCCTGCGCCCGGCGTCGTCTTCGGTGAAGTAAATGCTCTGCGGGAAGATGACGATTTTGTTGTCGGGGAAGGCGTCAATCAGCGCGCGGCGGAGTTGTTCCTCGTTGACCCACAGGTTACCGAGATTGCCGCCGCCTACCAAAAAGATTACATCGTCGCGACGAACGTACTTTGCGAAGCCGAGCCCGCCCGTCAAATAATCGCAGGGGATTTCGACAACTTCACGGTCGGGGAAATAATCTTTCAGGACGCGCAACTCGCCCGCAACAATCGCTTGGTCGCCCAGATTACCGTGCGTCGGCGTACCGATTAACAGAACTCGTTTTTCGGCGGACTTTAACGCGTCGATAATTGGGTCGTCGTTTTGTTCGCCTTTGAGCCGTTGATTTTCCGCCTGCAGAAGTTTTACCTGCTGTTCAAGGATTTGAGCTTGGCAAAGGAAAATGTGATAGCCGTGGAAAAAATTGCTGACGAAGGGCGCGCCGTCGCCGAAAAGTTTTTCAAAGGCGTCATCCGCGACGGTCGCCAATTCCGGGCTCAAGGTCAGCTCCGTGTAGTGGTTTACCGTATGCATGTACACGAACCTGTTAAAGAACGTGTCCATGATGTCCTTGCGCCACGAGTCGTAATTTTCAAAGCGCGGCGTGCGATCGAGGAAAGTTTTTATGTAAGCCGCGCCGCGTGCCATCGATTGAATAACCTTGGCAAAATGGTCGGCGTCGCGCGTCTGCATGATTGAGCCGGTGCGCCTGCGGTAGACGTAGAGACTTGCAGGCAGAATGTAGTAGCGACGGGCGCAATACAGCAGCGCGAAGTTAAACGGTTCGTCTTCGGAAATTATCGGCAGGAATTCGATACGATTGCTTTCAAGAAAGTCGCGCCGACAAAAACACAACCACGCCATCGAACAGGTATTGTATTTTTTCCAGTGCTCGTCCAATCTGTAGGGCAAATCCGTCGCCAGAAAACCTTCGCGGGTATATTCGTCGTTGCTCGGTTTCAAATTTTCTTGCAGGACGGGTGCGGGCTCGTCTTGATAAAGTTCGTACCAACCTGCCGCGTGAACGACATCGGCAGCGGTTTCTTCAGCAACGACGTAAAATTTTTCCAGCGCGTCAGTCAAGATGAAATCGTCGCTGTCGACGAAGCAGACGTATTTGCCGACGGCGTGTTTTATGCCGGTGTTGCGCGCGGCTCCGAGTCCCAGATTTTTTTCGTGGCGAACGAATTTGACTTTGTCGTTGTCGCCGTAAAGTTTTCGGCAAATCTCAATACTGCCGTCGGGCGACGCGTCGTCCACCAAAATAATTTCAAAGTCCCGGAACGTCTGCGCCAAAATGCTGTCGACGCAAAGTTTTATGTATTGCTCGACCTTGTAGACGGGCACGATAACCGACACAAGCGGATTGCCTGCCATATCATCGCCTCCAAAAATTTTCTGAATGAACGACATTATATTACGCAAAAAAATATCCCGCAAGAATTTTCCTACGGGACAACGATTCGCCGTGCGGCACGGTCAATCGATTTCTCTGATCAACTTGAGCGCGTGACTTATGACGGTTGAGCTGACGCCCTTGGTATAGGGGAAGTAAATGACTTTGACGCCGACGTTCCGAAATTTTTTCTCCATCTCCTGCCAGCTGTCCGTTTGATACCAGTCGTCGCCGACGAAGAGAATATCGAACTTGAGCTTTTCCCACGCCGCGAACTTGTCGATATCTTCTTGCGGAATAGCCGCGTCGACGTATTTGATTGAACGGACGATTTCAAGCCTGTCCTCGAACGGGATAATGGCGCGCTTGCTCTTGTACTTGACCAGCTCGTCAATCGTCACGCCGACAATCAGCTTGTCGCAAAGTCCCTTGGCGTTCTTCAAAAGATTCAGGTGCCCGATATGAAACAAATCGTAGACGCCCGTCGTGTAGCCTATCGTCATTTGGAAGCCTCCTTCAATTCGTCGGCAATGCTTTTGTAAATGAATTCGCTCGCCGTCATGCCGTTATGTTTCGGGTAATTCAGTTGTTCGTCAAAAAGTTTTCTGCGCTCGGCGGCCTTGTCGTCGATTCCGTCTATGAAGACCTTTTGCATGAGCGCGGCTGTGGCGAGCAAGTCTTTGCCGTCAACGCAATACGACACCGACAGAATCATTTTGCCCAGCTCGTTGAACTTCCCGCCCTCACGCGTCAAATAAATCATGGGCTTATCGACGTATTGATATTCGGCAAGGAAAGACGCGCTGTCTTGAATCATGCCGTCGCTCGTGGCGAAAATCGCCTGATAATAAGCACCGGTGTAAACCCGCGCGTTGGGCAAGTCGTCCCACTTTTGGAAATACTCCTTGACCGCCTCGACGGAAGGAAAAACTTTTTCCACAACCGCAGAGTGATGCAAATAAGGATGCGGCTTGACTATCCAAGAAATTTCGGGGTGCGCCTTTGCGAATTCGTACATGAATTGATGATTCCAGCGGAAATTCGCGTAGCAGACGCCCTTGTCGGTTATGGAGTGGTGCGGAGCCCAAATAATTTTTTTGGCGTCGGGTCGCGCCATTTTCCATTCAAAGTTGAAGTCGACGTTTTGGAAGAAAATATCCATTTTAGGATAGCCGCTGTAAATGCCGCGCGGCATTCCCACCCGACAAGTCTTGTCCTGCAACTCAAGCGCGATCTTTGACGGGAAAAACATTTTCCACAGCACGTAAAAGAACGGGCTGTCCAGAAAGGCGGGACGATTTGAAACGTCCAGCGTGTACGGGATATTAACGAACAATGTCGTCATTTTGATTTCGGGTGCTTGAAAAATTTTCGGCAATTCGCCGTAATAAGGCGTCAGGAAAATCAGCACGTCCTGCGCGGGTATCTTGGGATTGCGTTCGGTGACGGTAACGACGTTCAAGCCGTGTTCTTTAAAGCGTTCGACGCCCTGCCAATAATCGGCTTGAACGAATTCGTTTTGGGAATTGGTTCTTTTCAGGCAAAAGAAAAACGTCGTCTCAAAACGGTCGTCGCGGGCGAAGGAATTGTAAATTTCGTCGCCGCACCACATCGACGCGGAATAGAGTACAAAGCCGAGTTTTATTTTGCTCTTCCGTCGAATCCTTTGTACCGCCAACTTGAGCGTGCGAGCTATCAGCGCGTTGTATTCGTCTTTCGGCAAAAGCTCCGCTAGCGCGAAAAAATGCTTGTAAGTCTTTTTGCTCAAGAGGCGATCAAGCAACGCGTCGCCGTCCGCCGCCGACAATTTTTTGAAGCGATCATAAGACATGCCTAAAAGAAAATTTTCCATCAACGCGCCGTAACTGCCTCCGGGCAAAACCTTAGACAGCGTTTTGAACTTATCAAACGGCACTGTAATAAAAAGTTTCTTTATCAGCATTTCGTAAGTGCTCGTGAAATTGTTCGCCAGCAGCCCGAAATAATCGACAGGCATGTTGAAAACATTTTTCCACACGATAACATTTTTGAAGTAAAGTTGCGCGCCGAGCAAAGCACTCACTTGAGTCGCGCCCTTTAAATTCAAATGCGACATATCGGCAAAGCAATCGTCATCAAGATTGAGGTCGAACAAGTCAATGAATATCAGATCGCCTTGCTCGTGGAGCCGATTGAGCGTCGCGCGGAAAGTCGCCAAAAGTTCCGCGTTGTAATTTTTCCGACATACGGCAGCAAACGGAAAGACTGCGACGACGGGTTTCGCGCCGTTGTCGCGGCAGAGATTAATGTAATCTTCCAAAGTTTGAACGCCTTCGTCGACGCCCGTGCCCGCCGAGAATTGCGCCGCGTCGTCCCAATCGAGTATCGCCTTGGCGTTTAGTTCGTAATTAAACTTTGCCTTGAGGTCGTTGAAATTCAAATCCGCCTGCGCAGCGATCGTCGTCGATAAAATATTTTTGACGCCGTCGCCGATAAGATTCGGTAGCAGGCGTTCGCGAGCATCGGCTTCGGCGTCGCGCAGGAAGGAATTCGGCTCAAGACCGATAAGAACGAATTTAATCGTGCCGGGCGGGACGTGTTCAAAGACGCGTTTCGCCGTCCAGTAACTCTGCCGCAAAGTTTGCCCGTTGCAGGAAAGATTGATGCCGCGCCCTTCGACGTGCGGTATGCGATTCAAATCCAGCCCGACTTCAAAGCAAGAACCGCCCGTTGCGAAAAAGTCCGCGCCGTTTTCTTCGACGTAACGGAGATTCGCGAGTTGACGGGGATTTATCTGCGCGACCGGTTCAAAGTTTATTATGTTGTTTTCGCTTACGCCGCTTGCCGCCAAAAATTTCCGTGCCTTGCGAAAGCCGCCGTCGTTAATGCAACCGACAACCGACCAAACGGCATCGCCGGCAGTTTCAGCGAGCTGTCGAAGTGCAGGAAACGAAACCAACGGGATTTGTTTTTCGCCGAGCTTAAGAAATTCTTCGCCGTCGCTATCCGTGACCACGGCGAGCAAATTGGCGTTGTCGAAGTTCAAATTTTTTATCGCACTGTCCAAAAAATCATTGTTAAGCGCGACGAGGACGACGTTAATCTTTTCCAAGCCGATACCTCCATTACAAAAAAATTCGCCTGAAATCGGGCGAATTATATTACAAGCGAAAAACTTTTTCAACGCGTTCAGTCGGGCAATTCGTCGAGCAACTTGAGATTGGTGCCGTCCGCGAAAATTATTTCGGTGATTTCGATGTGAATGTCGCGCTTGCGGAGCCCATGCTTCATTGCGTCAGAATCGGTCTTCACGAAGGGGTTGAGCGTCTTAATCACGTCGAAGGTCTGCAAGCCCTGCGCTACGCCCGTCATGTCAATTTCAAACGGAGCGACGCTTGTCTGTTCGCCCTTGCCGAGCGTGACTCTGCCGAGGACTTTCGACAGCGGCTTATCGGATTTTACATCCGCCTTTATCGAGACTTTCAAGTTTTTGGAGAAGCCGTATTCGTCGCCGCCCGCGCCCTCCACGCGGAAACTCTTCACGAGAAAAATATCGTCCATCTGATGAGCGATAGGCGAGTTGAGCGCGGCAAGTTTTTTCTTCAGCGCGCGACTGTAGCCGACAAAATAATCGTCGAAGCCCTTAACGCTTGCGATTCGCCAGCCGCCGTTCGGGTCTTCCCGTATCTCCAGCTCCAGTTCAAAGCCGAACTTCATTTGCGGGTTGAAAAACATGACTTTGGAATATTGCGTGTGCCCTTCAAGGTGCGGCTTGGTCAAGCTTTTGATTTCGCAGGACGCCGCGCCCGATTGCTTGAGGAATTTCTGCGCCTCGGTCAGCGTGGCGGGATAAGTTACCGTGCCCGTCGTTATGTATTCGTCGAGAGCCGCCCGCGCAGATTTCACGAAGTCGGGCTTGAGCTGATTTTCGTAGCGCGTTTTGATTTCGTCGACGGAGTAAGTTGCGGGCGTCATTGAAGAATTTATCTGAGCCGTCAAGATTTGTTCCGCCGCCTGTTCGATAAGCGCGTTTGTGTCGACGTATTGATTGAACTTCGCGAGGTCGTGCGCTTCGATAGCCTTGCGAGCCTCCTGCGTGGCGGTGCCGGGGCGATTCATCAGCTTTTGCACGTTGTCATAAATGCCGACGCCCAGCGCGATCATCACAATCAAAAAGACGGCGACTGCCGCGAAAATTTTGAACGCCTTGGACGTTACAGCTTGGCGGGCGCGTCCCAACAGTCGGGCGGCTGAATCTTTTGCTGCGTTAGGATTTATTGCCAACTAATCACTCCTCACTGATTAAGTCGGGGCGGCGCGTGCGGGTTAAAGTCAAGGCTTGTTCGGCGCGCCATTTTTTTATTTCGGCGTGGTTGCCCGAAAGCAAGACTTCGGGAACGACTTTGCCCTCAAATTCGCGCGGGCGGGTGTATTGCGGAAAACCCAACATGCCGTCGAAGAACGAATCGGTTTCGGCAGACTCCGCCGAGCCCAAAACGTCGGGCAACATGCGCGCCACCGCGTCGACGATAACCATTGCGGGCAATTCGCCGCCCGTCAACACGTAATCGCCGATTGAAATCAATTCGTCGGCAAGGTCGTAAATTCTTGCGTCAAAGCCCTCGTAATGCCCGCAAACGAAAACGATTTGGTCAAGCGCGGCGAGTTCTTTTGCCTTATCCTGCGTGAAGACTGCGCCGCCGGGGTCGGTTATGATTATCTTGTGGGAAGAATTTTCGTCGGACTTGGCGAGTACGTCGCGAACTGCGCGGTAAACGGGTTCGGGCTTGAGCACCATGCCCGCGCCGCCTCCGAAGGGCGAATCGTCAACCTGCCGGTGCTTGTCAAAGGCGAAGTCGCGCAGTTGCGTAAACCGAATCGTCAAGATATTTTTGTCGACGGCGCGCTTGATTATGCTTTCGCCGAAGACGCCCGCGAACATTTCCGGGAACAGCGTTATGATGTCAATAAGCATTGGCATCAACCAGAATTTTCTTCGCGGCGATGTCAATCGAACGAACAACGGACTTCAGCGCGGGAATCAAAAGCTTGCCGTCGACCTCAAATACGTCGTTGCTGCCGGTCTTCAGGACGTTGGTGACGGTGCCGAGCCTTTTGTCGTCGGCGAAGACTTCGCAACCGATTATGTCGAAGGTGTAAAATTCCCCTTCGGCGAGCGGCGCGGCGTCTTTCCTGTCGACAGTCAAGAACTGATTCGTCAGAGCCCGCGCAGATTCGCGACTGTCGACGCCGGCGAACTTCATGAACAGTTGCCCGCCGATGTGCTTGACTGCCTCGACGCCGAAAATTTTCCCGCCGACAGAAATTTTTTCCAACGCGTCAAAGCGTCCGTCAAAGTCCGTCAGCTGGATTATGCGAACGGTGCCGTCAAGCCCGCGAGCCGCGCCGACTTTCCCGATGATTATTTCAGCTGCGGATTGCAATGATTTTGTCATCTTCCACCAAAATTTCGACGTTCATAGCGTCACGCAGGTTATCGCCCACACGCAATTCGACTTGGCGTTCTGTGGTGCCCTGAATGATTTCCGCGCCGAGAGCCAGTTTTTCAATGGTTTCTTTGCGGCGAAGGGCATCGTCTCGTCTGCCTTGACGGGGTGCCATTTCGTTGCCGAAGAAGTTGCGGATTTGGGGTTCGTGTTCCGGCGAGCGTTCCAATTCGCGTTGCATGTCGATGTTGATTTGTTCAAGCTCAAGCGTCATTTGGTCAATAACCTTCGTCAAGTCGTCGACGATACGCGCGCGCAATTTCTCGGTGAGTTTCGCTTTGACGGTAACGGGCACCGTCATTAAAATGCTGTTCATGATGTTGCCTCCAAAAAATAATTACGCATAAAAAAAGCGGCAAGCCGTGTCTGCTCACCGCGCCAACTTAGTTATTCGATGTCAACTGAAACTTTTTTCTTTTCGCGTGTTGCGGCGGATTTGACTATAGTACGAATCGCCTTGGCAATTCGCCCTTGTTTGCCAATGACCCTGCCCATATCTTCCTGCGCGACGTGCAGTTTCAAAACCGTGCGCTCTTCTTCTTCGACCGCCTCGACCTGCACCTCGTCGGGTTTTTCGACTAGTGCCTTTGCCAGCACCGTAACAAGTTCTTGCATTGTCCTCTACCTCAATTATTTTGCATGTCCTCTACCTCAAGTGAAGTGCTCTTTATTGAGCTTCCTGCTTCAAAGAGAAGTGCGCCGAAGGTTGCGTCTTACATTCTCTCCACAGGCTTGAATTCCCGCACTTCCTGCGGTACAAATTATGAGTGTTGCTTCGCCGCACCGGGCGACGAGCTTAATGCAACCTCTCATGCGAGTGATACTTGAAGTTTTTGCAGGTTACTTTGCAACCTTGGCCGCCTTGCGTTCGTCGTGGATTTTTTTCATGATACCTTTCTTGCTGAGAAGCGAACGAACGGTATCCGTCGGCTGTGCGCCATTTTGAATCCAGCCGATGACTTTGTCCTCGTCGACGTTGACGATAGCGGGGTTCTTGGTGGGGTCGTAGTTGCCGACGATTTCGATGAAGCGACCGTCGCGCGGGGAACGACTGTCCGCGACGACGATGCGATAGAAGGGTTGTTTCTTTGCGCCCATTCGATTGAGCCTGATTTTTACCACCTTATCACCACCTTTCCTTAGTGGGATGAAAAAATTTTTAGCTACTTCATGAAAGGAAATTTACCGCCGAGCTGCCCCAAGATTCCTCCGAGATTCGGGAGCGTCGGCATTTTGGGTTTAGTATTCTTCCCCTTTTTTACTTTTCCTTTTTTGCCTTTAATTTTTTTTGACGCCTGCTGTTGTTGGGTTTGCGTGGTTTTGAAACGGCGCATCATTTTGCGCATTTCGTCGAATTGTTTGAGGAGTTTGTTGACATCGGCGACTTTGGTGCCGGAGCCGAGCGCGATACGCTTGCGGCGTTTGGCGTCGATAATGCTTGTGTCGGCGCGTTCTTTGGGCGTCATTGACAGGATAATCGCTTCCATGTGCTTGACTTCCTTGCCTTCAAGGTCAAGGTCGACGCCCGTCAATTTTTTGCGGAGCCCGCCGAGCCCCGGAACCATGCCGAGCAAATCGTTAAGCGAGCCAAGCTTTTTGACTTGCTGGAGCTGTTCAAGGAAGTCTTGCAACGTGAATTCGTCGGACTTGATTTTTTTGACCATCTTTTCGGCGGTTTTGGCGTCGATGGTCGATTGTGCCTTTTCAATCAAGCTGAGCACGTCGCCCATGCCGAGGATGCGCGACGCCATGCGGTCGGGGTGGAAAATTTCCAACGCTTCGAGCTTTTCGCCCATGCCGACGAATTTTATCGGGCAACCCGTGGCAGCTTTGATTGACAGAGCCGCGCCGCCGCGAGCATCGCCGTCGAGTTTGGTAAGGACAATGCCGTCGACGCCGAGCGTGTTGTGGAAAGTCTCCGCGACGTTGACGGCCTCCTGACCGATCATAGCGTCGACGACCAAAAGGATTTCGTGCGGCTTAACCGTCGCCTTGATGTCCTTGAGTTCCTGCATAAGGCGTTCGTCTATTTGCAAGCGACCGGCGGTGTCGATAATCAACACATCGCGGGCGTGCTTGTTTGCGAAGGCAATCGAATCGCGGGCGATTTGGACGGCGTCCTTGATATCTTCGGTGAAAACGGGAACGTCCGCCTGTTCGCCTACAACCTGCAACTGCTTAATGGCGGCGGGGCGATAAATATCGGCGGCGACGAGCGCGGGACGTTTGCCCTGCCGTTTCATTTGCAACGCGAGCTTGCCTGCCGAAGTCGTCTTGCCGGAACCTTGCAGACCAACCATAAGGATAATCGTCGGCGGACGCGAGGAAATGTTTAACTTCGCCGCTTTGCCGCCCATGAGATTGGCAAGTTCTTCGTCGACAATCTTGATAACGGACTGCGCGGGCGTCAAGTTGCTTAAGACTTCGGTGCCGATTGCGCGGGCTTTGACGGTCTTTTCAAAATCGCGAACGATTTTGTAATTCACGTCCGCCGAAAGGAGAGCCATGCGTACATCTTTCAACGCCTTGCTGATGTCTTCGTCGTTGAGTTTGCCGCGTCCGCGCAGTTTTCGGAACGCCTCTTGAATGTTTTGTGAGAGGTCTTCAAACATGATTTTGCCCCTGTCAAAATAATAGGCACTCCCCGAACGGCAGTGCCGGATTTTACTAAGCTGGAGGCGACACCCGGAATCGGACCGGGGATAGAGGTTTTGCAGACCTCGGCCTTACCACTTGGCTATGTCGCCGTGTCAACGGTTTCAGCCGTCAACGCGGTTGATTATAAACGTTGGTTGTTGACAAGTCAAGTATTTTCTTCAAAAGCCGCTGCCACGAACGGCGGGCGCGCTAAAAAATAAATTTCTGTCGGTGCATGTGAATGTTCAGCAAAATCGCTATCGCCAAGATGTTTGTCGTCAAGGAGCTGATGCCGTAGCTCATAAGCGGCAATGGAATGCCCGTCACCGGCATAATTCCCGTCGTCATGCCGACATTGACAAGCACGTGGAACGCAAGCATTGACGTTATCCCGACGGCAAGCAGACGCCCGAAAACGTCGCTCGCGTCCTTGGCGATTTGAAGTCCGCGCCACAAGACGATTAAGTACAACAGCAACAGCACGACCGCGCCGACGAAGCCCAGCTCCTCGCCGACGACCGCGAAGATAAAATCCGTGTGGTTTTCGGGCAGGAAGTTCAGCTGACTCTGCGTGCCCTCGAACAGCCCTTTGCCGAACAACATGCCGGAGCCGATTGCGATTTTCGATTGGATGATGTGATAGCCGCTGCCCAACGGGTCAACGTTCGGGTCAAGGAAAACCATGATTCGCATCTTCTGATAGTCCTTTAGGAACTGCCACAGCACCGGCATTGACGCGATGCCCACGACGGTTATCAGCGCAAGAATCCGCCACGGCATACCGCACGCTATCACCATGCCGAAGAATATCGCCATGAAGACAAGCGACGTGCCCAAGTCCGGTTGCTTCAAGACCAAAACGAACGGCAAGCCGACGTAAAGCGCGATCGGCAACAAATCTTGCAGGGTATTAAGTTTGCCCATGCGCTCTTCCAAAATCGACGCAAGGCAGATTATTATGATAAGCTTTGAAAATTCGGACGGCTGAATGCTTATCGGACCGATTTGAATCCATCGTTGCGCGCCCAGTGCCGCGTGCCCGAACAGCATGACCGCCAACAGCATTATCAAGTTGAAGACGTAAAGTTTCTTGCCGTGTTGCGACAACCCGCGATAATCGAAGTTCATGAACAGAATCGCAAGCACCGCGTTGACGACCGCGAACAGCCCTTGCCTTTGCACGAACCAAAAGCGTTCTTCGCCCGGCGTGTTGATGTGCGTCGCGCTTGAAATTATGACGAGCCCGTATATGACAATCGCCGCCGCCGCCAAAAGAAGCGCGAAGTCGATTCGGCGGAGGAGACGTTTGCTTTCCGAGGAAAACAGTGCCAAGTTATTCACCACCTAATAAAATCTAAATCGTGATTCTGTCGACGCGAAAATTTTCCTGCCCGACGATTATTTTTTTGCAACGTCAAATGATACCTGTTATAATCGCGCTGTCAACGCTAAAAATTTTTTCATGGAGGCGAGTTTGTTGACGAAAAACGTATTCGACACACTCACGGAGCGCGGCTTTATCGCGCAGTGCACCGACGCCGACGAAGTTAAAAAATTGCTCGGCGAAAAGAAAGTTACGTTCTATATCGGCTTCGACCCGACGGCTGACAGCTTGCACGCAGGACATTTTATCGCGCTTATGGCAATGGCTCACATGCAACGCGCGGGACACCGCCCGATTTGTCTTGTCGGCGGCGGCACCGGCACTATCGGCGACCCCTCCGGACGCAGCGACTTGCGCAAAGTCATGACGGACGAAGTGATTCATCACAACTGCGAATGCTTCAAAAAGCAGATGGCGCGCTTTATCGACTTCAGCGACGGCAAGGCTTTAATGGTCAACAACGGCGACTGGCTCCGCAAGCTCGGCTACATAGACCTGCTCCGCGAAGTCGGCGCGCATTTCACGGTTAATCGTATGCTCGCCGCCGAATGCTACAAGCAACGCTGGGACAAGGGCTTGACGTTCCTGGAATTCAACTACATGGTCATGCAGGCTTACGACTTTTACAAGCTCAACGGCGATTACGATTGCGTCTTGCAAATGGGCGGCGACGATCAGTGGTCGAACATCATTGCGGGCGTCGAACTCACGCGGCGCAAAACGGGACGCGCGGCTTACGGCTTGACGAACAAACTCCTGCTTAAGTCTGACGGCTCCAAGATGGGCAAGACTGCGGGCGGCGCACTTTGGCTCGACGAAAATAAAGTTTCGCCTTACGACTTCTATCAGTATTGGCGCAACGTCGACGACGCGGACGTTAAGACTTGCCTCAGTTTGCTGACGTTCGTGCCCATGGATGAAGTCAATCGCCTGTCGAACTTGAAAGACGCCGCCATTAACGAGGCAAAAAAAGTTTTGGCTTACGAAGTCACGAAACTCGTCCACGGCGAAGCCGCCGCCAAGCAGGCGCAACAATCCGCCGCAGAAATTTTCGCGGGACAAGGCTCCGACAACATGCCGACCGTCGAAGTCACCGACGCCGTCGGCAAGAAACTCCTTGACGTGCTCGCCGCCGCGCAGGTTATCGACTCCAAATCGGAAGGACGCAGACTTATCGCGCAGAGCGGCTTGACGCTCAACGACGCCAAGGTTTCCGACGCCGATTACGTTTTGCAGGCAGACGACCTCCCCGCCGTCATTCGCAAGGGCAAAAAGAAATTCTTTAAGGTTGTGAATGCATGATTAAGGAACGAGGAATAAGGAACAAGGGACAAGTTCGTTATGTATTACGCATTGCGCATTACGCATTACTTTCAGCGGCGGTGATTGTTATGACTTTGATGACAACGCCCGCGCATGCGACCGATTCGCGCGTCGAAGCGGCGGTCCGGTGGGCGATTGAAATTGCCAACGACCCGATTCACGGCTACTCGCAAGGCGCGGAAAACGCCACGCCGTCACGCCCCTACACCGGCTCGCGCGAAGGTCCCGATTACGATTGTGCGTCGCTGGTCTATCACGCCTTCCAACAAGCCGGCTTCGACATAATCGGCGCGTGGCACAAAAATCCTCAATACACGGCGCGCTACAACGGCAGACAATATTCGGGCGACGCCGACACCATTTGGGACGACTTGAAGACTCTCGGCGGTTGGCAAAAATTTTCGTGGGCTGAAGTCAAAGACAACCTTCAACGCGGCGATATTCTCTGCCGCCCGCAATTCCACGTTGCGATTTACAAGGGTGACGGCTTGACGGTGGAGGCTCGCGGCGTCAACAACCCGACGGGCATGGGACGCTACGAAACGGGCGACCAAGGCGGCGAAATTGATTTCTACGACGCTTACGGGCGCGGCTGGACTGAAGTTTACAGATATGTAGGAGGTAATTGATTCATGTCAGGACATTCTAAGTGGGCGACGATTAAACGCAAGAAAGGTGCCAACGACGCGATTCGCGGAGCAATGACAACCAAAATCAGCCGCGAAATCACAATCGCCGTCAAAATGGGCGGCGCGGATCCTACGGGCAACATGCGCCTCAAGCTCGCGCTGTCGAAAGCGAAATCCAACAACGTCACCAAGGACAACATCAACCGCGCGATTCAAAAGGGACTCGGCGCGTCCGATACTTCCAACTACGAAGAAATCACCTACGAAGGCTACGGACCCGGCGGCGCGGCGTTGATGCTCGACATCCTCACCGACAACCGCAATCGCACGGCAGCGAACATTCGCCACATTTTCAGCAAGCACGGCGGCAACCTCGGCGAAAACGGTTGCGTCGCGTGGATGTTCAAAAAGAAAGCCGTCTTCGTCGTCGACAAAGAAACCTTCGACGATGAGGACGCACTCATGGAAATTGCAATGGACGCGGGTGCCGAAGACTTCGCGGCGGAAGACGACAGCTTTGAGATAACCGCTGCGCCCGAAGACTTCAACGCCATTGAGGCCGCGCTCGCCGAAAAGGGCATTGAGACCGCCTCCGCCGAAATCACGCAGGTGCCCGACACGACCGTCGCGCTCGCCGACAAGGACGCCGAAAAAATGCAGAAACTCCTTGACGCGCTCGACGAAGACGACGACGTTCAGAACGTCTACGGCAATTACGAGTTCGCCGATTGATATGGACATTCGATATTTTTGTGCGCCGCGTCTCAGAAAAATTTTAAATGATGTCAAGCCGTTAATATTTGCTGATTGGGGCGAATCGCCGACTGTGCGCCCGTTGGCAATTCAAACGGATTTGGGCGTGGCGTTCGATTTCAACATGGGAATGCGCCTGCAGATACCCGAAGGCAACTGGCATGTGAAAATTTTCGACGACGACAGCGGGACGAGTTGTCTTGACGAGGATATTTCCGACGTGCTTTTGGTTTCGTTGGAAAAATTTTTCGTCAACTGGACGTTCATGCTTTGGCGCGACAGAGAGCTTGTCTTTGAACATCACTTCGACCCGAAAGGGCGATACGTGCATTTTTACTTCACGGCTTCGGGCATGGGCGACCGCATTGTCATGTTTCCTTACGCGGAAGAGTTTCGCAAAAAGTGGGGCTGCAAAGTTTCCTGCACCGTCGAACCGTATCTGCGCGAACTGTTCGGCTTATACTACCCGAATATAAAATGCGCTATGCCGCCGAAAAATTCCTACGCGACGTATTTTCCCGCGCCGGGTTTCAGTCCGCTGTTCACGCCCGAAGAAACTCGTAAAGTCCCTATGGAAAAATTCGGTCAGCAAATTTTCGGATTGTCATGCGCGGAGAAAATCATTTACCGCCCGACCAAGCCGCGACAAATCCAAGAGCCTTATGTCTGCATTGCCGCGCAGGCATCGAGTACCGTCAAGTCGTGGCTCAATCCTTACGGTTGGGCACTCGTCGTCAACCATCTGAAAAAACTCGGCTATCGCGTGCTGTGCATAGACCGCGACCGCGAGCAAACGAATCACGGCTTTACAGTAAAAATGCCTGAAGGTGCGGAGGATTTCACGGGCGACTTGCCGCTTTTGGAGCGGGTAAATCTTTTGGCGTATGCAGACTTTTTTATCGGTATGCCGAGCGGCTTGTCGTGGCTGGCGTGGGCTGCGAATTGTCCCGCGATTCTTATCAGCGGCATAACGCCCGCGTGGTTTGAATTCTCTACGCCCTATCGCGTCATAAATCGGCTGGTCTGTTTCGGTTGCCACAACGATATTTTATTCAAGTGGCCGGAGTTTTTGAACTGTCCGAAGCACAAAGACACCGATCGCGCCTATGAATGTTCGCGAAAAATTTCAGGGCGGCAAGTGATTCATATGATTGACCGACTGATTGCGGACAAGCGTGCGGGACGATTCAGCTATCCGAATTTCCTTTGAGCGGTGATAAGATGTTGGCATTGGGTATAGATCCCGGCTCGGCGATTTGCGGCTACGGCGTTGTCGAACTGACGGGCGGGCAAGCAGTCGCGAAAAATTTCGGCGTCATAACCACGAGCCCGAAAGCCCGTATGCAAGACCGCCTGCTCAAGATTCACACGGAGCTTGACGCGCTGATTAAAACTTTCCGCCCGCAAATCATGGGCATCGAAAAACTTTTCTTCGGCAAGAACGCGACGACAGCCATACCCGTCGGGCAAGCGCGGGGCGTCGTGCTGTTGTGCGCCGCGCAGAACGACCTTGACGTGCTGGAGATAACGCCCAACGAAGTCAAGCAGTCGATAACGGGCTACGGCGGCGCGGACAAGGCGCAAGTCATCTACATGGTGACGAAACTTTTAAAGCTTGCCGAACCGCCCAAGCCCGACGACGCGGCGGACGCGTTGGCAATCGCAATCGCGGCGGGCTATGAGGCGAACTCTTTTGCGCGACGCAACTCATTATAAAAAAAACCGCTCTTGTGAGCGGTTTTAATTTGTCGTGCTTTGCTTAAGCGGGCGGGATAAAAATTTTGTTTATGGGCATCTCGTTCGGGTCAAGGTCGGCGTCCTCTGCACTCAATCTGCCGCGTGAACGACTGATTATTTCGTCGTTGTGCTTTCGTGCCCACTCTAATATCGTGCGGTAAAATTTGTAGCGAATGTCTTTGCTAGGAATGCTTTTCAACTCAACCGGCTCGCCCGAAGCGTCTCTGTCAAGCGGAGCCCATGTGTCATCCAAGTCGACGCGTTCGACGACCTGCACTGTGCCGTTCGGCAAATCGAACTTCAGATAATCTGCGCGGCCGGCAAGCCTGTCATAGCCCGCAGTTGAGAGTTTGCGCCAACGCCGCTTTTGAATCACGTCTTCGATCTGAATGTTATCGTACATGCAGACCGTCGGAACCATCAGCGTATTCAAATCAAGCGTGCCGTCGTCTTGCACGCGATAGCCCATGTGCAAATGATTGAACCAATAATCGGCGCGCGCCGTCGACTGCACCCATGTATAAATTTCCGTCGGGACTTCCTTTATGATTTCGCCGTCGTCTTCCTGCGCGGCGGTCGGCGTCACGGGAAAGAGCATTGCCGCCGATATTATCCCCGCGAAAAGTTTCTTGATGTGAAAAAATTTCATGTCGTTCATCCTTTCCGCGCAGATTATATCAAAAATTATTTCGGCTTTGCAACGTCACTTCAAGCGACCAACGTCGACGCGACCCGCGAAATTTACGTAGCGTGGCAGTTCGTCAAGCTTGAAGCGCACGCAACTTTTGTCGTTGCCGGCGGCGGGATAAATCACGTCGAAACGTTCAAGCGACGCGTCAAGGTAAATCGGCACGCCCTCGTTGACGGCGAACGGACACACTCCGCCGACCGCGTGACCGATTAAAGCCTCCACCTCGTCAACGGGAATCATGTGCGGGCGGCAGTTGAATTGAGCCTTGAATTTTTTGTTGTCGATTTTCATGTCGCCAGACATCAGAATCAGCACGGGCTTTTTGTCGACGAAAACCGAAATCGTCTTTGCAATGCGCCCGACCTCGCAACCGAGAGCCTGCGCGGCAAGTTCGCTGGTCGCCGTGGACTGTTCAAACTCAATGACGCGTTCGGGCTCGCCAATCGCCGCGAAGTACGCCTTAACCTTTTCAATAGACAAAAGAATCCCTCCGAATCATTTCTTGCCGCCGAATTTCCGAAGCTCAAGCCACAACGGCCCCGCGATAAAAATTGACGAATAGCAACCGCTCATGAAGCCGACGATAAGCGCAAAGGCAAAATCCTTGGTCGTCTCGCCGCCGAAGAAAAACAGCGCGAACGTCGTGAACAAACACGTAAACACCGTGTACAGCGAACGCGTCAGCGTCTGATAAATCGAACGATTGACCAATTCGACAACGTCGCCGCCGCGCCGGAAGTGCAATTTCAAATTCTCACGTATCCTGTCGAAGATAACGATCGTGTCGTTGATTGAGTAGCCGACGACCGTCAGCAATGCCGCAACGAACGACGAATCGACTTGCCGTTGCGTGAACGAGAAGAACGCCAACACGATTAAAATGTCGTGGACGAGTGCCGCTACCGCCGCTATGCCGAAGCGGAACTCGAAACGGTAGGCGACGTACAAAATTATCAGCACCCACGAAACTACAAGCGCAAGCACCGCGTTCATAATCAGTTCGCCGCCGATAGTCGCGCCGACTTTTTCCTCGCGCATGACTTCGTAACTGCCGACGTGTTCGCGAATCGCCGCCATGACGTCCTTGCGTTGCGTCTCTTCCAAGTCAATCGTGCGAATCATAACGTCAGTCGAAGTGGCAACGTCCGAAGTCTCGCCCGAAAGCTGAATCGTCGCGCCGTCAAGCCCGAACGGTTTCAAGCTCTCGCGGACTTGCGCAATCGCCACGGGTTGAGTGAATTTCAAATCGATAATCGTGCCGCCCGTGAAGTCAATCCCGAAATTGAAGCCGCGCACGACCATCGAAATCAAGCCGGGGACAATCACAAGCAGCGAAATGATAAACCACATCTTGCCGCGTCCGGCAATGTCAAAGCTCGGCATAATCACTTCACCGCCTTTCTGTCGGCGGCAACGTCGAACAATACAAAGCTGTCCGCGCCGTATGCCGACGGGCTTTCAAACAGTTTCGCGTTGACCAAAAGTTTCAGCATGAATTGCGTAAGCGATACCGCCGTCAACATACTTAGTAGCACGCCAAGCCCCAACGTTATCGCGAAGCCGCGAATGGTGCCCGTGCCGAACAGGAACAGCACGCCCGCCGCGATTATCGTCGTGATGTTGGAGTCGAAAATCGTCGTGAACGCCCGCTTGAAGCCCGCGTCCATTGACAAGCGTATCGACTTGCCCAAGCGAAATTCTTCCTTGAAGTGCTCGAAAATCAAAACGTTGGCGTCGACCGCCATGCCGATTGACAAAATGATTCCCGCCACGCCCGGCAACGTCAGCGTCGCGTCCAAGCCTTTCAGCACGCCCAAAAGCATGAGCGTGTACGCCATGAGGCTGATGTCCGCGATAAAGCCCGGCAGGCGATAGAACAGCAGCATGAAGACAAGCACCGCCGCTATGCCGACGACGAACGCGAATTCCGATTTGTCTTTGGAGTCTTGACCGAGCGAAGGCCCCACGGTGCGCGTTTCGATTATGTTGACTTTGACGGGCAACGCGCCGCTCCTAAGCAGGACTGCAAGATGTTGCGCCTCTTCCAAGTCGCGCTGACCGGAAATTTCGGCTTTGCCGCCGAGAATCGGTTCTCGCACGACGGGATTGGTTAAAATTTCGCCGTCAAGCAGAATCGCGATTTGCCGCCCGACGTTTTCAAGCGTGGCGTCCGCAAATTTCTGCGCGCCCTCGTCGCTGAATTCAAGGTTGACGACGCATTGACCGTTCTGCTGATTCATTGCGGCCTGCGCGTCTTTCAGGTCGGTGCCCGTCAAAAGGGTGTTGCCCTCTTCGTCCTTGAATTCAAGCATTGCGGTCTTGCCGATGGTTTCAATCGCCTTGTCGGGGTCTTTGATGCCCGGCAATTCGATTATGACGCGGCGTTCGCCTTCGCGCTGAATTATCGGCTCCGTCAAGCCCAATTCATTTATGCGCCGCTCCATGATTGATACGACGCGTTGCATTGCGTCTTCGTTGACCTGCGCAATTTCGGTGTCTTCCGCCTGAAGTACGACGTGCGTGCCGCCTTGCAAGTCGAGCCCCTGCCGTATCGAGTGTGCCAGCGGCCGTATGAAAATCACGAACAACGCGACAATCGCGCCGAGGCATATCAGCAACTTGATTAAACTGTTCGTCCTCACAAAAAGTTTTCTCCCTTCCAATTTTCATGTTCGCCCGCCAATATACTACAACGCCGCGACAAAGGCAATTCGGGATAAAAAAATCTGCGAGTCTTGAAATATTTTTCGGCGTATGTTAGCTTTAGCACTGCAAAGGAGGCTTATTGATGGAACAACAAATAAAGGAACTGCGCGGACGAGCCGGCGACGCCATTGACGCTGCGACGACGCTCAAAGAACTTGACGACGTGCGCGTTAAGTTTTTGGGAAAGAAAGGCGAACTGACTGCTTTACTGCGCGGCATGAGCAAATTGTCGGCGGAAGAACGCCCGCTTGTCGGCAAAGTCGTCAACGAGGCGCGCGCCGAACTTGAACAACTCATCACGGAAAAAAATTCGCAACTCAAAACTTCGGAGCTCCAATCCAAGCTTGCGTCGGAGCGAATCGACGTGACGTTACCGGGTCGGCGCGTCCACGCAGGACACCTGCACCCGCTGACGTTGACGCTCAATCGCGTGAAAGAAATTTTCGTGAGCATGGGCTACAGCGTCGAGGAAGGTCCCGAAGTCGAAACCGATTATTACAACTTCGAGGCACTCAACTTGCCCAAAGACCACCCCGCTCGCGATATGCAGGATTCGTTTTATATCACCGAAGAAATTTTACTCAGGACGCAGACTTCGCCCGTGCAGGCGCGCACTATGGAACGCCATAAGGACAACGAGCCGATTCGCATGATCGCGCCCGGAAGAGTCTATCGCCGCGACGATTACGATGCATCACATTCGCCGATGTTCACGCAGGTCGAAGGGCTTGTTATCGACAAGGGCATCAGCTTCGCCGACTTGAAGGGCACGCTTGAAGACTTCAGCAAGAAAATTTTCGGCGAGAAAACCAAAATCCGTTTGCGTCCGAGTTTCTTCCCGTTCACCGAGCCGAGCGCGGAAGTCGACGTGTCCTGCGTCATGTGTCACGGCGCGGGCTGCAAAGTCTGTCAAGGCACGGGTTGGCTTGAGATTTTGGGCGCGGGCATGGTTCACCCCGACGTACTCAAAATGAGCGGCTACGACCCCGACGCGGTCAGCGGCTTCGCGTTCGGCATGGGCATTGAACGCATTGCGATGTTGACTTACGGGCTTGACGATATGCGCTTGCTTTACGATAACGACGTGCGGTTCCTTAAACAGTTCTAAGGCGGTGATTTTGTGCAAGTTTCTACCAAGTGGCTTAAAGATTACATTGACATAGATTTGACGGCGGACGAGTTGGCGGAGCGATTCACATTGGCGGGCATCCCTGTCGAAAACGTGATTCACGCCGGCGAAGGGCTTGAAAAAGTCGTGACGGGTCGCATTGACGAACTCAAGCCGCACCCCGATTCCGATCATCTTTTGGTTTGTCAAATGGACGTGGGCGAAGAAAATCCTTTGCAAATCGTGACGGGCGCGCCCAACGTCAAGCAGGGGCAAATCGTTCCTGTCGCGCTGGTCGGAGCGAACTTACCTTGCGGCAAAAAAATTTCCAAGGGCAAAATGCGCGGCGTCGCCTCCAACGGCATGTTGTGTTCGGCTGACGAACTTCGCCTTGACGTGGAGGACGCGGTTGACGGCATTTACATTTTGCCCGAAGACACGCCCGTAGGAGTGCCCGCCGCCGAAGTGTTGGGGCTTGACGATGACATTCTTGAATTTGAACTCACGGCGAATCGCGGCGATTGTTTCAGCGTCGTCGGGCTTGTGCGCGAGCTTGCCGTCCTTACCAAAAAATCTGCGCGGCTGCCCGAAATCACTGTTAACGAAGACGACGCGGCGTCGGCTGACGCTCTGGTTAAAATCGGCATTGACGCGCCCGATTTGTGTTCGAGATTCTCTGCGCGAGTGCTGACCAACGTCAAGCTTGCGCCGTCGCCCGATTGGATGGTTAAGCGTCTGGAGGGCGCGGGTATGCGTGCGATTAACAACGTCGTCGACGTGACCAACTTCGTCATGCTGGAGCTTGGGCAACCGCTTCACGCTTACGACTTCGACAAAGTTGTCGGGCACCAACTGACTGCGCGGCGTGCCGTCGAGGGCGAACCGCTTCACACGTTGGACGACACCAATCGCCTTGCGAAGGGCGGTGAACTTGTCATTGCAGACGCCGAAAACGCTGCAGGACTTGCGGGCATCATGGGCGGCTTTGAAAGCGAAATCACCGAGTCGACAAAAACCGTCATCCTTGAAGCGGCGTGCTTTAATTCCGCGTCGATTCGTCGCACAAGTCGCGCCGTCGGCATTCACACCGAGGCAAGCGGACGTTTCGAGCGCGGCACCAACGTTAACGGCACCGTCGCCGCTCTTGATCGCGTCGCGCAACTTTTGCAGGACATGGGGGCTTGCAAAGTCTGCAAGGGCGTCATTGACGTTTATCCGACCCCGAAACCTGTAATTAAGATAAAGTTCACGCCCGCGCAGATTAATCAACGGCTCGGCACTTCCTACAGCGACAGAGAGATCGTCGACGTGCTTGAGGCTTTGGGCTTCGAGATTGACCCAATCAACAAGGTCGAAGAGATGACCGACGATGTTGTCGACAGAGTTGCCGCCGCCACGAAAAATTTCAGCAAGGCGGCGCGCGAAATCGGCAGAAAGTCCAATGTCGAAAACTTTATCGGCAATATCGGCGCGACGTTCGGCAACTTGTTCAAGAACGTCGGCGCGAAGGCTGACGACATGGCGCAAAAAGCCGGCGCGAAGGCGAACGATATGGCGCAGGCGGCGGGCGTCGACGATTTCGTTCAGAATATCAGCGCGGCGGTCGGCGATATGGTGAAGACCGTCGATATGAAAATGTCCACGTCATACGAGGCAACCGTCCCCGATTGGCGCAACGATGTTCGCTTGCCCGACGATTTGTCGGAAGAGGTCGCGCGCATTTACGGTTTCGATAAAATCCCGTCGACGCTCCCGAAGGGCAATCAGCAAGGGCGGCAATCGGCAACGCAGACGTTCATTGATCGAATCAAAGCGATTCTGTCGAGCCTTGGGCTGTGCGAGGAATTGTCGTTCGCGTTCACCAGCGAGGCGATGCTTGACAAGATGCGCGTGCCCTCCGATTCGGAACTGCGTCGCGCCGTGCCGATAATGAATCCGCTGACGGACGTGGCTCCGTTGCTCCGCACGACGTTGTTGGCTTCGATATTCGAGAACACCGCCCGCAACTTCAGCCGCAAAAACGAGGACGTTCGTTTATTCGAGGTCGCGCCCGTGTTCCTGCCGAAAGCCTTGCCCGTGACCGAACAGCCGCTTGAACGTCAACAGGTCGTCGGCTTGATGATGGGTCGCCGCGAGCCAAAAGGTTGGTCGCAGGACGCCGCGCAGATTGATTTTTACGACGCGAAGGGCATTGTCGAGGAATTGTTGGCGGGCTTGTCGATTGGCAATTACGTCGTCGAGGCGGGCGAGCATTACGCTTTGCACCCCGGCAAAACCGCCGTCTTCAAGAAGGGTCGCGACGTGTTGGTTACAGTCGGCGAAGTGCACCCCGCCGTTGCCGAGGCGTTGGGCATTCGCAAAAAAATTTGCGTCTTCGAGGCGGACGTCGAGACTTTGCACCGCTTTGCCGCGAAAAAGTTCAGCCTTGAGAGCCTGCCGAAATATCCGTCAATAAGCCGCGACTTGGCGATTCTGGTCAGCCACGACACGGCGGCGGGCGACGTTGAAAAGGTTATCGCCAAAAACGGCGGGCAGTTCTTCAAGGGCGTGACGCTGTTCGACGTGTACACCGGCGAGCGCATTGCCGCCGACAAAAAATCTTTGGCGTTCGCGATTGAATTCAGGTCGAACGAACGGACGCTCAAAGACGAGGAGGCGGACGCGGCTTTTGCGAACATCTTGGCGGCTGTGGAAAAGGACTTCGGCGCGACGTTGAGGAGTTGATTTTATGGCGTTGAAGGACAACAAACCTGTCGGCGATATGAAACGCGTCGAGGTTGAAATTTTCGGCGAAGTGTACCGCTTGCGCACCGAAGACCCCGACGGCTTGGCGAAACTCGTGCGCATGGTCGATTCAACGATGAAAAGCATTTCGCAGAGCACGCGGACTTTCGCGGGCAGTCGCATTGCGGTTTTGGCGGCATTGAAAATCGCCGAAGACTACATGCAGCTCAAGAAAGACTACGACGAACTTTTACAACTGCTTGACGAAAACAAGTGACGCGCTTGCAAAAAAATTAGGGGCTCAAATTCATGAGTCCCTTTTTTGCTTGCGACAACGATTCAATCTTCCAACATGTCGCGGATATAATCAAGCTCGACGTAGCCGCTCCACATGTTGTTCAAATGCATGGCGTCCATCACTTGCGATATGACTTGCAATGACACGCCGCGCAGGTCGTTGACGGCGGGATACGGCAGGCGCAACAGTTTCGGCAGTTCGCGAATCAAAAGCCGTGCCTCTGCCAATCTCATGCCGTGCAATGATTTTAAAATCGCGTCCAATGACGCCTCCTCGCAAATCTGCCAAACGTCGGCGTCGCGTGGAAATTTTTCAAGCAAATAAGAACTGACTGCTCGGCAAGTCAACGCCGTCTCCACAGAAAATTTCGCGCCGTCGGCGTAAGCCGTCAAAGTGTCCGTCAAAGCTTCCGTCACACGATTGAGTTTGTCGGCTTCGCTCTCGAATGAAAAATTTTCTGCGCGGGCGGCGCGATAGTTCAAAATGCCGTCGTCGAAAACTTCGTTGCGGTCGTGAGAATTAAAATTTTCCTCGCTGCGTTTAGACAATATATCGGATCTGCCGCGATTCATTTTTTGCAAATATTCTTCGTGCGACTTCGTGAAGTAATGATTGACAACGATTTTGTCGGCAGTCACGGGTTCGTTGAAGGCGTTTTGCACAAAACTGCCGTTCTCGTTGACGGCAAAGACGCCCTCAAAGTAAAACGCAAAGTGCGGGTTAATTATATGACTTATCATGCGCGGATTGGCAAGGGTTTTGATGAGCTCATTGCCCGAAGGAGCTGTCGAGCGTGTCCAATTACTCGGCGCACGACGCGTGAATCTTTCAAGCACGCCGCGCGAGAAATCGGCCTTTTCCTGCCCGTTGGAGCCGAAACATTGCCAATTAACAGCCAAGCCCGCCGCGTTTGTATCACGCGACAAAATTTCGTCGACGACTTCAACGATACTGCGCGTCGTCTTCGGATAGATGAACTCGTCGCCGTCAATGAACGCCATGTATCGGCACTGAAATTTGAGACGCTTAACGGCGTCGTTGTAAGCGATAAGCTGCATGACTTTGCCGGGCGTCGGGAAATAATCGACAAGACCCGCCTCGACGTAGGGCGCGGCGACTGCGGCTTGATTGTCGGTGCTGTCGTTGTCGTAAAGGTAAAAATGGTCGACGCCCGCGAGCAAATGATAATCAAGCCACTCTTTGAGGTAATGCCCTTCGTTTTTGAGAATCGCCACGACCGCAAAATCGTGCAGGAAAAGATTTTTGTCGACCATCATTCGACCTCCGTGCCGATGCCCGAATTCGTGAACAGCTCCAAGATAATCGAATGCTCCAGCCGCCCGTCGATGATGTAAGCCTTGTTCGTGCCGCGTTCAATCGCCCGCAAGCACGCTTCGACTTTCGGAATCATGCCGCCCGAAATCACGCCGCTTTTGATGAATTCGCGCGCCTCGGCAGATTTGAGCGTAGAAATGAAACTTTGCTTGTCGGCGAAATTTTTATAGACGCCCTCGGTGTCGGTGAGCAGCAAAAGTTTTTCCGCCTTGAGCGCGCCCGCAATGTCCGCCGCTACGTAATCAGCGTTGATGTTGTAGCTCGCGCCGTCCTCGCCCACGCCAATCGGCGCAATGACGGGCACATAGCCCTTGCCGATTAAATCGTTGACGATTTGGATGTTGACCTGCTTCGCCTTGCCGACGTAGCCGATGTCGACTTTGGTTTTCTCGCCGCCGTCGTAGACCGTCGCCAATTTTTTTTCAGCGCGAATCAAATCGGCGTCCTTGCCGCTCAAGCCGACAGCCCGCAGTCCGCGACGATTCAACAGCGTGACGATCTCCGAATTGATTTTGCCGTCAAGTACCATCTCCGCGATTTCAACGGTTTCCTCATCGGTGACGCGCAGACCGCTGACGAACGAACTTTCCTTGCCGAGTTTCTTGAGGAAGCCGGTAATTTCGGGGCCGCCGCCGTGCACGATAACGACGTTAATGCCGACGTACTTCATAAGCGCGACGTCCTGCATGACGGACGCCTTGAGCGCGTCGTTAACCATTGCGTTGCCGCCGTACTTGATGACAATCGTCTTGCCGTGGAATTCTTGAATGTAGGGCAACGCCTCGACAAGAACAGCCGCCCTGTCGCCGGCGGTAAAATCTTTGGTTTCGACAATCTGCGCGGCAATGCGCGAAGTCGTCGAAGTCAAGGCGGTGTCGCCCGAAATTTTTAAGTTGCCCGCGTCGGCAGAATTGTCAAGGTCGTCCTTAAGCGCGGTTAAAACTTCAGCGCGCGGCTCGGCGGCATAGCGTGACGCGTCCAAGTTTGCGGCGTCGACGGAGATTTTCAGCTTGCCGGCGTCGTCAGCAACCTTGCCGTCTTTGAGCGGCGTAAGAACGTCGTCGCGCATTTCGACGGCAGGTTTCTCATCGCTTGAAATGTTCAAATTGCCCGCGCCGGCAGACTTGTCAAGGTCGTCCTTAAGCACGGTCAAAATTTCTTCGTTCGGCTCGGCGGCGTAGCGTGACGCGTCCAAACTTGCGTCGTCGACGGAGATTTTCAGCTTGCCGGCGTCGTCGGCAACTTTGCCGTCCTTGAGCGGCGTCAAAATTTCGTCGCGCCTTTTCGTTTGCCTGTCAAGCTCGGTTTTGAGTTCCGTCAAAATATTTTCGTGCAATTCGGCGGGCAGGAATTTTTGGAGCACCTTCGCCGCCAAGTCCAGTTGTAATGTTTCGTCAATCATGATTTTTCCTCCGAATCGGTCTGTTCAGGGTCGTCAGGCGCGTCGGGCTCTTCAAGAGCTTCAATGTCGGGCATGTCAATCACGTCGTTGAAGGGCACGATTTTTTCTTCGCCTTGTTCGTTGTCGACGTAGCGAAAGCCGTCCTCTGTGACAACCGCTTGGTCGGCCTGCAACGCCGTAGCCAACGCCGCGCTTTGCTGGTCAATGCTGATGACACCGAAATTGCTCAAAAGTTTCTTGAGGACGGTTTTCTTCGCCATCGCGTCGAAGTTCGTCGACCAGACCGAAGACTTTCTGCCCGAACGAATGTCATAGGCGTAGGATTGCGAATATTTTTCGGCATGCGCCTGCAGTTCCTCGACCGTCATGTAAAGCGACTTGTTAAAGCCGTTGACAAGCTCCATGTAGGCGACGTAGCCGACAATCGTACCGGAAATTTTTTCGCCGCGAATGATCTCGCCCGTCACGAAGTCAATGTCGGCGATTTGCCCTTCGCGAACCGCGCCCGAATTCAGCGTGCGATATTGTCCGCTGCGCATTGCAAGTTGAACGTATCCGCGCCAACCCATTTGAAATTGAGCAGTTCCCTTGTAAGGCACGATGTGCGCGAAACTCAGGCTCGGATTAATCGGCAACTTGAGCGCGGCGGCGATTCCTGCGGCGGCAAGTATCGAATGCGGGGAGCATTCTTGGAGTTTTTTGTTGCTGTTGAAGATTGCAAGTATCGACGAAATGAACGACGGCGCGGCTTTGTCAAGGAGTTCCTCGAAACGCCGCTTGATGCCCGCCGAATTCAAAAGCTGTTGCAATGTCGGATTGAATTGGCTCATGCTGATTAATCCTTTCAAGCCGCTTGTCGTTCGTCGGTGTATTCGTAGTATGCCGCGATTGCCTCGGCGAAACGACCTTGAACGTCGCGCAACAAATACAAGCCGTCGGCGTTCGCCCGCAAGCCCTTCAAGCGCAACGAATAAACGCGCGGCGGATTTTCAAGCGTCATGGGCGTCAGGCTCCGAATCTGTGCGGTGTCGGGGTAAACGAGATTCAACGCGGCGTAATCTTCGCCGTCGGTGCCGTGCCACTTCTCGATAACGAACTTGACGCCAATCGGTGTCTTCGCGTCGATAACGCCGGGCAACGAATAATTTTCGGCGCGCAACGCTCCCAACAGACCGATGATGTTCGTGTCGTGTCCGCACAGGAACGTAAAGCGGCGGCTGTCGTTGGCAAGCTCGGAACTCATGCACTCAAGCAACGGGTGCGCCTCGACGGCTGAAATCGCGGGCAAGCCGGCAATCCCGATAAAATACGAATTCAGCTCGCCGATTTGCTGCCACTGCTTGTCGGTAAGCTTTTTCCCGAAGGCTGCCTTCGCGCTCGTCGGCTCCTCGTAGAACTGCATGATAAGCGCGTCGTTGGCAACGTGCGCCGCCCGAATCGTGCCGCTGAACGTCGGCTCTTTGCCAACCTCAAGGACAAGTTTCGTGTCGCCGTTGCGCAAAGTCGTTATGCCGTGTTCGCGGGCGTAGGGCGAATCTTTGAAGTCAAGAACTTTTTCCAACAGGGTAAGACCGTCCGCGAAACGTTTTTCCATGTCGCGCACGTTTTTGATGTTCAAGTATTCGTTGACTTCTTTTTCAGCGGCGGCGCGGAATTTTTCGTTGACGAACTTCAACTTCATGTCAAAGATCGGGTCGAAGGTGCCGAGCTTGTATTTGCGCACGACTTCGACGTTGGCAATGGGCAACATGCCGCTGGAAAAGTATTGCGCCGTCGCGATTGTGCGCTGATACGAATTGGCGTAGAACAGGAACTCGCCTTCGGCAGGAACGTAATTTTCCGGCATGAAACCTTCGTCGATTAAGTACTTGCGGAAATATTGACCGAGCTCCGTTTCAAGCGCACCGCCGCGCAGGGACAGCTCACGTGACGGCGAAGTCCACTTGAACCACTTGTGCGGCGTCAACGGGTCGGCTTGGTCGGCGTGCGGCGAACGGATGTTGTGGCGGCTGAAAACCAAAACCTTTTCCAGTTTGTAATCGTCGCCGTACTTTTTTGCCTCCGCCGTCGTAAGCGACAAAACCATCGTCGCCAAGACCAGCAACGTCAAAAATTTTTTCATGTGATACCCTCCAATCAAATGATACTGCGTTCAAACTTCGCGAGCGCGGCAGGCGTGCCGACAACAAAAATCTTGTCGCCCTCGGCGAAGACGTGTCCGGGCGGCGGTGTGACTGTCGTCTTGCCGTCACGAATTATCGCGATTATATTCACGTCGAAGGCGGCGCGCAAGTTCGCCTGAATCAAATTTTTTCCGATAAGATTTTTCGGCGCGAGTAAGCTCAAAACTTTTATGTTCGCGTCAATGTCCATGTAGTCGACGGCGTTGGTCGAAACCAACTGCAACGCCACGCGCCGTGCCATGTCGCGTTCGGAGAAAATAATTTTCGTCGCGCCGAGCCGCTTTGCCATTTCGGCATGTCGTTCGTCGATTGCCTTCACAACGACTTCGGGCACCCCGGCTTCCTTGCAAAGCATGGTTGCCATCAAACTCGCCTCAAGATTTTTCGACGCGATAATCACGGCGTCAAAATCTTCAATGCCCGCCTCGTGCAAAGCTTTCGCGTCGCGCACGTCGAAGCTCACGACGCGCGTCAAACTGTCAGTCAAACTTGCAGCAATTGTTTCGTCTCTGTCGACGCCAAGGACGTTGTGCCCCATTTGCTCCAATGTCAGGGCGACACTCCTGCCGAAGCGTCCCAAGCCGAATACCGCAAAATTTTTGTTCGCCATAAATTTAGCCTCTCAATATTGGTAAATAGGGGCGCGCATGAACGCGCGCCCAACGCCGCGTCAGCAACAGAATGTTGCGTGCGGCGACACCAAGCACGGGTTGCCGCAACATCCGAATCATAAGCGGCAGCCGCCCCTGCGAGGCGCATTTTCTCTTTGTGCGTGCAAAGAGAAAGTAGTTTAAATAATTCTTTGAAACCTTGCTTGCGACGGAAGAAAGGTCAACCAATCATGATGTCTTCGGGCGGATATTTAATCCTCGATTCCTTTTGCGTGATAAGCGACAGCATGAACGTCATTATGCCGACCCTGCCGACCAACATCGTCAGAGCCAAAACCAATTTGCCGCGAATGTCCCACTCCGACGTTATGCCGATTCCCATGCCGACCGTCCCGAAGCCCGACACCGCCTCGAAGACTACTTCCTCAAGCTCGTGGACTTCGCCGTCGATAATCGACAAAAGTATTCCCGCCGTCACGACCCATATCGTGCCCATGGTGAATATCGCAAACGCCTGATCGCGTAGCTCGCGGGTTATGCGCCGCCCGAAAACCACGATTTCCTGTCTGCCGCGAAACACCGACCACATCGACATCAAAATTATGAAAAACGTCGTGCTCTTTATGCCGCCTCCCGTCGACAGCGGACTTGCGCCGATAAACATCAAAATTATCATTACAAGTTGCGTGATTTGCTCAGCCTGCGCCAAGTCGAACGAGTTGAAACCCGCCGTCCTGCACGACACCGACGTAAAGCACGCGTTGGCAATCTGCGCGGGCACGCTCAAGTTGCCGACCGTATCGGGATTGTAATACTCCACGCCGAAAATCAGCACCGTGCCGACGATTATCAGCGCGGCGTTCATGACGATAACAATCTTCGTGTGCAGAGAAAATTTTCGCCAGCGGCGGCGGGTAATCACGTCCGACATCACCGTAAAGCCGATGCCGCCCAAAATTATCAGCAAGCCGATACACGTCATCAAAAAGTAATCGTCGTTGCGCTTGCACAGGCTGTCGTAGTTCCCGAACAAATCGAAGCCCGCGTTGCAGAACGCCGACACCGAATGAAATATTCCGTAGCCGACAGCGTTCAAGCCGAACTCCGGCACAAAGTGAATCGTCAACACCACCGCGAAGAAGCCCTCGATTGCAAGCGTGTATTTTATCATGCGGCGTATCAGCTCGACGATGCCGGCGTGCCCGCCCTGATTCAGCGACTCTTGTATAGTCAAGCTCTCCTTGAGACGAAAACGATAGCCCAGCTTATAAACCACCAGCGTCGCCAACGTCATTATCCCAAGCCCGCCGACTTGTATCAACATCAACATGACGAGCGTCCCGAATATCGTCAAGTCATTATGCACGTCCACAACCGTCAAGCCCGTCACGCACGAAGCCGAAGTCGACACAAACAGCGCGTCTATCCACTTCAAGCCCGCCTCGTTCGTCGTGCTTATCGGCAACATCAAAAGAAACGTCCCCAACGCGATCATCATCATGAAGCTCAAGATTATGACGCGCGTCGGCTTTAATGCAAAAAGCTCCCGTAATCGGTTCAATAATCTTCGTCCCCCTCGTCGAACTCCTCGTGTAATGTCTGATACATCTCCAGCAAGCGGATTTACATTACAAGCTCCGGCATGTCGGGCTGAAAGCAGTACGCCTTCAAGACTTCCGCGTCGTTCGCCTCGTGCGCCCGCCGCAAATCATACGACATTGCGGCTGGCAAGTAGCCCATTGGAATATAGCGGCGGCGTGACGAACTTGTCTGCGGAATAAAAATTTAATTGTCCGTCGGCTGGCGTATCGCTTTAAAAACCGTCGGCTTAGCGGCGTCACGTTGAGTTTGCTTGTCTCTGCTTGCCGAGCGATATTCGCGGACGGCTTTGACGCGTTCGTAGACGCGCGGTATTTTGCGAAGCTCGTCAGGCGGACAATCAACAAGCCACAGACAAAAGCGCGGAATGCGATTGATAAATTCTCTGCCGCCGCAAAAAGGTCGAATCCACTTGGCGGCGCGCGGCTCCTTGGCAACGAGTTCGTCACGCTCGGCAAGCGATAAGCTTAAATAACCGCCGTCTGTCGGTTTATTGCCCCAGCTCATGTCGGGCACCTTGAAGAACGACGAAGAGCGCGAGCAGACGTAAATATCCGGGCCGGGAATCAGATAGCCGTTGATGTGCGGCACTTCGACGAAATGATATTCCTTGGGCGTGAAAGTTTCGGACACGTTATCAGCTTCGTTTGTTGAAGTGTTCGTTCCACGTAGCCGCGACGAAGTTTTTGTTCGCCGCAAGCCATTTCATGATTCGATTCAAATCTTTGGAAGGAATGCGGCTTTTATTATGCTCCAAGCGCGGCTCGTCTTCAAGCCAAATTTTTGTCGCGTCTTCGTGCGGCGTACCTTTGCAAACGTGGACGTAAACGGGTTCGTTATTTTCGTTCGACCAAAAGAAAATCAGATAGGCGAACAGTTTAGAGACTTGCGGCGACCGGCTCACCGTCCTCGCGGGCAATTTCCCAAATCAGGAAGGCGTTCGTTCTCGCATAGTCCAAAAGCTGCACCCGCTCGTCTTTGTTGAAGCCGTTGCAAGCTTTGACGTTGAGCGCGGGCAAGGAAGATTCAAGAAAATCGAAGCCGCCTTCCTTGGGACGCTCGAAGTAAATGCGTATGAATTCCATTCCGTCGCGATTGATGCAGATGTCACTGAAAGTCAAAGTTATATCGTCAATCTCGGAGAAAAAATATTTCATAAGGCGTGCCCCCCGTTAGCCCGCGCTGACGTAACTGCGCTTGTGAGCGGGAATCAAAGCCCAATCGATTTTGCCGGCGTCGACGCCGTTGCGAATGCCGAAAGCCGCCGCGATACCCGCCGCCTCGCCGATACTGTAACACGTGGGCTGAATGCGCATGGACGCCTGCAGGATAAAGCTCGCGCTGATACAGCGTCCCGCGACGATAAGGTTGTCGACTTTGTCGCTGATTAGCGCGCGGTAGGGGATTTCGTAAAAGCCGCCCTTGGGCAGTTTCTCGCTGACTTTTTCGCCGTGTGCGTCGATAAACCACGCGGTGCGGCAAACAGCGTCGGCAAAGCGGCTCTGGTTGTGGTAATCGTCTTCAACCATGTAATACTTGCCTTTGATGCGCCACGACTCGCGCGCGCCCAACATTGCGGCTTCGCGGCTGATAAAGGCGTTCTCGAATCCGGGCAGGTGATTAATTAGGTAGCGGGCGATGTTGCGCATCATTTTGCGCCCAAAGGTGACGGCTTTGCTGTAGCTTACGGGGTCGGTCGCGCTGAACTTGACGGGAATTTCGGGGCAGTTCATGCTCATGACGCCGTTCTTGCCGATAATAGTGTAGGCTTGCATGTATTCGGCTTCGTCCTGCGAGATTTCGCCGGTCTCGACGCCGCGCGCCATGAAGTCTTCAAGCTTGTAACGTTGCTTGCGGTGCATGGCCTCGGCGATTTCAAAGTAAGGCGGCTTGGACTTGCACCAGTCTTCGTTGAGTTCAATGGCGACGTATTGATAAAGCCGCTCGACATTAATGCCGCCCATCTCGAAACGGAAACTCAGCGGCTGATTGTTGCCGGTCTTTTCGTAGCCGCGTTCGTAGTCGACGCCGGAACAGCGCGCAAAGTAAGCGTCGCCCGTGGCGTCAATGAAAGTCTTCGCCGTGACAGCCGCGAGCCCCGCAATCGTTTGGATAATGACGGCAGAAATTTTCCCGCCGCTTTTGAGCGAATCGACGACGACGGTTTGGTAAAGGATGTTAACGCCCGATTCTTCGCACATCTCGTCATGAATCAGCGCAAGGGTTTCGGGATTGTGCCAGGTCTGTTGCGTCACGCCGTCGAACGGTTCAATGCCCTTGTCGCGGAGCCGTTGTTTGAGTTCGGCGACGTAGGGCGTATCAGAATCGGGCGCGTGCGTGTCCATGAAAGGATAGACGCAGCCAAGGACGCCGAGCCCGCCGAGTGCAATGCCGCGTTCGATAAGGACGACTTTAACACCGTTGCGAGCCGCGTTGACAGCCGCCGCGACACCTGCAGGGCCGCCGCCGCAAATGCACACGTCCGCCGCGCAGATGACGGGGATTTTTTTGTCGGCGTATTTTACGGTCTTGCCCGTCGTGTCCGCCGCTTCGGCTTTGGGCGTGTCGATTGAACCGCCGAGGACAGCACCTGCCGCCGTCACGCCCGCGAGCTTGAGCAGGTCGCGGCGTGAAATCGGAATCGAAAAACTCTGTGCCATGATAAAAGCCTCCTAAAATTTTCTGCCGCGCAGAGCGGCGAAGACTTGTCGACGAACAGCACCGTAGCCGCCGAGATTTTTGATTCTCACGTCGGCGCGTCGGCAAATTTCCTGAACGGGCATTTGCGCGTTGATTCGGGACAAGGCCTGTTGCTTAGTCAAATTGTCGCGAAACATGAGCCGTCGGATTTGAGTTTGCCGCTTGGTGTAGACCGCCCAGATTTCGTCGAAGAGAAATTCCCAGCCCGCCTCAAACAAAAGCGGCACTTCCAAAACGACGAGCCCCGCGCCCGCTTCGCAACAGTCGACGAGAAAATCGCGCGCCTTGTTGAGCAAAACGGGATGCGCCACGGAATTAATCCATTCGCGTTCGTCGGGGTGGTTGAAGATAATTTCGCCGATAAGCCGCCGATTTAAGACGCCTTCGCGTGTGACGACGTATTTGCCGAAGTGTCGAACGTAAACGTCGAAGAGTGCGCCGCCGGGCTCCAAAAGCCAGCGCGTGATTTGATCGATGTCAAGAGTGACCGCGCCGCAGTAACGACGCAAACTTTCCGCGACGGAAGACTTTCCGCAAGAGATTCCGCCCGTCAAACCGATTATATACAAGATTAGTTCACCGTCCAATCCCCAGTCGCGTCATGATAAATTTTTGTTCGGCTTCCATTTCGCGGCGTTCGCCGTCGTCGATGTGGTTGTAGCCGAGCAAGTGCAAAAGCCCGTGCACTTCCAGGAAAATGACTTCGCGCAGGAACGAATGCCCGAACTCTTTTGCCTGTGCGGCAGCCCGCTCCAAAGAGATAATCACGTCACCGAGAATTTCAAAATCCGCGCCGATGACTTCGGGTTCGTTGCTTTCGCGGAAGGCAAACGATAAAACATCGGTCGCCCTGTCGACGCCGCGAAATTTTTTGTTCAGCGCGTGAATGTGTTCGTCGTCAGTCAAAGTTACGCTGAGTTCGGCACTTGCGACGCCGTAGATTTCGCCGACGACGTCCGCCGCCCGCAAGATTTCAGCGAGCAAATTTTCTTCCGCCGTCAACGTTTCGGGTTCAAAGCTGATTGTTGTGTTCACGTTGCACCTCGTATCTTTCGTAAGCGTCGACGATTCGCGAAACGACTTCGTGGCGCACAACGTCCGCCGAAGTGAGCTCCGCAATGCCGACGCCCTTGACGCCTTGCAAAATCTCAACCGCCTCCGTCAGCCCCGACTGCACGCCGTGCGGCAAATCGATTTGACTTAAGTCGCCCGTTATCACCATGCGCGAGCCGAAGCCCAATCGCGTAAGGAACATTTTCATTTGCTTGGACGTGGTGTTTTGCGCCTCGTCAAGGATGATGAACGAGTCACTTAACGTGCGCCCGCGCATGTACGCCAGCGGCGCGATTTCTATCACGTTGCGGTTAAAAAACTTTTGATAGAGGTCGAAGCCCAAAATTTCTTTCAGCGCGTCGTAAAGCGGGCGCAAGTACGGATCAACCTTTTCCTGCACATCGCCGGGCAAAAAGCCCAAACGTTCGCCCGCCTCAACCGCCGGTCGCGTCAAGATGATTTTGCGCACTTCTTTGACGCGCAGATAATACGACGCCAACGCAACTGCCAAAAAAGTTTTACCGGAGCCCGCTGCGCCGATTCCGAAGGTCACGACGTGACGGCGCATCGTCTCGATATAATTTTGTTGCCCCGCGCTTTTGGGCTGAATGTGGACGCCGTTTGCCGTGACGATAATTGTTTCGCCGAAAATTTTTTGCTCGTTGATTCTGTTCGTCAAGGATTCACCGCCTCGAAAAGTTTTGGCAAGAATTTAAAGCAATTCGCCGCGCCCGTCAAGATTTTTCCGTTGCGAGGTTCCTTTACTTTCCGCGCCGCTTTTGTTAAACTGTGCACGCAAGAAAATTTTCGCAGGAGGTGGCATGAGTTGAATATAGGCGATAAGGTTGTCTACCCGATGCACGGTGCCGGCGAGATTACGGGTATTGAGGAAAATGAAGTCGGAGGCGTCAAAGACTCTTATTACGTCTTTCGTTTGCCGGTGGGTGATATGAAGCTCATGTTGCCGGTCGACAAGGTCGAGGAAGCGGGCTTGCGTCCTCTTATCGACGCCGCGCAGGTCGACGAAGTTGTCAAGGTCTTGCAGGCGGAGAGCGAACAGCTGCAGGGCTCGTGGAACAAACGATTCCACATGAACTTGGAGCGGCTCAAGACAGGCAATATTTTGGACGCGGCGGCAATCGCGCGAAATTTGTCGCGCCAAAACGCCAAGAAGAAGATTTCCAGCGGCGAACGCAGATTGTTGGACTTGTCCCGGCAAATTTTAATCACGGAGCTTGTTTATGTCTGCGGCAAGACGCCCGACGAGATAACGGCGTGGGTCGACGAAATGATCGGCGTGGCGACACCCGAAGCGGACGAAACTTAACCTGCCGCAAATTCGTTTGAGCGCGGCAGTTCGTTGCGGTTGTTGAAACGTTTGACGCGTCAGCAGAATGCAACGTCACGTTGCCGGACGAAGCGTGAAAAGCTTTGCAGATTCTTTGAAACGGTTGTATAATGCAACCGCTTTATTTTTTTGTGAGGAGGGTGCAAGTTGCTATCAAAGGTAACAAAAGTTTACGGCGAGACGGCTCTGATAAAACTAATCGCCGTTGGGCTGGTAATCGGCATTGCGTTGGCGTTGTTCGTGCCGGTGGTTGTGCCAGTTATCGCGGTCTTCGGCAAGCTGTTTGTCAGCGCATTGAAGGGCGTCGCGCCGATTTTGGTCTTCGTGCTTGTCATGAACGCCATGAGTCAAAAATCCGAATCCAACGCGACAATGAAGCCGATAATTCAGCTTTACGTTATCGGAACATTTTTGGCATCGCTGGTCGCGGTTACGGCATCATTTTTATTCCCGACGACGCTGAAGTTGCAGATTGACCCCGACACGTCCATGTCGCCGCCGGGCGGAATCGTCGAGGTTTTGCAGAACGTCATAATGAACGTCGTCGACAACCCGATACACGCGCTGACGACGGCGAATTACATCGGGATATTGGCTTGGGGCGTCATCATGGGCTTGGCGTTCCGTCACGCGGGCGACGAACTTCACAACGTGCTTGCCGACTTGGCGAAAGCCGTGACAAAGGTCGTGCAATGGGTGATTCGCTTCGCGCCGTTCGGCATCATGGGCTTGGTCTCCGACGCTATAGTAACGAGCGGCGTTGACGCGCTTTTGGGCTACGCGAAACTTTTGGCGGTACTTTTGGGCGCCTTCTTCTCCGTGGCGTTAATCATGAATCCGATAATCGTCTTCTTCAAAATCGGCATGAATCCTTACCCGCTGGTTTTGGCGACGCTTAGAGAGAGCGGCATTTACGCATTCTTCACGCGTTCGAGCGCGGCGAACATCCCCGTCAACATGAGCCTTTGCAAACGACTGGGCTTGAACGAGGACTTGTATTCGATTTCGATACCGCTGGGCGCGACGATTAACATGGCGGGCGCGTCGATAACGATAGCGGTTTTGAGCTTGGCGGCGGCGCATACGCTTGGCATTTCGGTCGACATGCCCACGGCGTTGCTGTTGTGTATCATTTCGACGGTCGGCGCGTGCGGAGCTTCGGGCGTGGCGGGTGGCTCGCTGTTGCTTATCCCGGTTGCCTGTTCGAGTTTCGGCATTGACAACGATATTGCAATGCAGGTTGTGGGCGTGGGCTTCATAATCGGCGTGTTGCAAGACTCGTGCGAAACGGCGTTGAATTCGTCGAGCGACGCACTGTTTACGGCGACGGCAGAGTTCGCCGAGCGCAAGAAGCAGGGCAAACTTAAAGCCTCCGACTTAACGCCGCGAGCTGAAGAATAATTCATATCGGTAACAAAAAATCGGCTGTCATTAAAGGCAGTCGATTTTTTACGGTTCAATCGAATTTGAATTCCTTGACCGCGACGCGATTTTTTCGATACTGCAAGTCGTGAGTGTCAGAAATCGCATTTGCTATCGCGAGATGTTGAATTTGATATTCCCGTTGCGTTTCGGGCGGCAAGTCCAACGAGCCGATGAGATTTTCCAAGCCTATGCCGTATCGTTCGCAAAGGTTCGCGCAGTTGTGATAGAAGACGCTGAACGCCCGCCACGCGATAAATTTTTTCGGCAACGTCGGCAACAAGAATTCGTAATCGAACAGAACAAAATTCCCGTCGCGAACGATGATGTTTCGGAAATTCAAATCCATTTCGTAACGGCGGTTCGGCAAGTTGAAATCAACAACGTCGTCCGAAAATGTTTTGAGGTCGCCGGTACCGCGCAGGATGTTTTCAAAGTAAAACGTCAGCGCGTTTACGAAAGCCTCCGCGCCGTCTTGAGCCAAAACTTCGCAAACGTAATCCTCGAAAGTTATGCCGTCGATGAATTCCATTTCCACCGCGTCGTCGGATATGAGTTGCATTTGAGCGACGTGCTCCGCGCCGTAAGTTTCGGAAAAAATTTTGCAGTTCTCTGCCAACGTTTTCAAGTGTTCGCGGGCAAGCGGGTTGCGCGCTATTTTTTTGACGAACAAGCCGCCCGCAGAATCTCTGTGAATTTCGGTGCGCAGTTGATATTGCGGTTTGCGCGGGCAGTTGTTGGCGACGATTTTCAGCGGATAAATTCTTTCCGCGTCGTGAGTCTGTCGCGCCACAATCAGGAATGAATTTGCCAGCTCCCGATACACGCCCGCGTTTACAATCGTCGGCAGGGCACGAGACATCGGGAAAAGCTCTGCTCTGTCCGTGTCGTAAAAAACGTCGCTGAAATGCGAGAAGTCCGAAGCGTCGGGCAACATTTCATCGGAATGAATTATGTACGGGAATTTGTAATCGGGATACGGGTAGAAAAATTTTTGATTGACGAGCCCGCAAGAATTGAGCAAATTTTTCAGTTCGAGCCGCGAAAAAGTTTTCACGCCGATTGAATTCGGATAGTCATTAATGCCGTCGAAAAGCCTGCCCGTGTGATCTTCGGGCTTGCCGCTAAAATATTCAATGCCGAGCCGATTTTCAATGGCAATGACGAGCGCACCGCCGGGCTTGAGAAAACTTTTGCACTTGGACAAAAAATCTGCTTGAGGATTCTTCGTGTGAGTGAATTTCTCCGCGTATTCGAGCACGCCGATTAAAAGCACGAAGTCAAATTTTTTGTCGAAGGTCATTGCGTTTAAGTTGCCGACGTGAATTGTCAGATTATCTGCGCGGCGGTTTCGCAAGGCGCAAATTTCAGCGCGTCGCGGCGAAATTTCGACGGCGTCGACGGTCGCGCCCTTCTGCAACAGACAGCCCGTCAATGCGCCCAAGCCGCAACCGATTTCAAGCACCGAGTCGCTCTTTTCAATCGGCAGCCACTCCAAAAGAAAATGTCTGTACGGTGACAAATAATAAATTACAGGCCAACGATTGTCGCTCCGCAAAAAATTTTCCTCGTTGCCCGCCTTGACGTGAATTAAAATGTCGTCCTCTACGCTGCCGTCGCTGTAAAAATCTTTTCCGTCGTAGACCGAAAAATCCAGCTTAACTTTGCCAATGTACGCCGCCCTTGTTGCGCTGTCAACGTTAATCATAATTTGCGCTCCTCCATGAAGAATTTTGGGTTGACTTTCGCCGCCGTCGAAAATTTTCCTTCATGCTCAAAGGTAGGGGTTGTTGGTAAAGTCGAGTAAAGAAAAAACATAAGCAAATCTTTGATACAATAAGTTAGGGGTTGTTGGTAAATTAAAAGTGAATAACACAAGCAGCAAGTAAAACAAAGTTGAAAAAGCAAAGAGCCAATTTATCAAAACGAAAAGCAACGTGACGAAAATTTTTAATTCGCTGAAAGAACCGCTCAACGAGATTACGTCGTTTGTAAAGGTCAGCGTCAAAGGCATGTTTGACCTTAAAGTTGGCTTTATTAGGAATGCAGATTTGCGCTCCGTGTTCTTCAAGATAATCACGAATTTTATCACAAGAATAAGCCTTGTCGGCGAGAACAGTTTTTCCGTTGAGCTCTATACCTGCAAATAAATCAAGAGCAAGTTCTGAGTC
>Ga0310697_10000683_pt1 | contig 43911 bp, 67 predicted proteins | sample 172DNAGHGlowgp2_FD_203883 | JGI IMG/M metagenome (GOLD analysis project Ga0310697, IMG submission 203883) | Sheep rumen microbial communities from Palmerston North, Manawatu-Wanganui, New Zealand - 1728 DNA GHGlow gp2 (v2) (version 2) | ecosystem: Host-associated > Mammals > Digestive system >...
GGTTGCAGATGATGCTCGCGTGTTTGACCACGCTAGAGTGTATGGCAATGCTCAAGTGTATGGCCGTGCTGAAGTGTATGGCAATGCTCAAGTGTATGGCGATGCTTATGTATATAGTTTTGCTTGTGTGTATGGCAATGCTCAAGTGTATGACAATGCAAACGTGTGTGGTCACACTTATGTGCACGATAAAGCTAAAGTGTATGACGCTGCCCAAGTCAATGGTTATGCTCATGTATTTGGCAACGCTAAAGTGTATGGCCGTGCTGAGGTATATGGTGATGCTCAAGTGTTTGGCAATGCTGAAATATGTAGTTCTGCTAAAGTTGATTATTATATAAATTCTAGGAAAATAACAAAATAGTCATGAAACACATAAATGAATCTATAATAGGCAAAAAAGGCTCAAATTCAACTAAATTATGGCTGATATGGCCGACATATACTGATTATCAAGATGCAATCCATATTATACCGAAGCAATGTAAGGTTCATTGTGATTGTGTCACTTTATTTTGTATAGATCACCAGCAACTGAAAGAATATTTTTCCTATAAACTTGGTTTTAATGATCCCAGAAGTATTCTATTTGAGGTGAATCCAAGATATTTAAGAACATTTGAAGAAGTAAAAGAATGGGTGGGCCAGCAATCTTCGATATCAAATATCTACACCGCAAAAGAATTGAATGACATAATACCTGCAAATATCCCGAAATATATTAAAAACTTATGAAACACATTCAAGAATCTATAATAGGGCGGAAAGGAGCCGGAAATATGAAATTTCCCCAAGATCCGAAACAATTGGAATATGTGGCGGATTGGGAATTGATTTTACATGGTATAAGTTTTAATATAGGCACACCCAGCATTCAACAAAAAGGAGTCCGGAAAATTACGGATTTTATTTGGAGTATTGTGTTTGAAACCCGCAGAAATACGCCTAATCTCATACAATGGTTTTTAAATCATTTACAGAATGATCATATTGATCTATGTCATTATAATATCAGGTATGATAAGCCAGGTAGGGGCACGGTGGGAACCGGGGGAATTATTCAAAATAAGCTCCTGGTGTTTGATTCCGTTGGTAATGATATATGGCATCATATCTACGAGAAGGTTGGTGACTTTGATAAAGATGTAGGTCTTGATAATATCTCTCTTAGTGTAACATATAAATACAACCCAAGAAATGGGCAGTTGAGTGAAATAAACATATATCTGAATTAATGAAACACATAAACGAATCTATAATAGGAAGGAAGGGAATCGATTACCGAAAGTATGAACTTACCGGCGAAACATTAAACTATGAAAGACATATTTTATATCGTATCAAAGCATTGAAAGACATTCCATCTAAGAAAGTCAAAGAAGGAGATCTTGGTGGTTGGATAGAATCATATAGTAATCTAGACCAAAAAGGAGATTGCTGGGTAGGAGATGATGCTAAAGTATATGACAAATCTAGAGTGTATGATAATGCTTACATATTTAATGGTGCGGAAATACGAGGAAATGCTAAAGTATGTAATGACTCTGTGGTGTATGGGGGCGCTAATGTGTTTGGTGGCGCTATGGTGTATGATAATGCACAAGTGTTTGATTATGCTATAGTGTGTGACACTGCCAAAGTATACGGATATGCTAAAGTATCCGGGGGCGCCGAAGTGAAAGATAATGCCGAAGTGAAAGATAATGCCGAAGTATACCTCGGTGCTAAAGTGTATGGTTATGCTAAAGTGCATGGTAATGCCGAAGTGTGGGACAAGGTTGAAGTATATGACAATGCCGAAGTGTTTGATGATGCTGAAGTGTTTGATAATGCTCGCGTGCATGACAATGCCAAAGTGTGTGGTTACGCCAAAGTATATGACAATGTTCAAGTATATGACAATGCTCAAGTATATGGATATGCTAAAGTATCCGGGGGTGCCGAAGTGTATGATTATGCTAAAGTGTATGATAATGCTATAGTACGTGAGAATACTCAAGTATATAATTATGCCGAAGTGTATACTAACGCTAAAGTATATGATTATGCTAAAGTGTATGGTAATGCCAAAACATATGGTAATACTTATGTGTATGGAAGTGCCGAAGTGTATGATAATGCTAAGGTGTATGGAAGTGCCGAAGTGTATGATAATGCTAAGGTGTATGGGGGCGCTTTAGTGTACGGCGAGGCTAGAATACATGGCAGAGCCAGGGTATATGGATATGCTAAAGTTGATTATGAGGTGAAAGGCGTAAAAAATAAATAAATGAAGAATCATGAAACACATAAACGAATCTATAATAGGACGGAGAGGGTCTGTATCACCATTGGATATACCAAAAAAGGCGGAAGATCTGGAGTACGTAAAATCATGGAAGACTCTTCCCGGATATGCCGCGGAATTCAATATAGAAATTCCAAGAATCAAGCAAAAGGGATTGGATGATGTAACGGATTTCATATATAGTATGATATTCGAGAACCGGAAAAATATAACTAACCCGACACAATGGATTATGAAAGATTTAGGCTTATCAAATTATGTTCATAATTTGTTATGTGATACTAGATTTCTTTATAATGATCCGAACAACAGTACATATACAGTAAATCATCAATATTCTATTCAAAATAGAAGTCCGTTGTTTGACAAAAAAGATAAAGATATCTGGTATGATATATATAAAATAGTTTGTAAATTTGATAATAATATCGGCTTGGATGATATTAATCTTCGGATTATGTACGTATGGAATACTCATAATGAATTAGATCAAATAACAGTATTTTTAAATTAAACATGAAAGAAACCAAAGAATATGGCAGTTGTGATATGATCTGCTGGGATTGTGAATCTTCAGTGCATTGCTGGTATTTTGAGTCTTTGTTAGAAGAAAATGAAGAAATATGAAACATATCAATGAATCTATAATAGGTCGGAAAGGCGTTGTCAGTATTCCGAGGCTGAAAAATCATGATATTGTTAAATTAGACAATAATCATTACTACATGGTTGTCTTAGATGAATATGAAATGAAACTTACTAAGATGCCATTTTACAAAAGCGGAATAACGGAAGGAATCCTTTTAAGATATGAGACATTTAGCCGGACTTGGTCTTGGCAGCCATTAAATGAATATAATCGGGACTTAAAAATAAACCCGAAATTCAAAAGTATAATATCACTAGACATATGTGAAGTATATCGAAGTCTTTCGGCTATTACCACTAAATATAATGATCATTTTCATATGTGGTGCGATGAAGAAAATATGAAAGAAAAAATCACGAAAGGATATGGGGATTATAAGTTATTATGGAAAAGATAACTTGTGAGATGACGCGGAGTTAATTTGAATTTTTTTTTTTACAAAAACATAGAATCTTCCATATATATTTCTAAAAACCGGAAATTATATGGAAGATTCTATTATTGTTAAATATGCAGGCGGTCTGAATAATACTAGCAATCGGATAGAATTTACCGGGATGCGTGTTTCGGACACAGAATATCCTACTATTGGTTTACACGAGATAACCTGGATTAACAAAGACTGTGGATATTCGATAACCTTGAAAATACGCAAGCTCGATGAAGATATCCGAGAAGCTTTTAATCCAACGGAAGCCGTCTGTATAAATTAAATACAATATGGCAAAAGAAAAAATAAACATCCCAAAACATCCTAAAGAATTCAGAACCGTAAAACTAAAAGATCTGAAACCACATCCCGGAAACCCTCGCCACAACGAGCGGAGTGCCGAGATGGTGGCGGAGTCTATCAAAGCCTATGGATATATTTCTCCGATCGTAGTATCGGAGGACAATACTATCCTAGCAGGACATACCCGATATAAGGCTCTTAAGATCTTGGGACAAGACGAGGCCGAAGTAGTAATGGTATTCGGGCTCACTCAGGAAGAGGTATTAGGTTTCGTTATCGCCGACAACCGTATCGGAGAATATTCCGGCTGGAACTATGAAGCGGTCAACCGTATGATCGGGGACATTGAAGATAAATCTATGATGAACAAAATGGGAATGTCTACCTATGAAGACAATAAAAAAGAATTAGAAGATCTGATCAATGGAATCGAAGCATAGATTTGTATATGGGCTGGGTGGTGGTCTGGTGTATTCTACCGGGCAAGGTGGAAAATGGCAAGAAAACCTCCCTAAGATCCTAGCTACTTTTGATAATGCCGTTCTAGTGAGTCCGGTAGATATGCCTAAGAAGGCGGCTATTTTGATATATAATAGTGTGGGCACAGATCGATTCTACTTAGACTCCGGAGGTTTCACGCTCTTCAAAGATCAAGTCAAACTCGGGGCCGATAATCCAGAATTTCACGCCAAGTGTGAGAAGATGAAAAATAAATTCCTCAATATTCTCAAAGAAGTCCGCCCGGTAGAGGTCTTCGAATTAGATAATGAATATTTCCGGCACGATCCAGATATGCTCTCTCCGAAGAACTATTGCCGGCAGGAGATCTATGATATTATAGGTAAGTATCCGACTCCGGTATTCAAGATGCATCAAGGCTTCGAATATTGGAAACGTCTTTGCGAATGCGACTTATATCCCCGGCTGGCTATCGGCGGTCTGGCACAGACCCGGGAATGGAATAAGCATCCGGAAGAATTCCGGAAGATGATGGCTTATGCCCGGCAATGTGGCAAGAAGGTTCACCTTCTGGGTTGCTATAATGTAGATGCTTTCAAGACTATACGCCCGGACACCGCGGACTGGTCTATATTCGAGTTCAAGCAGAATATCAAAAGGGCTCGCCGGGAACATCCGGAACTCAAGACCCATGCCGAGCTTTCCATACATGCCGCTCTTTATGCATTTGCCAGGGCTAAGTCTAAATCATTTCTTTATGATACCTGCTTAGGGAATGAAGAGGAAATCCAATCCGAATCTTAATCTTTAGAAAAACCGATTATATATCATCACAAGATTATAAAGATATGAACGTATATTTCACAGGCGCCCAAGGTACTGGCAAAACCACATTAGCGAAACTTTTAGCCGAAGTTTATGGATTTAAGATGATCCCATCCGTAACCCGCGGTCTTCTTGAAGAAGGACTTCTTTCCGTGGAAGAAACTTCCCAAGGAGCTACTCCGAAAACACAGAAAATCATCTTCGATCGATATTATGATATTTTTAGCAAACAAAAAACCATTGTCAGCGATCGTTTCTTAACTGATGTTCTGGCATACACCAAGTATATCTGGAGTCGGGATGAAGATGAAGAATCTTTGAAAGAAATTCATCGGGAGCGCGAGCTGCTTGACAACCTAGCCTGGGAACAAGGTTTGATGTATGGAGATGCTGATGCGGTAGTCTTCTACTGCCCTATCGAATTTGAAATCGAAGATGACGGTCTTCGAGATACCGATGAAGAATATCGGAAGACTATCGATGAGAAAATCAAGCGCGATCTGCTCGGACACGGTATCCGGTTCCATGAACTTCATGGATCGGTAGGGGAGCGTATGGAAACTATCAAATCCGTTCTATATCAACACATTTAATACCGGAAATCATTTACAAATCCCTATAAAAATCTTATTATTTATACAGATGTTTAAATTCGCACCCTAAACATATATATAATATCAATTAAGAACAAGCGCGCAAAATTCTTAACAAATAACCTTTTCATAAATTAACAAACAAACTTTACAAAATTATGGCAAAAGACACCAAAGACCAAGCATTCGTCGACGAACTCATGGATTTCAATCCCTCCGACGTATCCGCATTCAACGAACCGGAACCGAAATCATTCACTGATCCGGATTTGTACAAGACCAATCCTCTGACCGTAGACCCCAAAATCTCCAAGGATGGTCACTATCATTCCAAGGTAAGAATTATCTACAATCCTTTTGACAAAGCTCAGTCTATTGTCAATAGCGCCAAGTATGCTATGTTCGATCAAAATGGTTTCTTCATGGTAGATTCCAAGCTCTCTATGGGTGACAAGAACTGCCCGATGTTCAAGGCCTGGAAGGCTCTGCATTTTTCCAAGGATGAAACCAAGTATGATATTGACGGCAAGCAATACACCAAGAAAGAATGGGGAGACCATATGTATGATAAGTCCGAATTCAAGTATTGCCTGGTGCAAGTCATGGAAGATGAGAATCAGCCGGACTTCGTAGGACGCTTTGTGGGTATGAAGCTCCCGAAGGCTATCTATGACGTATTGCAAGCCAAGATGCATCCTCAGGATCCCAACAAGGCTCCGCAGGATCTGATGAATTACCTCTTCGGACCAGTCTTGGAAATGGATGTCACTCCCGGTCCCGATGATCCGGAACATCCCGAGAGAAAGCAGAGAGAAATCAAATACACATTATGTGCGTTTGAATCCGATCCTACTCCCATCATGGCTACGGATGGCACACCACTCTTCAATGAAGACGAGATGGATGCTATCACGGAATATGCCGAGAATAAGAAGAAAGCCACAGATCCCAAGGCATCTGCTAAAAAGAAAGAGGAAGCTATTGCTAAGTGTAAATCTTTGGTAGGTACTCTGAAAGATTGTATGCAGCGCGCTATCGATTATGTCAAAGAGAATACTATCGACCTGGTTGCCAAGTATGGTTACCACGAGCCCGATGAAGAACTTCGCGCCCGTACGCAAGCCTGGATTGACGCAGTAGCCAATCTGACAGATCCCGCGCAACTGGCTACCACCGTGATTCCCAGCGAAGACAGAATTGACCCGAATGCCAGTGAAAACGACTCCGAAGAGGGTCCAGGTGAAGCTGATCTGCCATTCTAAGCCGACCCACAACACATGAAAAGATAAAGCTCTCTCCGGAGGGCTTTATTTTTTATACAATCAACCCACAGGAATGAAATTATTCAATCTTATATCAGTCAAATATGACCAGTTTATAAACACCGTGCATGCACATCTAGCCAAAGTGCTAGGTGAGTATAATGTACCATATACCATTTCAAGCATATTCGGCCAGCTTATAAATGTATTGGGGAGCGCCGTGCAAAATATGTTTTCTTATATAGAAGACGCTATTATGGAACAATCTAAAAACACGGCTACTAGAAAAAATTCTATATACGGTCTTGCTCAATTGTCTGGATACAATCCCAGCCTGGGTACCGCCAGCACCGCTACTGTCAGAATAAGCTATAAACCGAATAATGAAGAAACCGCTAATATACTCATCCCTAATAAAACAAAATTGCGGTGTTCTTACAACGGAATGACGTATAATATCATATTCCCACAAGAGGCTATTGTATTAGATGTATCTCGGGATAACACATATAAATATCTCAATATTGTAGAAGGGAAATTCGAATCTCAGACATTCCAACCCGCCGGCGGCGCTTTATATACGATTCCGGTCAAATTCAAAGGAGATTGCGATATAGATTATTTAGAAGTGATTGTCAACGGTGAAAAATGGGATCGCGAAGCTTGTTTGTACGACATGTCGCCGGATGGAAAACAATATTTTGCCAGAACATCTATAAAAGATGGTATAGATATAGTTTTCGGAAACAGCCAATTCGGAAGGCAGATTAAAGACGGTGACTTGGTAGAAGTAAATTATTTAATCCATAACGGCGAATATGGAAATATACCGGTTTCCGACGAGGTGACGTTTGAATTTATAGACACATTGAAAGATACTTCCGGAATTGAAATATCTGCTAATAACATAGTTAATATTGATTTGGAAACCGAAGACAATGTATCTTCCGGAACATTCTCGGAAGCTGCTTCGAAAGTAAAAGAAATGATTGGATATAATTCTAGGAGCCTGGTATTGGCCGATCCCAAGAATTATAAACTTTTTCTTTCGCGATTCAGTTTTGTCGGATATAACCGGACCTGGACGGAAGAAGGGAGTCTAGTAATCAATTCGCTGATTACTCGCAACAATGTCTTAGATAAAGGGCGAGATTATTTCACACTACAAGAATCGGATTTTATGCTTTCCAAAGAACAGAAAAATTCTATTAAAACCGCCATTGGGAGAAGCGGGCAACAACTAGCGGGAGCTATATATAATATTTTCGATCCGGAATTAGTTAAATATGCCATGTTTATGTATGTCAAGCTTAAAGAGACCACTTATGATACGGAATATATAACCAATTCCATCAAAGATCTGGTAGGTAACTTCTTCCACGATATTCACAATGACATATTCATTCCGAAATCAGATATTATCCAGCTTATTAAAAATAATATCCCAGAGATAGACGGCATAGACATATATATCTTGTGCGAACAAAATGAAAAAGCGTTGAAGTCTCGACATTACACAGAAAAAACATATCGATATAATCCATCGCGCGGTACATATGATATTTCCAAAAGAGAAGTATATCTATATGACGGAGAAAATCCTAACCTAGGATTAGATGAACATGGAAACATCTTCTTAGACAATGCTGATCAGATTCCGGTATTGATGGGAGGATGGAGTTATCAAGACGACGACGATCCTAGTGTATTAGTATCCATAACGGACCCATTATCTATAATTTATACATATTAATTATGAAACACATTATCGAATCTATAATAGGGCGGAAAGGTACAACCGGTGTACCTATATTACAACAAGGAGATATCATAATTACTCAACGTGATGATATATACATGGTACTGACGGATCAAGATTGTCTGAAAAAAATTCTAAATCCAAATAGTTTCAGATATTATGATATGTCAAAAGGCGCATATGTGCGCGGCGTTAGTGGAGGCGTAGGTTTCATGGATCTTAGTTCCTTTAATGACAAATTAGAAGAGATTAAAGGTAGGGGGGATTATGATATAGTCCAAGTATGGAGAAATCCCATGAAACAGAATATCGTTTCTAGTGACGATATTAATCAAATTATTCGAACAGAAAATTTAAAACTCTTAAAAAAGTATTATAAGTTGATTTGGAAAAGATGAAACATATCAATGAATCTATAATAGGGCGGAAAGGCTTGGCCGGCTATAAAAACTACTTAAGTTATGGAGATATAGTGCGGGTATCTAATGGAGTTTTGTTAATGTATATGGGAGAAAAAGATGCAAGAATATTTGCTGGGGAACCATTTTCCGCATTTGTTAGTGTAGAACACGCCATTATTGCCAATGATTATGATGATATGCTAAGAGAAATAATGCCAGTCATGAAAAATCATGACTGGGATATTACACATATATTTAAGACTTCCGGAAGATTCCCTATTAAATCATATAGGCAAGAAGAATTAGAAGAAATGGTAAAAAATTGTAGTACTTGTATAACAATATTGAAAAATATCAAGTAATATGAAACATATCAATGAATCTATAATAGGACGAAAGGGAACCCCAATCGCTAAATATTGGATAGAATTCGGTGGATTGGATCCCAAGTTGCTTAATCAATATGCAAAAGGCGATATATCTTACACAGATCTGACTATGGGGTTGGTAGCGGAAGAGATCACCTACACTGATCCGAATGACAATTTCACGGAAGCCGACATGCTTCAATTCGCTAAACAGGTTATAAACAAGAAGTATAAATTCCCGAAAATGGTATATGCTCGGGTTATGGACCAATATAAAGAAGTAATAGATACTATTTATGGCCGGAATTTCCAATACGATTTAGATAAATATTGTAAGAAATAATAAGTCATGCAACCGTTATGTATATTGGCCTTCACGAGATCATCCGGGATATCCGACTTGGCTTAATGAATCCGAAAAATTAGAAAAAGAAAGAAATGAAAATATCCGGAAAGTATTGAGTGAATTAGGATATAATATCTTATGGAGATGGGGAGATGCCGAAACACATTTAGCCGTACATAAATCATAACACTCAAAAACGCGCCAAATTCAAGCGATCGTGTCTTAAGTGGTATAACTAGTCATCTAAGATACGATCGCTTGTTATATCAAGGATAATCGTGCTTAAAAGAGATTTTATAGTATAATGAATATTTAGAGAAATCCAAAAGCGAAATGAATCCTAAATATTCGAGAGTTTTACCTATATATTCAATGAATGAAATTCATTAGATTATGATATTAGACTACGGATACGATAAGAACATCAAGCAAATGTCCATCTCCTATATAGATGAGAATGGCAACAAGAAGATCTTGCATTATGACAACCTCCAGAGATTCCGGACCTATTATTACACTCCTTCCGGAAGATACAATACCTGGGATGAAGCTAAATGTGATGTCAAGATGACTTCCGATCCAAGCAAGTTTGATCTTAAAGAATTCATATATAACCTAGATGAAGAAACCCAGAAGAAGATCAACGGGAAGACTTTTCCCAAACTATATTCCTGGGATATCGAGACTCAGATCAAGTCTAAGACCGAATTCACGGATCCTACGGTGGCGGACATGCCGATTCTGACTATATCTGTAGTGGCTCCGAATCTGAGTGCTATCGTTTTGGGTACCCGGACGCTGGAAGATTGGGCTGTAGACTCTATTCGGCACCAGTACTTCAACTACCTAGAGAGCATTCCGTTCTATCGAGAGAACCGGGATCTGTTCGATCCGAAATTCCAATATATATATTTCGAGACCGAAGAGGCGATGCTCAAATGGTTTCTCAAGAACATAGTGGCCAAGGTCCCGATTCTGGCTGGATGGAACTCTATCGGATACGACTGGTGCTATGTGACTTCCAGGATCCGGAATTTCTATCCGAATATCTCCATCAAAGATTCATCCTGGACTAAAACACTCACTTTCAAGAACTATACCAACCAGCGCAAAGAAGAGATCCGCCTTCCTCATCCTATGCATACACTGGTACTGGATATGATGGATATTATCGATACGGAAGACGCCGTAGTGATGCCCATCAAAGAATCTCTGAATCTGGATTATATTGCTCATGAATCCTTAGGGGCAAATAAGATCGAATATTCCGGAAGTCTGCAAGACCTGTATAATACGGATTATCCACGATACGTGTTCTATAACTGTATCGATAGTGTGTTGGTGCAGCTTATCGATAAGCGATTCAAGACTATGGACCATATTTATATGTATTCTATTTATTGCACGGAGAAGATCGGAAGTTGTTTTTCAAAGATCGCGCTGACCGAAGCATTGATTTTAAGGAACTTCCGCGAGCGGAATATCAAGATCGTATATGAGAAAAAAGAGCAGCCCGAGAGAGGACGTCTGGTCGGAGCATATGTCAAGATGCCGGTAGCCGGGCTATGGGAGCTGGTATGTTGCAATGATTTTTCCGGTTTGTATCCGACTACTGGTATTGTTACTAATGTGGGATTCGATAATTTTGTCGGTACCTTCTATAATGAAGCGGCTCTGGATAAATATAGAGGAGATCCTAAGTATATTGTGGTGTGTGCTAATGTATATAGAAACAAAGGTACTATAGATAAGCCGGAATTGGGAGAATTTATCGCACAGTATCTAGATGAGGAAGCATTGGAGCCATATCGCCAGGATAAAAACTATTTCGTCTCTATCAACGGGCATGTCTATAAGAATGACAAGGACTACACTCTGAAAACAGTGTGGAATAATCTGAGAATGGAACGTGCCTTCAGCAAGTATCTTTCCAAGAAAATGGATGCTCAGATCATCTCGGATATCGATCATATCCTCCGGTGTTATAAAGACCATCCGCAATTGGGAATATCTGAACTCAATCATGACATCCTCCATAAATATGAGAAAGATGAAATTGATGTTCTGAAAAGTATAGGATATAGTATTGCTTCCGGTGAGGATCTGATTAAAATCTCCGAAAAAGATCTTAAAGAACTCAAACGGAAGGTCAAGACGGAGATTACCTATCATTCTAACCTAGAACAAGCCATCAAGCTCATGATGAACTCTATCTACGGGGGAACATCGCACCAGGCATTTTATTGGTTCAATATTGCTTTGGCTAACGACATTACTGGAGAAGGACGTAATCTTACTCACCACATGGAGCGCCACCTCAATGAGTTCTGGAGAGATGCCTGGCAGACTAATCCGGATCTGAAGAAGATCCAGCAAGAACTCGGTCTGAAGCTGAAACCGGAAAGCAAGATCAACGAGATCCTAGCAGCATCTCATGATAACTCTTTGGTTACCACTGTATACGGTGACACTGATAGCCTTTATCTTTCTTATAAAGATCTTATCGATACTATTGAAGGATCCGAAAAGTTCACGCTGGATGAGAAACTTAAGATCATTCTCAAGATCAATACGGAATTCTTGGATAAACATAATGAAGATCACCTGAGAGAATACTTCTTATCTAGAAATGCTCGTCCGGATACCGCCGGGCTGGAAGCCTTTGAGTTGGAGACGGTTAACAAGCGTGGGGTATGGCTCCGGGATACCAAGAAGAGATATGCTCAGATCCTGCTCTGGAAGGAAGGAAAATTCTATGATCTAGATGATCTGCCTATGAAAGTCAAGGGTTTGGAGGTGATCAAGTCTTCTTATCCGACCCTATCCCGAGATCTGTTGAAAAATATGTTCCGGTTCATGTTGGAATATGATGGCAAATATCTTTCTCAGGAATTGAACTTGCTTAACATAAAGCAGAGGGAAGAATGGAATAGTGCTCCGATCGAAGATATCTGTGCTAATGTCCGGTGCAATAAGTATACGGATTATGTGGCGGATGATACCAAAGAACTTGTGCTCAAACCCAAGTGTCCGCCTAATGTCCAGGCACTGGCAAGATACAACTGGCTCAATAATACTCATAAGTTCGGAGCGGAGCCATTATATGGAGGAAAGATCAAACAATATATTGTCAAGCAAACCTCCAGAAAGACTAAATCTACTCAGGTAGACCAGTTCTTTGGATTCGAAAGCAACAAATATCCTAAATGGGCGGATACCTACGCTCCTATTGACCGATCTAAGATGTATCAGAATTATGTGCTGGATCCTATTAATAGAATCTTGGAGGCGGTAGGTATGCCCAAGCTGATGATAGATGGATCTATACAGATGGGTTTATTCTAGTCGGTAGGGTGCACTATTAGCGGTGATAATGCACCGCCAGCAATCGTTCCGTATTGTATGCCAGTGTATACTTCTTTATATCTATATTCATACCCCATAGTATCAACATCTATGACACTATTTTTAACATTCATATAGTTTTGGGCATTTTCTTCGGTTTTAAATGCTCCGGATGGCACCGCTTTGTATAAAAACCTATGTCTATACGGACGTTTTCCTCCCTTAGACTTATACGTTATATAATAAACTAAATAAATCTTATATTGATTATCAATCATTTCTATCTCATCAGCATCCTGAATGCCGAATTCCCGTATAGACTCGGAAGTTGCCGAAATATTTGAGATCTCGGCGGCTCCGTCTCTAGAATCGGAGATACCGAAAAATACAACATTATTTTCTCTCGGTCCCTTGATACTTCTCTTGCTTGCTACATAAATTTTATCGATAGGTCCGCCATAATCGATATCATCATTATTCAGGTCGAATATGGTATTCATAGGCACTTGTATAGGTCCATGCCATTTCTCTTCTTGTGTATCATCTTGAATATCTAGAGAGGCTTGTTGTTCGTCTGCATAGATATTAAATACAGTCCAGGAATCATATTGACCGTTGATATATGAATCATAGTATACCACATATACATAATCTTGATCTTCTGGAATATCAATTGTAAATTGTTCATGATCGGTAGCAGCTGACCAGGTCATTCCTATATCGGTTACTAGCAGTTGATGAACAGTGTCTCCCGGAACATTCCGGACATGTACGTCTATGGTTTTTGCCGTAAATTCAATTGAGGATCCTCCGGGATCATCCGGGGGAGCTATTTCAGAATCCGTTTCCGACTCAAAATTCAGATTTTCCGAAATATCCACGACATCTCCATCTTCCATATTCGATATTGTTTCCACAATGTCATCTAATTCGTCCAGCACCGTTACCCGATGATTCTCATAATATATATCCGTACAATCTTTCATGTGCCCGTCATATATTTTAGAAACCGGCTCCATGGTTTTAATTAAATCCATGTTAATAGTGACTTTCCGGAGATCGGTTAGTTTATTGAATGTGATAAATTTTGCCATTGATTTGATTATATTATATATAAATAATTAAAGTAAGAATATGGAAAATACGTCTCAAGATTTGCTTGAATTAGAAGAGAATGAAAAACCAGTTACCGACCTGGATATTAACATGGAAGAAAATTCACAAGCCGTGCCGGTGGACTGGAATTCAACATGCACGCTAGGTTGTGATGTAAATTGGATTTGTGTTTAATAAACCGGAGCGACCGAACCCTCGGTCATTTTATAATTCTTGATATAAGTATTTTCACCATCGGATAATATCATATGTATAATCATGATATCGTTATAATCTCCCATAACAAATGATACTTTGACTGTCAAATTCCAATTCATCAGATCTACTTTGCTCCTGATAGAATTTTCGATATATTTGGCGGCAAAATCATTGCCGACGTTCACATCAAAAAGAAATCGGTCAAAATCATTACCAAATTCTTCTCCTAGCACTTCGTCGTTCCGAGTGTCTAAAAATATCTCTAGCTGCTGAAGGACATTATCTAAATCGGATGTCAGCTGGATATTGCTATTATTATTGCAAAAATCGGTCATAATTATTGTATATATTGAAATTCTCCGGTGGTAACCAGTTCTTTGTCTTTATTTAGTACATATAATACCCCTTCGTTAATCTTATTGGGGAGCAGATTGCCTTGTACTTTGAATATAACTCCATTGTGATTTCTGCCAATTTCCGGAAATATTATCCCTTCGATTTTCAGGTAGAAAAAGTCAACTTTGGATTTATATGCATTAAGATTTAAACAGATATTTTCGGTTACCGCCGGATGAATAATTACATTGTTGATCTTATGGGATTGGAAAAATACCGGTTTTATAATATTAGATTTATATTCTTTGGCATTTTCAACCTGTATAATGTTTTTATTGATTTTATTAACGGCATGAATAATATAATTCAACATTTTTGCTGTATTTAATTTTATTGGGGTATTTTCAAATTCCGGACTATCCAAATCAGTCATAATTAAAAATTTAAACATATCCGGCGTCAGTGGGATTGGATCAGATATTATAGAAGTGACTGTATCTTCATCATTTAATATAACCGCCGTGGTTACAATATACATTCCCGGAGCATATTCACTCCAATCATATATTCCTAGATCGTTTTTTCGGAAAATGTGAGATTCTATCGATTTTACCGGGTCTTCTTCTCCTGAATCCTCCGGAACAACCGCTTCCTCTGGTGTAAGGATGCCGGTGTCCTCATCTTCCGGATTTATTATGGCTAATATATATTCTATTTTCAATTTGTCGGCAGGAATATCTATATTATAAGTTTCCAAAAGATACTCTAGTATATTCGAATATGTCTTATTATATTTGATTTCAACCAAAATGTCTGATTTACCGGGGACGAACCCGGTTTTTAAATGCATATAATCGGACATATCGTTTGATAAAGTTACATTATAAGACCCGATACTCGATTTTCCGGACATAATATAGTGATCTTCTTCAGTTTCCACCGGTATGATGCTTATCTCCATAGAGGCTCCGGTATTATTCAGGTTGTCCGGCTCTCCGCATACTTCCTTGCGCCAATCCTTCCAATCATCATCATACGTCAAAGACCATGGATCCGGTATATAAAATTCGGCATATTCGGCATATCTGTGTTCTTTATATGTCCGATATGCCATAGCTCTATACATATCAGGAGTTATAAGATAACACCCCAAGACTACCTTTACACCGGATATCCAGGTAGTGAACCTCACCACATAATTAATTTTTTGATAATTGTCTATCTTAAACCAGGGTAAGTTTAAATGTATTTTGCGTGTTTTGATAGTTTTCGAAGGAATCGGATCGGAAATTTCGGGATCTACATAATTTGGCAAAAACTCGTCGTTATAATTATCTTCAATCAAACGGATTTTAATATCCGGTATAAGAACCGGATCCCCACCAACTGGACAATCAGACAGATCTAATTTAGAGTCTACAATTTTGTCGGTTTTGACCATAACCGTATGTCCGGCCAGACTATCCTCGGCGGAGTCCTCAACTATATTCATATAAATGCATCCGCCGGATATTTCGGAGATTTCCGCATATCCGGACCCGCATTTAGAATTCCAATCATCCTCCGGCCCATAATATACGAAACGGCATGTATTGTATTGAAACGGAATTGTATAATATTGATTGGAGTCTTCCTTAAGATCGGTAATACCGTCATTTAACGGACTGCATACGAGTTGGATATAATCTATGTTGTGATAGTGATCCGGTCCGTGTTGATGTCCCACCGGAGTTTCAGGTGGAATTGCATCATAGATGATATATCTATATGAACGGTTATTTATAACCTGATCTTCGCTTATGGATATCGCATATTGGAATCCATAATTATTCCAATTTATATTTATAGGTACGTCTAACATATTCATTTATCTATTAATCAACACAAAAGTCCATATCGATATTATTAAAGCGAAATGTGACATCGAAGGTCTCTTTCTGTCTTTCTATTTTATCATAAGAGAACTCTAAACCATCTATGCCGGAGATCTCAGGTTGCATTAATAATACTTTAATCACAGGCTCTCCAAGTTCATTCAATATAAAAAGGGTGAAATTGTCGTTGTATTTTCCAAACAATTCCGGTTTGACATATCTATAAAAGATAGTCTCATATAGCATCCAATAATTAAAAAGCCCTTGATTCCGCCGGAAAGATATGGTAAATTCATTTTCTATCTTACTCAAAGGATTTCCGGAATTCATAGAACTATGAATATGATGCGGTTCTATATTGATTTTGCCTCCGATACCTGGAATTTGTTTCATAGTATTATGTCCGACTTGATCTTGTTCTTGTATCAAATCTTGTATTCCCGGAAAACTTATGCCGGATATGGATTCATTAAGATAGTTTATGCTACTAGTTAACACACCTTGATTCCGACTCAGAATGTTATCATATTTGTCCAAGACTTCTTTCGGAAAATAATCTTTGGGCAACAGTATACGAAAAAGATCAAATCGTGGCGCAAGGCTTAACATAACTTATTATTTGTTTTTTTTCTTTGATAAAAAAATAATTTTGAACATAAATCAACTTAAGAAAACTCATTCCAGATTATATATAATCAAATTAAATGTAATAATATGAAGATCATCGGAATATCGGATATGCATGGTCAATTGAACGGATTTGAGATACCGGAAGGAGATGTTTTATGTATCGCCGGAGACATTTCTCCTTTAAAGATACAAAAAAATATGCCTGAGATGATCTCTTGGCTCAGAAAGACCTTTATCCGATGGGTGGAAGATCTTCCGGTTGAAAAAGTTTTTTTAGTAGCTGGAAATCACGATTTTATCTTCGAAAATGGGGATTATAAAGCGGAAGCGATTGCTTCATTAAATATTCTTAATAGTAGGATTACTTATCTTGAGAATGCTTCTTGTATGTATGATGGAAAATTATTTTATGGTTCTCCTTATGTGATCGGTCCTGCAGGATGGGCGTTTTATGATTCTACTAAGAAACTGGATATTATCGATGAGACCATGCCGCGGGGCGTAGATGTGGCCATCTTTCATCAACCACTTGAGTATGGCGGGAACGGACGAGTCTTTCAAGTTCCAGATTGGATGATTGGAAACACTATTCCGTCTCACCTCCTCCTCACACCAGAATATCTTCATCCGTCATATGGGTCGGTAGCTTTGGATAATATCGTAGAAATGAAGAAACCGAGATTAGTTTTAACCGGACATGTTCATTCTGGGAATCATAATATTTCAAATCTTTTTGATACTCAAATAGCCAATGTTTCTGTTCTAGATGAAGACTATAAACTTAAATATAATCCATTTGTGATTGATCTGGCTTAATAAAATACAAAACCGATTATATAAAAATACAAAAAGTGTATATTATGGGATATCAGATTACATTTAGACCACCTAAAGAATTTGTAGATAATGAGTTAAAATCTCAAGCATGGAAGCTTAATGATGCGGATTTAATCCGAGACCTCCGTATAGAGATGTTAACATTCTGCATGAAGCCGAGCGATAAAAATTTAGGCACGGATATTAATAAATTGAACTACCAGCTCCGGCGATTATATAATATAGTTCGCTCAAAGGCATTTGATCATGCTGTTAACCTATTCGAATCGGACGGAGAAATCTGGTACTGTGGGTGGAATTATTCCCACGACGAGTGTGACTGGGACCTAGAAGATGCGATTTCTATATATCTAGAGAGCTTCATTATTCTCAAAGAATTAGTAAATACTCCGGACTGGTTTGATGAGCATGAAAAATTTTACGAAAAACTTAATGAAATTAAGTCTAATATTGATGGATTTGAAGAGGTTTGTGAAGAGATAGTTATCTATGAAATAATGAATAAACTTCGGAAATTTGATGTGTCAAACGAACCGGAAGTCTCCGATGAGTCCGATGAAGTCTCCGATGAAGTCTCCGATGAAGTCTCCGATGAAGTCCGGAAAAAATCTGGTATGTTGTAATACAAAAGAAAGTGATTCTTATCAAATTTTATAAATGATCGAAAAACAATAAAATATGGACGAAGAACTTAAGAAAGAATTTGAAGATGTGGTAGAAAAATATACCGACGTTTTCTGCGAAAAAATGTATGGTCTGCCTAGAGATCTGGATGATTATTGGATTCAAGACGATATTGGTGGCATTGTTAGTATCGGAGATGAATTTTGGGGATTTGACCAGATTCGTAAAACTGTAGATAATGATTATGATCCCAAACAAGTATTTGCTTGGTATGATTACTGTGTAAGATTGGGTTCTATTGATCACACTATCCCAGTTCCAAATCTGGAAAGCTGGATGAACGGATGCCCCAGATATTCGGAGGAGCAAATCAGCAACATAGAAGAACAATCACGAATCCTTCAAAATTCTATTAATAATCTTAAAGGGAGCATTCCCGGAAAGGAGCAGAAATGCGAAAGATAACTGATGAAAATATTAAACAATACAAGTATTTGGTTGACAAAATAGCCTGGCAAGAATATAAGAATAGCCAGATGTTGCTAGAGGATCTCAAAGGCTATGGATATGAAGGACTGATAGATGCATTCCAGACGTATGATCCGAATAAAGGACAGACTTTCAAACAATATGCTGCCTATCGTATATATTACTTCATCCGGAACAACGTATGTAAAGAAGGAACTACTGTAAGAATGAATTCCTATATAGTCAAAGAACGAAAATCTCAAAATCAATCTCTTTATATTATGTCCCCAATCGAATATGAAAAAGACGGTGAGATCTTATATAGAAACGAGCCTTCCGAAAATCCGGCAGATTTCGATAATGTATGGGAACTAGTTAGAACCGAAATTAGAACTAAATATAAAGAACGGGATTTCAAAATCTTCGCTAAATCCTTTGGTCTATACGGCGAAACTTTAATTAAGAAATGTGAAGTAGCTAAAGAATATCATATCACTCCGGCGGCGGTTACTCTGAATAATCAGAAGATTATCAAGTTCTTGAAGACCAAACCGGAGATTATGGATTCGCTGAGAGATCTGTTATAACCATAATTATAATTATAAAAGACCTCTCTGAAGGTCTTTTTATCTTTAATAATCTTATATAATCTCTTATATAATATCAACAAATATTTATAGATATGTCAAAACCTAAATTACCCATTATCGAATTATTTACTAGCATTCAAGGAGAAGGCTTGTATGCTGGAGTACCATCTGTATTCGTGAGAGTGACCGGGTGTAATCTAAGATGCATCTTCAAGAATTCCATCTGCGATACACCTTACAGTTCTTTTAATCCGGAAAAACCGAAGTTTACGGCAGAAGATGTAGCCAAAGAATTTATTGATCATCCTAAAGTCAATCATCTAGTAATTACCGGTGGAGAACCCACACTATATGATCTGGATGGATTCTTAGAAGAATTATACCACATCTTGGATAAAGAGATGGGGTGTGCTTATGCTTATAATATAAAGGTCACCGTTGAGACTAACGGGACTAATGAAATCTCTAAAAGACTTTTAAATGATCTGTGTTTAATCTCAGTTTCACCCAAGCTTTCCACTTCATGTCTTTCGGATCGTGTTATAAAAGAATTAGAGGATTCGAATGGTAATGTGGGTATACAGATCAATGATGGTATTGATGAAAAAGGAAATTGCAAAAAGAAAGATGTCTGGGCATCCGCGGAACAACTCCGCAATCATAACAAAAACCGTATCAATATTGATGTTCTAACTGATTTTGCGGAAGCATTCGCCGATGTACAATACAAATTTGTATATTCGGGACCGGAATCCGAAAAAGAGATCTTAGAAATCCGCGAAAATATAGTCAATGAACTTTTCCATCGCAATCCTCAGCAATTAAATGACATTCGAGAATTTGTCAATGACTGTATTTGGTTAATGCCGGAAGGGATAGACTCTGAAAAACTATCCGAGACCGCCAAAGAAGCGGTAGAGGTATGTATCCGCAACGGATGGCACTATACAGACCGGTTGCATATCCGGATCTGGGGGAATGAAAGAAATAAATAACAATTAAGGACCTCATCGAGGTCCTTTTTTATTGATTGATTATTATTGGTTTAACACCTTTTACAAGATCCTTTAATTGATCATTAGTCAAAAAATCCGGTTTTGTTTCGATGGTATATACTTCAATTATATCAAATCTATGATCATCAGGGCAATCCAAATTTTCGGAATATTCTAATACGGGCATCCAGCTGGGCATATTGTCATATGTTTTCATTGATATAAATACTCCTTCTTTACCATTACGACTCAAATAACTCACAATATGACTTATTCTAATAGCTGCACTATCCCGAATTTTTGATATATCATTATAATGAAAATACATTCCAAATTCCATTCCCTCACGGTGACCGTTTCTAAGTTTTATAACATATCCAGACCTGAGCATATCCTTAGTGAATTTTGTCGGAGTCCCTTTCCTTCCTATTATAGATTCTTGAAGTGTTTTCATGTTCTATCTGATTTGCATGAACATCCAGCTACCTATATCCTCAATAATATCTTTTAGAAGATCTTTATTATCTCCAATTTCTTCATGGATTCTATCTAAGCCTTCGTCATCTAATAATTCATCAGGAGCATTTTCTAGGAAATCATCTATCCACTCGGCCCTTTCTCTATCACTGATGTCCATATTTCGGGTTTCCTTTATGACATTCTTGATTTTATTAAAAACTTCTTTCATAGCTTCAAAAGAAACCTTGTGCTTTTCCGCTAATTTTTCTATTTCTGTATTATTATCAAGAGCTTTTTCTAATTTAGGAATAACACGAGTATAGTTTACCCCACGCCGGCCAATTATGGATTCTACTAATGATTTCATATTTTTTATTACATTGTTAAAATAATAACATTTTAGGGTTATATATATCTAAATTAAAACATATAATGTCCGGAAAAAAGAAAAAGAAAAAAATACCAAGATATATCGCGGATACTGATGACAAAAACATATTACAACGTTATTTTGAAGAAGTTGGTAAGATTTATGAAGATAATGATAACGAATTTGACATAGAGTATTGCGAAGAAAACCGGGACAAACTTTTAAAGATGAATCTGAAATGTGTCATTAAGACCGCCAAAGGGTATAGGGGGCGAGGGTTGTCGCTAGAAGAGCTTATTTCCGCCGGAAATGAAGGGTTATGTATTGCTTGGGATAAATACAATCCTAAACGCAATAAAATTCGTGAAAAAATATTCAATGATATCAATACCTGTGATGAGCCTATTTCTAAACAATGGATTATAGAACATATCGGTGAGTATTGCGAATACGGGAGGTATAAAGAAAAGTTTTCAAAAAAATTTGTCAATGTCAAAAAAACAGAATTTACAAAAGAAGAAGTTTTAGCCTGGGTTGACAAAAACATCACTAAAGCCACTTTTAATTCCGTAGCCATGCTTTGGGTCAATGCATATATTCGCCAGGAATTAAATAAGAATTCCCGCATGGTCAAAAAACCTATCAAGGATATCCAAGCCGAAATCAGGGGAGACGCACCTAAAGAATATTTATTAGACATATCTTCTCCGCTAGATGTTGGGTCTAATAACATCACATTAGACGAAAAACTAGATTTAGCCGATGAAGAACGGACAGATCTAGACGAAGAAGATACTTTTACCATGTTACATGATACTCTCCGAACACTGTTTGCTAATATCAATATTCGTGACCGCCGGCTGGTACTACAACGATTTGGTGTAGGATATGTGCGTCCATTTCAACCACGAGAGATTGCGGAAAGAGAGAGCATAAGCGTAGCCAGAGTCTCTCAAATATTGTCTGATACACTCAAAAAAATGCAAAAAAATGCGGAAATATATGGGTTGAAGGGAGAGGATATATTGTCATATTTCGAATAAAACAAAAATATATGGAACAAGAATTTGATACGGATATTGTAGAAATTGTAACGGTAATGCCCCCGGAGTATCATATTGTTACAGTATTAGAAGAAGGAGAATTGCGAGGCTGGGTAGTGGTAGACGAGCAAGGTCATGAAATTACACACATTATAGATTCCGTTGAAAAACTTAGATATTGGGAAAATTATATTAAATTCACACCATCATAAAGAATATATTCTAATATGAATAATCGGATATATAAAACACTCATTATTGTCGGAACATTATTGTTTTTCTTTATTGTACCGTCATTGTCTTTCGGACAAGAAATTAAAGAATATTATCCTACGGAGGTCTGCTTGATCCAAGCCAACGGAATTGAAATAGACGACAATTGGGAAGTAGGATATGGATTTGATCATTTGAATGATATTGTTTATTTTAATATGCGTCCTAATGCGGACGAAGAGTTTACGATTTTTCACAAAATATATAACATCACGGATTCGTTTGACAATAAAAAACGATTGATAATGTCCGAATATTATCTTGACGACATGGCCACTCTGACTATCCGCCCGGTGTATGATAATCCAGAAGATTCATCAAATCCCACCGGATGTCGTGTCAAGTTAAAAGAAATTTTACCATATTCTATTAGAAAAAATGATATAAAATCAATTGAATTTAGTTTTTTTATTTATTTTTAATAAATTTTTACTATGAACAAAAAACCAAAAATTAGTTACATTGTAAAACCGCAAGATCGCGTAGTAGTATGTGTTATCAATAGTAATGGCGTCAAGTGTAGCGGTGTAGCGAAATGCCATCCTGATGACAAGTTTAATGAAGATCTCGGAAAAGAGGTGGCTCGTCGGCGCGCCATTATTAAATACAAAAAAATGATATTGTCGGATATCCGATTTATAATGGAGGATATCGAAGCGAGAAAATCTCGTTTGAGCGACGAGGAAAGATATTTTTTGAAGCGCTCGGAACAGGTAAAAGAATCTATCGGTAAATTATACACGGAAATTGATAATATTGTAGAATTTTATTCAAAATAAACATATGAAAAAGATTTTATATATCTTATTAATAGCAACATCAATCATATTAGGATCTTGCTATGTTGAAGAGACGCTGACAGACAGATCCGGCCCTCCGGTAATAGTGGCACCCACACCTACTTATTATTGGTCTTACCCTAGATACCAAACTCCTTACTATTATCCATATTTCTATAGACCTACGCCTCCTCCGAGACCCCCACACAAGCCGGTCCCGCCTCCTCCGAGACCCAATATAACTCCCAGACCAAGCACACCCAATCCACCTCCTCCGAGACCTAATAACCCTTCACCGACTAATCATAGAGTTACATATGGGCATAGATAAACATTAAGGACTCATCGGAGTCCTTTTTTATGCTTAATAAACTTTGAAATGGATTATATATAGACATAAGAAATATTTGATATGTACGAGGAAATGTTAAAAATGATGGGTCTGAACAGTATAGAAGGATATCTATGTGATTGTGGAGCAGACCCTGAAGATGTGGGAAGCAAGCCGGCGGATCTGAATATTGATTGGACACCTATTTATAATTAAGATTATGAAAATATACAACATTACGGATCCTATACAATACCTAAGTCTTCAGACCGACCGAGATTTGAAAGTGCTCTGGCTTGATGACATAAGAGATCCGGCAAAATATTTCTATCCTAAGACATTAGATAAGATGGAAATAGACTGGGCACATGACTATAAGGAGTTTGATGAACTGATCCAGAGCGGCGGATATACCCGGTACGATATGATCTGTCTAGATCATGATTTAGGAGATTCCGATGATCCTACCGGTTATGATTGTGTGATGGATTTGGATGAAGAACATTACAGTCTAGGGTTCCCGTGTCCGGATGTTTTTGTACACACCGGCAATCCGGTAGGCAGAAAAAGAATGCTAATGGTATTGGATAAAATAATGGCACGAGAAATTCAAAAAAGAATGTAGATATGAAGCAAGAGAAATTTACGGATCCTTATGATATAGGATGGCGAGATGGTTATGAAGCCTGTAAGGTGGAAAATAATCTACCCAGCCACAAAACCATTCTCGATAACAAAGATCTGCGAGAAGTTATAGATAAATCTTATAATGCCGGGTATGCGGAAGCAAAGAAATTGCTTGAAAATTCTATATTTGGAAAGATTGATCAATTTTGGATCCCCACAGGAGTCGATGAACATGGTGAAAAGACATGGCAACAAACAATTTCATTAATTTATGAACGTAAGGATCTTGAAGATCTTATATTCAAGAAAATGGGATTAGGGTCGGGAGATAAAGTAATGATCACTATAACCAAGCAACAATGAATCATACTAATAACATTTTTATCTTAAAATATGAGTATCCCCTCATATATATCTAAAAAAATATCAATTATGGGCTGGTATACATTTGTTGACGGTGAAATGGTCTTCTATAAGGAAACCTGGCAGTATAAAGAAGATGTCCAAATAAGAATCGACGATAATAAAAAAGATATCGAAGATGTCAAATTAGAAATGGCTATGTTGGTATCCGGACGGGTTGAAGATCTAATTCAAACCAAGGATTGTGAAGATAATGATATAGACGTACCGATGGCTATTAGATGGAAACTGGAAGATTTGTGGGAAAGACTGGAAAATGCTCAATATGAAAATTGGAAACTTGAGTTCTTGTTAGAAAATTGGGATAACCGGCATGGAGATTTTATTGACAATCCGGATTATAAAAAAACACCTGATGAACAATCGGAGTTTGTCGATGAATATCCCGTATATACTCCTCCTATGCAACCAGACGATAAAAACCCCGGAATTGTGATAAGCGGAGAATCTGCACCCCCAACAGACCAGCACCCCGATTTAGACCCAAAACAACTTAAATTAGAATTTGACGCGTCTATAGAAGAAACTTCCACATACTCCGGAACAACAACCCCAAAATTTCATAGTCTAGGAAGTCTCAATGACACAGGTATTCATGAATAATTAGATTATTAAAAATATGAAACAGCAAATGGATTATCGCAATCAAGATCATCAAATCCCCAATTGGTGGATATTAGCAGCATTAATTATAACCTTTATTTTAGGGATCATTGTAGGAGTATCCCGAACACAAGCACAGTCCTCGGCTGTCATGAAAGGATATATTGATGGAGTATATAAGACATATACTACTACAGCAGATTATAACTTGTCCGAAGATGGGCGATCACTGGATGTTATGATAGGTGCGGATACTATATGTTTTGATGTAATGGTTGAAAAAATGACCATTCTTAACGATAGTGTCATACGCACAGAATATCAATTAAATAAAAATAGTGTCTTTATTATTGAACCAGCTTACGAATCCGGAAATTATATCGGAGATTATTGTAAAATGATTATCCGGAAAGCGGATCCTTTCGATAAAATAGTGATATTATTCTGGGCGGACCCAACTTGGGTGTATGACGAAACAATCGCCGGATATCAATGACCCACAAGTGTGAGATAAAACAAGGACCAAAAGGTCCTTTTTTTGTTATATATCTTTTGCAAAATCCTTAAGATTAAAAACCTTTATAAGTTCTTCCGTGCCGCCTCCGAACCAGATAGGGGATTTATGCGAGGCAAATTCTTCCACATCGGTAAAATCTTTGAAATAATCCGGATTTAGATGATATAGTGCACTATCATAACTATTAAATGAATAGTTTATATAATTTAAAAATCTTCTAACCTGATTTTCGGTTAATATATATCCGGATCGATTGGCTAAAGTTTTATTAAACTCGACTATACAATCATCGGGTAGGTACTTTTGGGCGCTTCTCATATCTTTACCCATTGGAATTAATAGCCACATTCGACTCGGACTCCAATTTTCTTTTCTTCCTTTCCTCCCTATTATAGATTCTATTATAGATTTCATGATATTTCAAAAGTATCTTTATTTATAGGCTTTATATACGGCAATTGCTTTATTCCATCCACAAAAAACATATAATTCTTTACATCTTTGGCAACTTTTGAATAACTCACGGACTTGTCGACTACAAACACCCATGATCCCCGTGATATTGGGAAGAATTTTTCAAGTTCGTCATAACTTAGAAAATAACATATTATTCCATTAAAATCATTAAAGTGTGGGTATTGAAATTCATGATCTCGTTCTAATTCTAGATAATTTGTGGTGTCGGAACTATCCGGAACCACAATATATGAGTGTCTATAATCACCTTTCCTCCCTATTATAGATTCTATTATATGTTTCATTATTCTTTTCCAGATTAATTTATAATGTCTATCCGTTATAGATTTTTGCAATACATTTTCACTGCGTTGCATGTTAAGTACGGCTATAGGATGATAATATACATCTTCTTCTCCGACACATCGATATATCTCAATTATTTTATATTTTCCACCAATTTCAAAAGATTCCGGATCAAATGTCATAGCTAATATATCTTTGTTATTGCAAAACGTAGGACTGTCAAATATTGTATTTCCACCCCACCAATCACCAAGCAAATCTAACTCTCGGTCATCCATCAAGACCCGATATAATCCGACTTCTTTATTATTACGAATTTCGACGATTTTTACGATATCGTGGTTGTGGATTGTCTTATAATCCCCTTTTCTCCCTATTATAGATTCATTAATGTGTTTCATGATAAATGTAAATATATTCTAAAATTACATAATAAATTATAGCGAGCGGATTTGCTTTTAATATACCTTTTTAATGAATCACATCGTTCAAAAAATTCATCATCATCCTCTATGTCGTCCAATAATCGCTCTATAGCAACCTGTCTAGAGTTATGTCTGGGTATACCCATATCTATAGCCTGCTGTTCAAATTCATCTATATATAAAAAAATCCAAGATTCTAGTCTTATTAATATAAGCACCATAGTATCATCATCTTTTACACCGGTACCATAGAAAAAAGCATTATATGCACCGGAGTTCCTGGCGTCCGAACTTTTTCTTAAAGACGCCAAAAAATCAAAAAACCCATTGATATCTCCATTGAATAAATGAGCATATTCATAACACGGATTAAAAGACCCTTTCCTTCCTATTATAGATTCTATTATATGTTTCATGACACATTTTTCAAAAAATACCCTTGATCTCGTTTAATATAACCTTATGTGCTCTTATATGTTATTATAGATATCTAAGAAGCTCGAAAACCAATAATAGTTAACATATATGAGTAAGATTCAAGTAGTTAAAAGAGATGGAAGAGTCGTAGAGTACGACAAGGACAGAATCAGATTAGCCTTGCGGGGTTGTTTCAAGAGAAATAAGATGAGATATAAGGCGGAAGTCACGGAAGAGATAGATAAAACTATCAAATCTTTGGATAAGGATACCATAGAAGTAGAAGAAATCCAAGACATAGTAGAGAAGATCTTAATGCGAGATTATCCGGAACTAGCTAAATCCTATATTTTATTTCGTAAGCACAAGGAGGAGATCCGCAAATGGGTGGATCAGAAAGAGGACTTTATCCGCAAGTACAGCAAGAGTTTCAATACAGCCGATGCAACCGTAGATGATAATTCTAATGTAGGTAACAAGAATATCGGAGTTCTGAATACTGAAATTCATAAAGAGGATAATATCCAGATCAACCGAAGAATGATAGTAAGGAAATTGCGTGAACTTTTCCCGGACTTCGATGCCAAGCAATACGAAAGAGACCTGGCTAATCATTATATATACAAACATGATGAAAGCTCTTTTGCTGGAGCCATTGCTCCGTACTGTGTGGCCCTAACTATGTATCCATTTCTAGAACACGGTATTCAAAAAATTGGGGGTCTGAGTGCCAAACCCAAAAACTTGGATTCCTATTGCGGTATGTTGGTGAATATGATCTTCGCCATCTCAGCACAATTTGCTGGGGCATGCTCTGTGCCAGAAGCTCTATTGTACTTTGATTATTTTGCTAGAAAGGAGTGGGGTGATGATTATAGATATCACCTTAATGACATCGTCAATCCTAGAAGCAATCATCCTCGTACCATCAAAGAACAGATCCACCAACATTTCCAACAGATTATATACTCTATCAATCAACCCGCAGCTGCTCGTGGTTTACAAAGCGCTTTTGTGAATTTCTCTTATTACGATAAAGCGTTCTTCGAAAGCATGTTCGGAGATTTCAGCTTCCCGGATTACACCAAGCCAATTTGGGAATCTCTCAAGTGGCTGCAAGAGGACTTCATGCAATGGTTCAACAAGGAGCGTGAAAGATGTATCCTGACCTTCCCGGTGGAGAGCTTTGCTATGGTATATAAAGATGGGAAGTTTGCGGACCCGGAAAGTGCGGAATTTGTAGCAAGTGAGTATGCGCGGGGTCATTCATTCTTTACATACATCTCTGATACAGTGGATTCACTTTCGAGCTGTTGTCGGCTTCGTAATGCGTTGACCACCAAGGAGTTCAACTTCACTAACGGCAATCTGTCTTTACAGACCGGATCTAAATCGGTCATCACCCTCAATCTGAATCGTATCATCCAAGAAACCGATAGAAAATATGGTATCAAAGATAATTGGAAGTCTAATAAAGATGATCTTAAATCGTTCATGGGAGAGATCTTAGATGACGTTTACAAATATCATACTGCTTACAATGAGATTCTCTGGGATATGAAAGATGCGGGTCTCTTACCGGTATATGATGCCGGATTCATCGATCTGAATAAGCAGTACCTGACCATCGGCCTGAACGGCCTAAACCAAGCGGCCGAATATCTAGGGATGACATGTAATGATAATGAGGACTATAAAGAGTTCTGCCAGTTCATATTCGGATTTATTGCCGAAAGAAATAAAGAAGCTAACGGAAAATTCAATAATCATTCACTAAAATTTAATACTGAGCAGGTTCCGGCGGAGAGCCTGGCGGCTAAGAACTACAATTGGGATAAGGAAGATGGCTACTGGGTTCCGGAAGATACCAATCTTTATGCCTCATATATTTTCAAACCCAATGATCCCGCTACCTCCCCGTTAGAGAAACTCCGGATGCACGGAAGAGAATATATCGGAGACTATCTAGATGGCGGAAGCGCCGCTCACATCAACCTATCGGAACATCCGGATGTAGAACAATATAGATATATTCTGAAATATGCTGCCGAACAAGGAGTAAACTATTTTACATTCAACATCCCTAATTCCGAATGTGAAGATTGTGGGTGGATCGGCAAGCGCCCGGTAAGCAAATGTCCGGTTTGCGGATCGGAACACATCTCCTTATGGGATAGAGTTATCGGATATCTCACTAAGGTGCGGAATTGGTCCGAACCCAGAAGAGAAGAGCAGAAGCATAGGGTATACGGTAATATAGAATAATGGAATTTAAACAGACATATATTACAACCCGGTGGGAGATTTATAATAATATTATCGTTTTATATGATGGTATTACCAGATATGCTTGTGAAATGATCAAAGAATACTATTCCGGCCCCGAATGGGCCGGAACGGCATTCTTATTAACTCCGTGTTGTGGCTTTGATTTTAACATATCGCGCCCTATTACAAGAGACATGGTGGTGGAAATATGCGACCAATACAATTTAAAAATCCAAAAGCTGGTATTTTGGAATTTTGATCACCTTCATATGCCGGAATATTTAGACACATTAAACAAATATTTAGTAAGTCTCTCCCCCGATGAAATCTGGGAATGGCAAGTGGAGATCTTCAAAGAAATGCCATATATATTAAAAGATAGAGTTCGATTTGTGCCACTGCGATATGTTTCGGTGTATGGAGAACAGCGGATTCCTCCATTAAATACTAAATATGATTTTTTGTTTATTGGGAATATAAGTACTTGGCGGAGAGCCTGGCTGTTAGGAAAATTAACCTCTACGTATACTCCCGTGTTAATTATAACGGGATATGATATGGAAGATCTAGCCCCGGAAATTTCAAGATGCCGGACTGTATTAAACATACATGGCGAATCCGGCAATTACCGGGAGCAGCTTAGGATATCAGAGTGTATCTGCCGGAATATTCCGGTGGTAACGGAAACAGATCCGTACCCATATTATCCGGGGTTAACCGGAGAATATGACTATGATTCGGTAGCGACGGATATAACCAATCTTTATAAATCCATAGATAATATTCCCACGGAAATATCCAACAGATATAAACTCCTAACACAATCGGATTCTAATTATGAATCTTATAAGAACTCTATATTGTATTATTATTAAGAAAAAAAAGACAATATGAAATCTATAAAAGACGTGATAGATCAGACAGCTCAACCGGTGTGTGAGTCTATAATCGGAAGAAAAAATGCTCAGGATTATACGGGAATACTTTTTGAGAAACATTTTCAAGATCTGAGAACGGCGTGCCAAAAAAATAGAATCGATTTTTATATAGGTGATTTTATCGGTATCCTTCGCGAATCCGGCAGACCACTGGATATGATCAATAAAGCTGTATATGCATTGTGGAGAAACGATAAATCGTTTCAGAGTATTTTAGAGGACTGCCGGAATACTTATGATGTAGCTGGGGCCGTTAATAATGCATTAGAATATAATCGCTTCTAATTTATCCATCAAATATACAGTTTAGAAGACCTCCATCCGGGGGTCTTTTTTATTTTTAATCCATCTTAAAAACAAGGAGATAGAAATTATATACTAATATAAATGTAGTTATTCACCAATCTTAATTAAATGAAAAAGAAATTATCTCAAAAAGAGCCTGTTCCCGAATTTAACTGGGGAGAAATTTCGGATCATTCCCGTATTGCTTCCAACACCGAGCGTTACAAAGATATGGGGATTGCGGAAGCCTTCGCCGATTTTTATAAAATCAAAGGCTTAAAAAAATCTAAAATCAAATCTTTAGCTCCTCCGATTTTTAATGTAGGGGAATATGTTAATCTCACGGTTAAATCACTGGATAAAAAGCATGTTATTTTCGACCAAACTAACTTTAAGGAAGAAATCAAATGCACCGTAAATCTTTCACAATATCCTAAATTTAAGGATTTTTCCGAACCTATTGAAATCATGTGTCGGGTAGTTTCGAAAACGGATAATTCCGTTCTAGTAGATCCTATCTATTGGTTTTACGATCAATTCTTGACATCATATGTTCAAAACACCGATTATCAGTACAATATCCAAGAAAGATTCAAGCCGTTCACCGCTAAGAATCTCAAATTGGTTCGGGGTGGATTTATGGGTAGTTTAAGATTAGATAATGCGTCGGACTTTTTTGGCAAGGATATTTTTCTGGATGTATTCATTCCGGGATCTCAGATTGTAGTCAATGTTGAAAAAGATTTTAATCGGTGGGTAGGACAAGATGTCCCGTTTTATATTATCAATCTTATTGAGAAGCCGGGTACGGATAATAAAGTGGTGGTGGGCAGTCCCAAAGAATACTATCGTCTTAATTCCCGGATAGATCTCATAGACACGTTTAATCACTATTGTATGGATGATGATATCTGGAGAGAGCTCGTCAAAAAAGAATTAGACGGTGTAGTTACCGGTGTGGTACACACGGCCAGCAAATGCGGTATTTTTGTCGAAGCGGACGGACAAACTGGTATGATCGAGTGTACTCCCGATGAGATTCTGAAATATAAGGCCGGTCAAATGATAAAGGTGAAATACAGTGGGTTTAATGAATTGAAGAAGTATAACCCCATGGTAGACCAATATCAACACATTGAAGCTTATACGGTCGAGAAAGGAATCCTTAAAAAGTTCAATCTGAAAGTCACATTTGTTCTTATTTGATTTTTAGCACATATATGCGATAATTCAAGAGATCGTGCCTCGGGCGACCAAATATATCAGCACAAGCACGATCTCTTGTTATAATAAGGATATGTGTGTTTTATAACGGAAAATTTGCATCATGATAACGTTGATTATTTTAAGTATAATATTTTTGTTAGTAATCGTGGCGATAATCGCCGGCATTACTTATTTAGGTATGGGAACCATCATTTCGATATGCATATTGATAATGGGGGTGATTATAGATATTTCCGTTGTGGTGACCATAATAGTATTATATAAAAGATATAAAGAAAATAAAAAGTAGAATATATGATCTCATTACCCATTATAAGCATAATAATGTGCTTCGCGTACATTGTTTTCATTGTATTAAAATACGGAGTGCCGGTTTCCGTTTCGGAAACTTATTATATCCTGCCTAATAAATGGGATTGGATGTTTGCTGCTTGGACGGTTCTCACAGCGCTTCCTTTTTCTATATATTGGTTCTGTACTTCTCCTACTGGACTAAGATGGATTCCAGTAGTAGTGGCACTATCAGTTTTAATGATTGGAGTGGCCTCTTGTTATAAGTCCGGACCTAAAAAAGAATATTCAGATAATCATACAGGATATCTTAAACAAGGAGATAACAACTTAGATTCATTTGGACAGATCTGGAGAGATCTGAAATGGAAATGGAACAAGGGTGATTTCTTTAAGTATGGATGGTCACGAGCCATTCATTATATTAACTCTCTGATTGCCATTGTACTGAGTACTGTATATGTTATATTATATGCTGGAACTCCCGCTATAGTGAGTACAATACTATCTTATATAGTATTTATTGCGATTGGAATGAGAATAGGTGGAGTATATAACGAGGACTACTCTGCAGATGTAGATAATAAGACCTGGATATTCTTTATGGAAGTTGTGTGTTTTTTGAATTTATTTATATTTATCTGGTAAGACTATGGGTAAAACATTTACGGAATGGCTCGATAAACAACCAGATTATGGTTTATGTCCGCCCCCTATGACTTCGGATGAATTTAAAGATTTTATTACAAGATATCATGTATCGGAATATATCAACAAACAAGACCCGGTTACAACATCTATGAGCAAATCTCAGGTGCGGACGGAAATACTGTGCGATATATTATTGATTCATTCTAAAAAATTCAGAAAAGAATGGAAAGAGTACTTAAAAAGAAAATAATTATCTGGTAAGATTATGGATAAAACATTTACGGAATGGTTAGATACAAATCACAATGGATATGGATTGTGCTCTCCGCCAATGTCTTCGGAGGAATTTGAAGAATTCCTTATAAGATATCTTTTACCGGAACCTCCTCAAATAGTCATGCCTATGAGTGAGGCTCAGTGTCGAACTGAAATATTATATGATATATTGATAGAGAACTCTAAAGAATTCCGAAAAGAATGGAGAAAATACTTAAAAAGAAAATAAGAAAACCGAGGACGGCTACTCATAGAAAAGTAAATCAATTCTTGAAAACGAGCAGCAAATGTCATCTCTTTGATGGATTTGATAAGAGTGGGGTTCCGATTACAGAATGTTCCTGTCCGTGGTGGAGAGAATGCACCGGAGACCCATTCCAATGCAAGAAACAATATTATAAACATCTACAATGTACTAAAACACAAAATAAAGAAATTTCTTTTTAATGCCACTAATGATAAAAAATTATTCACCCACACCGGAAGTGCCCGAAAATGTTCTTCGAGAAAATGATTTCCGGTTGATGTTTATAAATTGTCCGTCTGTAACATTTGAAACTGTTATAGAAAGGCAGGAACCGCAAGTCATATCCGAACCCAAGAAATTTGACGAATTTGATTGGGATAAAGATTTTTCCGAAGCATATAAAGAATGAAATATGAATATAACTTGTTTAGATATAGAAACCACCGGACTAGATAAATCGGTTGACCGGATAGTCCAACTTTCTCTCCAAAATTTCGATTCTAAGACGTTTGATCTCGGCGAGAGTCGGAATTGGTATATCCTTCCTTCCGGAGGATGGTGCATGAATCCAGAGGCCATGAAAGTCCATGGCATCACTCCGGAGTTCCTGGCGGAAAACGGCGTCGCTCTCAAAGATATTTATCCGGATTGGTGCGAGCTCACAAAAGATCGTATTATACTTTCTTATAACGGCCCTAAATTTGATATCCCTATGATACAGAAAGAGTTTGAAATAGATGGATTAGAAACGGGCTTTGAGAAGTGCCGGTTTATAGATGCCTTGGATATAGAGAGGAAGCTCAACAAACAAGATAACAACAAACTCAACGAAGCCTATGAAAGATATTTCGGGCATCCGTTTGAAGGAGCACATGACTCTTCCGCCGACGTCCGGGCTACTATAGAGATATATAAAAAACAAATGGAATCTGTTCATGATCAACCTCATAGATCTATGACGGCAGCAGAATCTATATTAAGATCCACCATTAACACATCTCTCTCGCCGGACGGTTTTGTATATTCCGACGATTCCGGATATCTGAAATTCCGATGGGGTAAGCACAAGAATATGCCGGTAGTGGAAGTTTGTAGGAAAGATCCTAACTATATCAAATGGATCTGGGATAAAAATATAACTTGTAAGATCACCAAAGAAACTATCAAAAAGGAATTCTATAAATATAAAAAGTAGATTACCAATCCGGATGATTTAGATTCGGACGATATACTTGGAATACAGTCCATCCTGTTGGAATACCATCAGTTCCAACTACGTTCCAGTTACCAGATTTACAAAACTGACTGGGGTGGTTTAAAACACCATATACCCATCGGGAAGTCCAATTTATACCTGGCGTAGTGTTAAAATACGCACATATCCGAGAAAGGCTAGTACAAGAGAAAAACATTTGATTCATCATGCCTGTGCCACCAGGACTCATATCGTCTGTAACAATAGGAGGTGCCCATTTCAGGTCCGTGCAATTTTCAAACATACCAGCCATAGATTCAATGCCATTTCCCGAAAAATTTAAATTTGGTGGAGCTGCTAGGCTAGTACACCCAGAAAAACATTGTCTAAATGAATAGGAATTTATAGAACCAAACCTATATTGAGTATCATTCATAGACATAAACGGAGATGCCCACATTAACATGTCGCACCCTGCGAACATAGAATCCGCCATATGCGAATACCAATTCATGCCAGCATTTTTAATAATAGGATATGCTTGCAGAACTCCGCATTTAAAAAACATTTTTTCAAATGAGCTATCAGCGCCAGTTCCACTGATATTAAAATGCCATATATACGGAGCATATTCTAAAAAATTACATTCGGAAAACATACCCATAAAACAACCTGTCGAAATGGTAGATATATCTATTATCGGAGCCGTATGTATGGGGGCAGAATCAAACATATTCCGATAATGATAGGCTGAGACTATATGGGAGCCATTGTTCATAGAACTTATCTTTCCAAAACAAAAACATTCGTGATCCGTTCTAAAAGAATTATAATAACCGGATGAGTTCCCGTATGGTTGAGACTGAGTACTCTTCCATAAAACAAAACCTTGAGATGCCTGTATATTCGAATGAGATCCTGTATCGTAATTATTCCATGTGATGCCATCAACACTGTATTGTACAGGTTTAGATACTGCCGAATTAGATGCCGCAAAAGACATATACCAGTTTGCTGATCCGGTTGTCGAATAAAATAGTAATCCATCATAATTGACAATCTTCCAAGCATAACCGGACATGAGTCCACCGGTAGGGACGCCGCTAGTTCCGCTAGTAGTCCAGGTTGCCGCTGGATTTTTGACAAAAATTCCGCCTATAGGTCTAGTTAAATCCGAATTATATACACCATATAACCAATTGTAAGTATAACTGCTACCTGGTGTGGTAATAAATTTGGCATTCACATATTTCAAAATGCTGCAATTATAAAACATTTCCCTATAACAATGAGATACTAGATTAATCGCCGGGAGCTCGGGCGCCTGTTCTAGTTTAGTGCAATTTTTAAACATAGAGGCATAGCAGCCGGTAGATAGTGTTGTAGCTCCTAATTCCGGCGGATATCTCAAGTCCGTGCAACCAACGAACATAAAAGTATAACAATAATTCGATAATGGTGTGTTATGCCACAATAATGGGGCCTGCAAAAGATATTGGCAGTTAGCAAACATATAAGCATAACAATATTGAGATAAATGCCCGGTCACTGGAGACCCGTTTACATATCCCGATCCGAAACCGTATATGGTGTCATCAATAGGAGAATATCTGCAATCGGATTCCGAAAACATATAACTCATACTATGATCCGCCGTTATTGTCCCCGGAGGCATGGTGATGATCCTATGGCAATCGGTACCTTTAACAGTATATCCGGTATCTCCGTTAGAATATAAAGTTGCGCCTCCTCCGAAATGCAATATTGTTCCGCTAAACATATTGTTCATGCAATAAGATGCGTGATATTTTGGGAGTAATAATGACCCGGTTTCCATATTGACATTAACTTCATCTCCAAACGGTTTGCATCTTGACTCCACCGGAATTGCACATTCTATGCCTTCAAACATGCGGCAGTAGCAATAAGAAGCAACCGGAGTTTCGTATGGGGCGAGATCAAATCGAACGTCGCGGATAGTGTTTCTATAAAATATCCCGGTGCTCCACTGGGCTAGGGTTATTCTATTGTTAAGGTGAGTATCCGTAGCAAATAATGAATAAAATGTATATGGAATCATTGTCCATCCTGTCCAGGATTGTATGTCGTAACTCCGGCATAAAAGACTCCGGACATCTCCGCCTAATATCAAGCCCCTCTCGTCCGATGCATCAAAATTGTAATATCTAATTGTCCCGTCATCGAGGACGCTTAATGATGTTGGGGTTGATGAAATGTTTCGAATATATAAATAATTTCCGGAAGGTATATTATAAGTAAGACTCCCGTTGTTAATAATGGTGCCCCAAGTAATCCAGTTGTTTCCATCGGTTGACATTTCAAATGTCTGTGAATATTCCGAAGTTATATTTTTTCCATAAAATACAACCGTAGCCGGATCGGATGGATGCGGATTATGAAAGTAAAGAGCACATTTTCCTCTTCCGGCGGATATGCCTTTCCATCCGGTATCTATTACCCCTCCTCTTCTGTGATGTCTTCTTGACATATTTTATAAGCATTTCTATTGATTTAAAGAATACAGATCTGATAGCAAGGAATTATAACTTAAAATGATATAAAGGCCGATTATATATTAACAGATTAACAATATTAAATATATAGATATGCATTATTGGGGCGACAAATGGTTTAAAAAATATGGAGATATCTTCTATAAAGCTATAGATGTATTCGAAGATCGTATTCGAAAATGGGCAAAATGCCGGGTGTATGGAAAGGAGAAGTACGGTACTTATAGAGACGAGTATTTTAGTATGTGGAATGGTGAGTTGTCTACTATCTTCTTTGGTTACAAAATATTTCGTGGTAGTAATTGGTTCGAGAAACTTATTTGGGAACTTGATAATTCTCTAATACCTATAAAAAAGACACAATTCGGATGGTATAAAGTGGGATTGGCTAACTTTAATAGAGCGATTGGACTGGTAAAATTGGTGAACAAGTGGCAGGCCAGAATGCTCAACAAGGCAGCTCAGATCACCTGTAAAGAATTTCCGGAGGTGACCGATGAACTCTTGTCTGATATCTGCTTCTATAAATGTATCAAACCTTGCAAGTGGGGTGATGTTGATGGAGAAGAGATCCACAATAAACATTGGAAAACATTGTAAAAATAAAAAATTATGAAAGTAGAGATTAAAAGAATTTATGAAGTCAACCAATGTTCTCAATGTCCACATATGAGGACCTACATTGACTCTTCCGTGTGCGTAGATTCTTTTGACGAGCCGAATTATGAATGGTATTGTGATCACGATGATATAGATAAAAACACCGATGGATATAAAAAGGGATATGGGAAACTTATCGATGTAGGGATGAGCCAATTTCAAAAATGTGATATTATTCCGGAATGGTGTCCGGAGAAGTCAAAATCCGAACAAAAACTTGTATAGATATGACGGAGCAAGAAAAGAAAATTCTGTTTCAAGCTATTTGTGAAAGTCTCCCTTACGGACTCAAATGCACAACGAAAGCACAGGGTTGGCCGGGAGTTTATCCAATATGCGGATGTATTGGTAACAAAATCATCCTAGACTGCCCAAAAGAAGTTGAGGGTGATGACATCTGGTTGGTACAAAATATTGTACCATATCTCCGTCCAATGTCCAATATGACGGAGAAAGAAAGAAACGAATATCTGAGTATTAAGATGCAAGAGACAGAAAGAGTTGCGCTTGCGGAAATATATCGTCCAAAAGCCATTTCTGAAATAATGGTTTGGCTCATTTCTCACCATTTTGACTACTGCTGATTAATACCTATGGGACTTGCACTCCCAGCACCAGAAGGGATGTATAAATAAAATCATTATAAATATGACACCGGAAGAATACAAAAAAGAAACAGAACTTGCCGTTGACATAATCAATGCAATGAATAGTTTGCTTGGAACTGAATATAACCCAAATTACGCACAATCTATTTTTGATACAAACGAACTAGTATCAGGTTTGACTGTATTTAAAATTTTTATAGAAGATACGATAGAACATATTAAAAATGTAGGTAAGACATATAAGGAACGTTCTGAGTATGATGTTTTTGTCAAAAAGTGTGATAAAGGGGAAATAAGTGTTGTAAAATGGAGCGACATACCAGATATGGCAAGAAAGGAACTTATGGGGGAATATAATAAGATTGTTTGCGAGATAAACAAGAAGTCAGATGAAGACTATGAATATCTATTTAATAAATCACTTCAAATATTTAAAAACAAATATAATATTAATAAAATTGAAATATAATCAATATAATAAAAAAGATATGGATAGTGAAATTGACTTAAAACCCAAAAATGTGTCTCCGTTATTATATGGTGAGATAGATATAAAAAAACGAGAAATACTCCTTGAACGGTTAGAAGAATTATATAATAATCTTGGAATAGACACGGAATTAAACACTCCCGATTACTTACTTGCCGAATATACCTTAAATTGTTTGGTATCTTATGGAAATATGGTGATGAAAAATATTGAAAAGGATTTATAAATAACAAATTTTAAAAGATTATGAGAATCAAAGTAGATTATAGTAAAGAATGTAAGAAAACCGGAAAACATAACATTCCCAGAGAGTTCGCTATATACACAAAAGATAGTATATTCGAACCTTGGATAGAATACGAAACATATGCTGATTATCAGATGGCGTGCATAGGAGCTAAAAGACTTAGATATCAGATCAATAATATTCCCAAATATTTTTAAGTTATGCATACTGAAAAAGAAAAAGAATTCTTAAAAGATAAATTAGAGCGATGCAAGCAGCGTATTCATGAAATAGAATTAACTAATAATAAAAAATATAGAGAAGAATGGCGACGTTTAAAAAAGTTCGTGTATTGGATTGAACATCATGTACTTTATTTAAAAACTGAATAAAAATTCATAATCATGAAAGATTTCATTATATATCATCCTCTCAAATGTAATGGAAAATATGAGTGTACTCCTTATAGTTTTGTAGGAACTATAGAAGCTATATCCAATCCTAAAGAACTCATGGATTTTCTCAAAAACTCATTTTATTCGGAAAAAGACTGCAAGATCTGGATTAAGAATCGAGAAATTTCTATAGAGAGATTAGATGACTGAAAAAATCTCTCATCTTTTTGTCCTTAAGATTCCGGATAACGGATTATATAAATTCATAAGAGATAATATTATGAATAAAATTTATTTAGCATCCAGTATGGCCCCGGAATATAGAGACATTATTCAAAGTGCCGCTAAGATCTTAAGAGACCTCAAATACGAAGTATATGTTCCGTTAGAGCATACCATTCCGAATGCCTGGGATTATCCCAACAATGAATGGGGGTTGATGGTTTTCACCGAAGATGTATCCGCTATTCAGAATTCTAGTTGGGTAGTCTTATTGAATTATGGGAGAAACGGTACCTCTCCGACCGGCGGAAGCGCATGGGAGGCTGGGTTTGCTTACGGGATAGGCAAGAGAGTTGTAGTAGTAGATATGATATCCGATGAAAAAGAACATACTTCGTTGATGATAGAAAATGGAAGATATGCTACGGTCGATGGATTAGATGAAATGAAAAAGTTTTTTAAAACAGGATATACTGAAGATCCCGCTAATTATAGAACCAAACACGAACAATCATAATATGAAACCAGATCTTATTGAAGGAGAGATTGAACATATTGATCTCTATATGAAGGCATTAGAAATAGCCAAAAAGTGTCATGAAGGTCAAAAAGACAAAGGCGGACATGATTATATCGGACATCCTATCCGGGTCTCCGATCGTTGCATGTCGGAAAAGGCTTCAATAGCCGCATTATTACATGACACTATGGAAGATTCCGATATGACATCGGAGAAGTTGTCGGAAATGGGATTTCCGGCGGATATTATAGAGGCCGTAGAAGTTCTTACAAAACCACGTTATGATAATTATGATGACTATATAAAGAGAGTCGGAGCTAATCCCATAGCCAGAGAAGTTAAGATTGCCGATCTTGAAGATAATATGGACATTACAAGATTACAGTATCCGTTAACGGATAAAGATTTACTAAGATTTAATAAATACCTGAAATCTTGGAAATACCTCAAATCATTATATTAAAAATATCGTTATGACAAAAGAATTTATCAAAGATCAAATGTCCGAAATCCGACGGATAAATCAGGCCACTTTTAGAACTTTTTATCTTAGATATACTTCGGGCAACCGGACGTGTTGTTCTAATAAATGGGGAAAAATGTCGAAATTTGAGAATGTCCTGAAATGTGCGGAAAATTCATCGGATAGAGTCGGAGATAGTCTTCCGATAGAATTATTAGTACTTATTGATGACAAATGCGTGCATTGCTGGATTAAAAATCCTCTCTGGGATGGGGTCAATTGTCTCGAAGAAGATTCTCATGTATATGCTAATATACCTTTGATTGGAAATCATTGGTTTGTAGATCCTAAAGATTGGCTGGATATCGATAATCGGAACTTATCGGAACCTGCACGTCCGGCGGAGACTCCGATAAATTCTCCGATGATTGACATGTTTCTCCGGTTTTTTAAGAAAGATTTTAAAAGGACCAAGATATAACTATAACAAATTCAATAAGTTACTATAAAATTCTCCGGCGGAGACTAAATAGGTTCCGATGAATGTCCGATTTCTCCGATTCTTTAAGAATATTTTTAAAAAATCTAAAATGCAACTATAATAAAATCAATAAGATACATAAAAATCTCCGATAATTGTGATATAATAAAATGATTATAACTAACAATAAAAAACAACTAGTACTTCCGGAGCCCGGAGATATATTCAAGATCGCATTGAATATAGATGGAGTTCCTAAGTTGATAATAGTACGAGTAGAGAAAGCTGAAGATCCGGATGATTGTTCAGGATGTATTTTCGAATCTATGTGTACCACCACCGGTAATAAGACAGTATATGTGTGTTATGGCCCGGATAGATATGATAATGTTTCTATCAAGATAGTTCCAGTAAAACAAGAAAATAATTCGGAAGCTTAATATATTATAATTCCGATTATATATCTTCATAGATATTAATACCAAAAACCAAAAGAATATGTCATTTGCAAAAAGACCCAAAGCATTAGGAATGTACAAGAACGGCAATTATGATGTACTCATCTTAGACGACGGAACTAAGATCCGCCGGACTGAAGAAGAGGAATTCATCCCGGCATTTGCTGAGAACTGTGATGTCAAGATCACGGATAAGTGCAATATAGGTTGCCCCTTCTGTTATGAAGGATGTACCTCTACCGGTAAACATGCTCAGTTTGATGAGAGCCTCGATAACTTTATCAATAGCCTCCATCCATATACCGAGCTGGCCTTGAACGGCAATGATTTGGATTGTCCGGGTCTGGAAAACTTCTTGACAGTTCTGAAAATCAAGAAAGTGCTGCCCAACATCACGGTACATTCCAAACAGCTGATCGATAATATCGTCAAGTTAAGAGATTGGCAGAAGCGAGGACTCATCTACGGTATCGGCATCAGCGTTCATCCGGATTATCTATCCAAGACATTGGCCTTGATTCATGTCAATGAATTGAAAAACTGTGTGTTCCATACTATCGCTGGAGTGACTACACCGGAGATCTATGAATATCTGGCTGATCATCAACAGAAGGTATTGGTTCTGGGGTATAAGGATTTGGGTCGTGGAGTGAACTTCAAGACCACTCACAATAATGAAGTGGAGAAGAACAGACAATGGCTTCAGGATAATATTAAAAATCTCTGGTCTAGGAATGCAGTGCTTTCTTTTGACAACCTCGCATTAGAGCAACTGGATATCCGGTCTCTGCTTACTCCGGAAGAGTGGGAAAGATTCTATATGGGAGACGATGGAAGCTTCACTTTCTATATTGATCTGGTCAAAAGAACTTTTTCTAAGAATTCAATTTGTCATACCCGCTTCCCTATGGAAAACAAGACTATTGATGAAATGTTTCAATTCATTCGGGATTACTATAAAAAAGATTAATTATGAAAGTACAAATCAGACAAGGGGTTTTCGAGACTAATTCTTCCACTCAGCACACTCTCTGTATTGTCAAGTGCGATGAGAAGAGATTCAAATCATCAGCATTTCAGGCAAGTCTCCCCAAGAAAATCATAGCTCTGGATATATCCAATCTTAATAAATATGAGGATTTCGCTCACGATATTCCACACATTGATAAACTCACTTTGGAAGAGAAAGTCAATATTCTAGTAATATCCTTACTTGGATGGTTTAATGTTGGAGAATTTATTGATGGAATACTTATACTACAAGATACACTTAAAAAGTTCGGTGTAGAATTAGAAGTAAACTTTCGTGCATTACAAAAAATATTCAATGAATATTGGTGGGAATGTGGTATTTATAAGTTGATTAATGATCAGTTTACCTCTGAGAATGTTAAAGACTTTCTCTTCTCTACAGATGCAGGATATGCTAGTTACTGTGATGAGTGTTGTTCAGAACCGGATGAGAAATATCAAGATCTTATAGATCATATGGGAGATCTGTTAAAAAACGGTACATCTGAAGAAGATATATTAGTATTTCACGATAGATGTTAATAATATGAAAGATCAACCGACAATTAAAAGCAAAACTTTTTTAGATTATCCCAGTGTGTTACATCAACTTAATCTATGGAAGGAAAATGGATACGATCCATTTAATTTCTGTCAGATAGTATATGTGCCGGCGAAGGCTAGTCATATGTATGATAAATGGGAAGTTTTTTATGATTCAAAAATGGATTAGATTATGAA
>Ga0310697_10000684_pt1 | contig 43851 bp, 30 predicted proteins | sample 172DNAGHGlowgp2_FD_203883 | JGI IMG/M metagenome (GOLD analysis project Ga0310697, IMG submission 203883) | Sheep rumen microbial communities from Palmerston North, Manawatu-Wanganui, New Zealand - 1728 DNA GHGlow gp2 (v2) (version 2) | ecosystem: Host-associated > Mammals > Digestive system >...
GCGCATAGCCCGCGAGCTCGACAAGAAGGTCATCAAGGCCTGGACGGGGCATCCCCATCTGCGCGTCATCAACAACAGCGAGGACTTCGATAAGAAGCTGAACCGCGTCATCAAGGAAATCTCCGACGTGCTCTCACTGCCCCAGCCCATCGTCGACGAGCGTAAATATAAGGTAGAGGTGATCGGTGAACTGCCTGAAGACTGCACCGACAGCGAGATCTCACAGACCTACCTGACCAGCGAGCCCGACAGCGAGGTACGCCTGCGCCGCCGCGGATGGGGAAGCAAATGGGTCAATGTGCACACCACCCGCAAGCGTATCTCCGCCACCGAGGAGATTGTCACCGAGCGTCAGCTGAACAACAACCTCTATGAGATGATGCTCCAGCTGGCCGACCCTGAACGGCAGACCATCCACAAACTGCGCAAGAGCTTCATCTGGAAAGGTCAGTATTTCGAGCTCGACAAATATCTCGACCAGCTCGACGGCCTCTTGATTCTCGAGACAAAAGGCATCACCGAGCATAAGTCGGTGAAGTTCCCGCCTTTCATCCGTGTCGTAGAGGACATTACAGGCAGTACGAAGTACTATAATTACAACCTGGCCAAGAGGCGCTGAGTATGGTGCTCTTAGGTACTCACGCTCGAAAAAGCACAAAATCTTTTGGTTTTTTGCTCGCTTAATCGTACCTTTGAGCTGCGCTCTTAGGTACTCACGCTCGAAAAAGCACAAAATCTTTTGGTTTTTTGCTCGCTTAATCGTACCTTTGCACCCGAAATTGCAATTTTATATCAAAGTATGTTATTAGACAAGATAGACGAACTTCTGAAAGAAGTACAGACGCTGAGTGCAAAGAACGCAGAGGAAGTGGAACAGCTTCGTCTGAAATACCTCAGCAAGAAGGGCGAGATCACGGCCCTGATGAACGATTTCCGCAACGTGGCTGCCGACGAGAAGAAGACGGTAGGCATGAAGATCAACGAGCTGAAGACGCTGGCTACGGAGCGCATCAACCAGCTGCGCGAGGAGTGTCAGACACAGGAAGGTGGCGATGAGGCCGTCGACCTGAGCCGTACGCCCTACCCCATCAACTTAGGTACGCGCCATCCGCTGACCATCGTGACCAATGAGATTATCGATATATTCTCGCGAATGGGCTTTGTGCTGGCCGACGGTCCTGAGGTAGAGGACGACCTGCACATCTTTACGAAGATGAACTTCGCCGCCGACCACCCTGCCCGCGATATGCAGGACACGTTCTTCGTGAGCCAGCATCCCAACGACGTGACGAAGAACATTCTGTTGCGCTCACATACCTCAAGCGTTCAGGCTCGTGTGATGGAGCAGATGCATACCGAAGACGGCAAGCTGACGGCTCCTATCCGCGTCATCTGTCCAGGACGGGTTTACAGAAACGAGGCCATCACCGCCCGTGCCCACTGCTTCTTCCATCAGGTAGAGGGCCTGTATATCGACAAGAACGTGTCGTTCACCGACCTGAAGCAGGTGCTTCTGTCGTTTGCAAAGGAGATGTTCGGCCCCGATACGAAGATTCGCCTGCGTCCCTCATACTTCCCCTTCACGGAACCTTCAGCCGAGATGGACATCTCGTGCTTCATCTGCGGCGGCGAAGGTTGCGGCTTCTGCAAGCATACGGGCTGGGTAGAGATCTTAGGTTGCGGCATGGTGGATCCGAACGTGCTCGAACAGTGCGGTATCGACTCCAGCATCTACAGCGGCTACGCCTTCGGTATGGGTGTTGAGCGCATTACCAATCTGAAATATCGCGTCTCTGACCTCCGCATGTTCTCAGAGAACGACGTGCAGTTCCTGAAAGAGTTCGAGGCAGCTGACTGATGAATTGAGAATTGAAAATTGAAAATTGAGAATTCTTGGACTAACCAAGCGGCGTAGCCGAGCGGAGAATTGAGAATTGAAGACTGAACGTCTCTGGAACGGAAACTACATAAAGGTGATGATAGCGAACTTTGCGCTATTCTTCGCCTTTTATGTTTTAACGCCCCTGCTCCCACTTTATCTTAGTGAGACATTCGGAGCCACGAAGGACGTGATCGGCATGGTGCTATCTGGCTATACCATCACGGCACTGCTGTTCCGCCCGTTCAGCGGGTATGTGGTTGACACGTTCAACCGGAAGACGGTACTCTTGGTATGCTATACGGGCTTTGCCATCTTCTTTGCCGGCTATCTGGCAGCTTCTACCTTACTACTGTTTACGATTGTCAGAACGCTTCACGGCGGTCCTTTTGGTGCCTTGACGGTGGCCAACTCGACGATGGCCATCGACGTTCTGCCCTCTTCACGTCGCAACGAGGGCATCGGCTATTACGGATTGAGCAACAATCTGGCTATGGCCATCGCCCCTACCATCGGTATCTTCATCTATCAGCAGACGCACTCCTTCGAGCTGCTGTTCTGGATAGCCCTCATTGTGGCGACGGCAGGACTCCTGACGGATGCGACCGTAAAGCCTAAAAACACTACGCGCTCCACGCTTCGCTCTCCGCTCAGCCTTGACCGTTTCTTCCTCCTCCGCGGCTGGCTGTTGGGTGCCAACATGGTGTTCTTTGGTTTCTGCTTCGGTGTACTGAGCAATTATCTGGCCATCTACGGACAGGAGGTGTTAGGACGAACAGGTGGTACTGGCACCTACTTCATGCTCTGCTCCATCGGTCTTATCCTTTCCCGCCTGCAAGGAGGAAAGGCATTGAGACAAGGTCGGCTTACGCATAATGCCTCGGAGGGCATGCTCATCTCATTAGTGGGCTATACCATCTTCATCGCCTGGCCAGGCGATGCGGGCTATTACGGGTCAGCCCTGCTCATCGGCTTGGGCAACGGCCACATGTGGCCTGCCTTCCAGAACATGATGATCTCGATGGCACATCACAATGAGCGCGGAACGGCCAACTCGACCATCCTCATCTCATGGGACATCGGCATGGGAATAGGTATTCTCATCGGTGGCCTCATCGCCGAACTTATCGGCTACGCTGCCGCCTTCTGGACGGTTGCCTTAGTCAATGCCTTGGGCGTAGTGCTCTACTTCCTGAAAACTAGACGGTTCTTCCTGCAGCGGCAATTGCCGGATTAGGAAGAACGATGCGGCAACAAACGAGCCATCAAGAAGCCTACCAAGAAGATGGTGAGGGTGCCCAGTACAATGGCCAGATACTCATGAATGCCCGTCTCAGGCAATCCCAACCACGTATCGGCCGAGATCCATCCGATGACAATCACACCGCAGACGACCCCAATGGCAGCATCGACATTGCGAACCTTCTGCGACATATAGCCCAACAGAAACAGGCCCAGCATGCCACCGCTGAAGATGCTCGACAACTTCCACCAGGCATCAAGGATGCTCTCCACATTGACCAAGGCCAATGACACGACAATGCCCAGCACCCCTATTACAAAACTCGACAGGCGCAACACCAGCATCTGCCGTCCCGGGCCTGCTTTCGGGCATAGCGGACGGAAATAGTCGCTCAGGATGACCGTAGCAGCCGAGTTGATGCTGGTAGAAACGGTACTCATGCCTGCGGCAAAGATGCTGGCAATGAGCAGTCCCGTGATGCCGACGGGCAACTGATGGACGATGAAGAACGGGAACACATAGTCGCCCTTTGTCCCACCAGCCGGCAACATACCGGGAAAGGTTGCATAATAGCTATAGAGGGCGGTGCCTATCAAGAAAAATACAGCCGAAACGGGAATGAACAGATAGCCACCGAACAAGGCCGAGAAGCGGGCGGCACGGTCGCTCTTGGCCGCATGGTAACGCTGCACGTAGTTCTGGTCGATGCCATAGTTCTGAAGATTGATGAACACGCCATAGACCAGACACACCCAAAACGTAGACTCACCCACGTTCAGCAGGTCGAAAGAACCTAACGAGAACTTGCCGCTGTCCCAGGCAATGCGCCATGACTCTTCAGCTCCTCCCGGCAAGGTAAAGAGCAGGATGCCCAGACAAACGAGGGCACCACCTATCATCACGATGCCTTGGATGGCATCGGCCCAGATTACGCCACGCACACCGCCCATCATGCTATAGACCATGATGGCAATGCTTGTCAGAATAATAATCATACGGATGTCCCACCCCAGCAGCACGTTCATGGGCAGGGCCAGCAGGAACATGATAGAGCCGATACGCGCTATCTGTGTGAGCAGATAGCAGCCACTGGCATACCAACGTGCCCATCGGCCGAAGCGCTGTTCCAGAAAGGCATAGGCCGAGACCGACTGCTGCCGCCGGTAGAACGGAACGAAGTAGCGGGCGGCTATCCAGGAGGCCAAGGGAATGGACAGGCTGAACACGAACGAGTTCCAGTTGGAGTCGTAAGCCTTGCCTGGATAGCCCAGGTAACTGATGCTACTGACGTAGGTAGAGAAGATAGACATGCCCACAACCCACCCTGGCAGACTGCGACTGGCCGACGTGAAATCCTCGGCTGAGGCTTTCTTCCGCCAGAAAGAAGCGCCCAGAAGCACAATGCCTCCCGTAAAGAGCAGAAAGACAATCAGATCAATAGTATGCATTAGGTTTCCTGTTTGCCACAAAGATATAAAAAATATTCTATACAGCCTGTCGGTCTGCATAGAATATTCTTAGTGTCAGCCTACTTGTTTTTCTTGTAGTATTCCAGTCCGGCCTTCACATTGCCGATGACGGCATCGCTCGAGAAGGTGGCTCCAGTCACACCGTCAACCTGCAGTTTCTGGGCCTCCTTCACCTTCAGACCGTCCCACTTGTTGAGCAACTGCTTCTTCACCTTCGCCCAGTATTTGGGAGTCTCCTGATTCTTCAGGGCTTCAATCTTAACCACCTTGTCCTTCTTGATATAAATCTTCAGCGGCGTGATGTCCACATATCCCTGATACTGCTTACCCAGCGTGGTTGTGTTGATGACGTACATGCCGTCTTCCTTGGTCATTACTTCATCCTGAGGGGCAGCGCTCAGCAATGCGGCTGCCACAACGAGCAGTGCGGCACTGCCCATCCATTTCATCATTTTGTTTCTCATTCTATTTCTCATTATTCAATTTTCATTCTTCATTACATTCATGCGGCTTAGGCACCACAGCCTTGATACCCTCGGCCTGCAACTGCTCCACCAGTTTCTCCTCGGTCGTTTCGTTGTTCACGAAGGTGATGGCCAGCGAGCGCTGACGGGCATTCACATTGGCATCGTCCACCCCATCGAGCGCAAGAGCCGTCTCAATGGTCTCCTCATTCACACACTCCGCAGGGATGTTGAAGTAGGCAAACGAGATATTCTTGCTTGTGTAGTAGTTCACAGGCGTAAAACCGAGTTCGCCCAGCACCTTACAGATAACGGCCTTCGATGTGCGGTTCGCATCGTAGCGGATGAACATGTAGTGTTTGTCCAGATGCGGCGACATACTGTCGATGCCCTCCATCGTCTGCAAGCGCTTCATGATGCGATCGGCACATTTCTGACAATGCATGTCGCTCATCTGCAGTCCCATGCCACGAGTAATCACTTCCGTAGAGCTATAGGGCGATGCCTTATAACGCCCCGTCGCAGCAAGCCGTGCTTCGATACTGTCAGTACAGGTCTTCTCCTTCTGGTAGGCAATCGTTGCCGTGCGACGCTCAATGTTGAACAGCACCTTTTCTATGCCGTCCAGCTTGCCCAGCACCGTCTTCACCTTATGGGCACACTCCTCACAGCGCATGCCCTTGATGCGCACCGTCAGCGTGTCAGTAGCGGCATTGGCAGCCTGCGACAGGCAGACAATGGCCAGCAACAACAGTAGTTTCTTCATCTTCTCTGATAATACTTTTAATTGATTTCGTGACAAAGGTACGAACTTTTTCGGGGAAAAGTATTCTTTTCCTCTGTTTTTAACTTGATTTACAAATTGTATAGGAGACTCACAGGCTATTGACAGTCTCAACGGCAAGCCCGGTATACTTGGCTATCAATTCTGCCGGCATACCGTCTTCTTTCATCCTGCGGGCATTTTCACGCTTCGTTTCTTCTATACCTTCCGCACGACCTTCCTCACGACCTTCCGCACGACCTTCCGCACGACCTTCCGCACGACCTTGTTCCCTTCCTTCTTCCCTTCCTTCTTCCCTTCCTTCTTCTTTGAGAGTCTCCCATGCGTCACGGGCGGCATGGACGCTAATCATATAGTCCTCGTAGGCACGACGCTCTTTCTCCGTCATGCTCATATAGGCAAGTTTCTCACGGGCAGCCTGCAGGCCGGGAACTTGGGTGTCTTCCTTGATGACCGCATCCTTCAAATACTCCATCCACTCCTCAATAGGAGTCTTCGCCACTTCGTTAAACCGACTCACCAAAAGCAGGAAATACTCAGGGAACACTTCCTCGGGCATCGTCATACGACTCTTGCTGATGTACTTTTCCTCATTAGCCGTCTTAAGCTCCAGCACCGAGTCTTTCTTGGTCATGCCCCGGAAGGTAGTGACACCGTGATAGGCATAGTCGTCTCCGCAGCCAAATTCAAAGTAGAGGATGTTAATAGAATAAATTTTCTTGATGACATTATAGTCCTGTCCTATGCTTATCTGATCCGTGATGTTCTTGGCTGTTCCAAAGAGAATGCGCTGGAAGAAGTCACGCTCCTTAGTGAGCTGAACTTCCACGAGGATATACTCACCCTCACTGGTCTTGGCCTTTACGTCCACGCGGTTTCCTTTGTCTTCACGGGAGTCCAGGTTTCCCTCACTCTCCAGTATCTCAGTGATAGTCACCTGTTCCCCAAGAAGCACGGTAATGAGTCCCTCAAGCACCTCTTTGTTCGCCTTGTCGCGAAGGATGCGCTTGATGGCCCAGTCGAAACGTACATATCTGCTCTTGTCTGTCATAATGCTTTCTATAGAATATATGCACCGTGATGCACGAGGCAAAATTACGAATTATTTCTAAAATCACAAAGAAAAAGCAAAAAAAAACACTATCTTTGCACCCGTTATGACAATCAATAAGCAACAGCGGTATGAGGAGATGCTGCCTCAGCTGGCCTCTCTCATAGCAGGAGAGACCGAGGAGATGAGCGTACTGGCCAACGTGGCCGCAGTCATTCACGAGACGTTCGGGTTCTGGTGGACGGGGTTCTATCTGGTGCGCGGCGGAGAACTGCGCCTGGGGCCGTTCCAAGGTCCCGTGGCCTGCATGCACATTCAGCGGGGACGGGGTGTCTGCGGCACGAGCTGGGAACGCAGCGAGACCATCGTCGTGCCCGACGTAGAGCTGTTTCCGGGCCATATCGCCTGCTCGTCGGCCTCACGGTCGGAGATTGTCGTGCCCTTATATAATATAAATAAGGTAGTGGTGGGTGTGCTCGACATAGACAGTCGCGAGCTGTCCACATTCGACGAGACCGACAAGAACTACTTGGAGCAGGTATCGCAACTCATCACCCGAACCCTTTACGCACACTAAGCGAAAAGCGCATCTTGTGCTTTTATAACAACCTGATTTACAGCCGCTTACAATTCAGGCCGAATTACGATGCAATTCAGGCCGAATTAGCTGTTAATTTAGGCTGAATCTCAACGCAATTCAGGCCAGATTACAGACAGGCTGAAATTCTTTTGAAAAAAACGCCGTATTTTGTAGGGTAAAAGAATCTTTTTTCTTACCTTTGCAGGCACGACACCAATAACGATGTCAAGACCTGACAAGAAATACAGGCTTCATGACTTTAGCAACAAACCAACAAAATTAACATAAGGACAAACTATGATTTGGAATCCCAGCATTGAATGCATGGATCGCGAACAGCTTCGCGAAATTCAGAGCCGTCGGCTACAGAAGATGGCAGAATACGTGTATCACAACACGCCGTTCTACCGTCAGAAGTTCCAGGAAATGGGACTGGAGCCAGGCGACATCAAGAGCATCGACGACATTGTGAAACTGCCGTTCACCAACAAGCTCGACCTGCGCGACAACTATCCCTTCGGCCTCGCTGCCGTACCCATGAGCCAGATTGTGCGCATCCACGCTTCGAGCGGCACGACTGGCAAGCCCGTCGTGGTGCTCTACACGAGGAAAGACCTGGCCATGTGGGCAGAGGCTATCTCACGAGCCTTCACGGCCTACGGTGCCACAAAGGACGATATTTTCCAGGTAGCCTACGGCTATGGCCTGTTCACAGGCGGCCTGGGGGCTCACGACGGTGCCACGAACATCGGTGCCAGCGTCATCCCCATCTCCAGCGGTAACACACAGAAGCAGATTACACTGATGCACGACTTCGGGTCGACCATCCTCTGTTGTACTCCTTCTTACGGACTGTTCCTCGGCGAGGCACTGAACGAGTGTGAATGGAGCCGCGACGAGTTCAAACTGCGTGTTGGAGCCTTCGGTGCAGAGCCCTGGACCGAGGAGATGCGACAGAAGCTCGAGTCGTCGTTAGGCATCAAGGCCTACGACATCTACGGTCTGTCAGAGATTGCCGGCCCCGGCGTTGGCTATGAGTGCGAATGCCAGCACGGCACCCACCTGAACGAAGACTACTTCTATCCTGAGATTCTCGACCCCAACACGGGCGAGCCGCTGCCCGAAGGCACACTGGGCGAACTGACCTTCACCCACCTGACGAAGGAGGGCATGCCCCTGCTGCGCTACCGTACCCACGACCTCACGGCTCTGCACTATGATAAGTGTTCGTGCGGCCGTACCTTGGTGCGCATGGATCGCATCCTGGGTCGTTGCGACGACATGCTTATCATCCGTGGTGTCAACGTGTTCCCGTCGCAGATCGAGGCCGTCATCCTCTCGCTGCCTGAGTTCGAGCCGCACTTCATGCTCACCGTAGACCGCGTGAACAACACCGACACCAGCGAACTGCGCGTAGAGGTGAAGGAGGAATACTTCACCGACGAAATGGGACAGATGGTCGGTCTGCAGAAGAAACTGGAGGCCGAACTCCGCTCGGTCATCGGCCTGGGCTTCAAGGTGAAGCTGGCCGAGCCGAAGAGCATCGAGCGCAGCGAGGGCAAGGCCAAGCGCGTCATCGACAAGAGACAGTTCAAATAAATAAAAATAATCGATTATGTTAGCAAAACAATTATCTATTTTCCTTGAAAACAAGTCAGGCCGTCTCACTGAGGTGACCGACATTCTGGGCCAAACAGACATCAATCTCTCCGCCATGAGCATTGCCGACAACAGCGACTTCGGCATCTTGCGCTGCATCGTTAGCGACCCCGACAAGGCCTATCAGGTGCTGAAGGAGAACCACTTCGCCGTGAAGATCACCGACGTCATCGGCTTCCAGTGCCCCAACACCAGCGGTTCGCTGGCCGTCGTACTGAAGCGTCTGTCGGAAAAGGGAGTATTCATTGAGTACATGTACTCCTTTGCCAACGGCGACCACGCCACGGTAGTCATCCGTCCTACCGACCTGAAGGAGTGTGACCGCATCCTCTCCGAGATGAAGGTTGAGCTGATGGCCGCTAACGATCTATACAAGTTGTAATAATGGCAACTCCGAAACTTGACAAGCTGGACAAGCAGATTCTGCGGCTCATTGCCAAAGACGCTCGCGTTCCCTTCCTTGAGGTGGCACGGGCCTGCAATGTGAGTGGCGCAGCCATTCACCAGCGTATACAGAAACTCACCAACATGGGCATTCTCAAAGGCTCACAGTTCATCATCGATCCTGAGAAGATGGGCTATGAGACCTGTGCCTATATCGGGCTGAACCTGAAAAACCCCGAATCGTTCGACGAGGTAGTGGAGAAGTTGAAAGACATACCCGAGGTGGTGGAGTGTCACTACACGACAGGCAACTACGATCTGTTCATCAAGATCTATGCTGCCAACAACCACCATCTGCTCAACATCATCCACGACCAACTGCAGCCTTTAGGACTGGCCCGCAGCGAGAGCCTCATCTCGTTCCACTCGGCCATCGACCGCCAGCTGCCCGTCGTCGATCTTGTCTTTGACGAAGACGATCCGGAGTAGTCCTGATACTACTACTTGAAAACTACGCCCCTTCAGCCTGTGCGTCTCGGCGACGTCGCTGAGTGTGCAGGATGAAGGGATTTGGATTTTGATAACAAACTACTCAAAACAATGAAACGAAGAACCCTATTCGGATGGCTGATGCTGATGAGCATTGCTGTCGCCCAAGCCCAGGAGCGCACCGTGGAATGCCTGAACTTCGGTTGGAAGTTCCTGGAAGGTACCCCCAAAAATGCTGAACAGAAAGATTTCGACGACTCGCAATGGCGGATCGTCAACGTGCCGCACGACTTCCAGATTGAGCAGCCGTGGGTAGCTCCCGCTGCCAATGAGAAAGCCGACAACACCGACGCGGCGGCCAACATCAAGAGCCGGCTGTCGAGTCGTGGCTTCAAGGAAATGGGACAGGGGTGGTACCGTCTGCACCTAACGCCTGCCGACTCGCTGAAGGGTAAGCGGTTGCTGCTGCAGTTCGACGGTATCATGTATGTGGGCGATGTCTACCTGAACGGTGAGCACATCGGCGGTACGGACTATGGATATGTGGGCTTTGAGATTGACGTCACGGGCAAGCTGAAGCCCGGACAGGAGAACGTCATTGCCGTCATGGCCGACACCCGTGAGCCGAACAGCTCGCGCTGGTACACCGGCGGCGGACTCTTCCGCAGTGTGCGCCTCGTGGCTACCGACCGTGAGGTCTACTTCGAGCGCCATCCGCTCTTTATCACCACCCGCGACAACCGCTTTGTGACGATTGCGGCAGAGGCTACCACCCGCGGCAAGGACAAGCGGCTGCCTGTAGACATTGAGATTCTGGATCCGCAAGGGCAGAAGGTCTACGGCGGCAAGGTCGAGATGAACCGCAAGACGCCCACACGCACCATTGAGCAGCCGTTGGCAGAGATAGAGATACCCAACCCGCAACTGTGGGACACGGAGCATCCCAACCTCTACACCGCCATCGTCACCCTGCACCATCAGGACGGCCGCATCGCCGATGTAGCCCGTGCACAGTTCGGTATTCGCACCATCGAGATGGAGGCCGGCAACGGCTTCAAGCTCAACGGGAAGAAAGTGCTGCTGCAGGGCTATGCCAACCACCACTCGCTGGGAGCCCTGGGCGCTGCTGCCTATCCCCGTGCCATCGAGAAACGCATCCTACTCATGAAGCAGTTTGGCATCAACCATATCCGCACCTCGCACAACCCCTATAGCCGCGAGTTCATCGAACTCTGCGACAAGCACGGCATCCTTGTCGTCGATGAGCTCTACGACAAATGGACCCGGCAGCATACGGGTGGCCGTGTGCCCTTCGAGGCGCTGTGGCAGAAGGACATTCCGGAATGGGTGAAGCGTGACCGCAACTCACCCTCAGTTGTGATGTGGAGCTTGGGCAACGAACTGCAACAAGACCCCAACCAACCCTATAACGACTTCGGGGTAACGATGTATCAGCTGATGCGTCCCTTAGTAGCTCGCTACGACCCTACCCGACTGGTCACTGTGGCCATGCACCCCCGCTATCGCAACTGGGAGACCGACTCGCTGCCTTGTGAGCTGGCCATGAAGACCGACGTGCAGTCTTACAATTACCGGTATATGTACTTCCCCGGCGACGGAAAGCGCTTCCCGTGGATGAGGTTCTACCAGAGCGAAGCCTCCGTGGCCGCCATGGGACAGAATTTCTTCGAGATGGAACTCGACAAGGTGATCGGCTTGGCCTACTGGGGCGCCATCGACTATCTGGGCGAGAGTCAGGGATGGCCTGCCAAGGGCTGGGCGCAGGGAGTCTTCGACATTGCGCTCGACCCGAAGCCCAAGGCTTACTACATGAAGAGCTTCTTCCTGCCCGACGAGCCTGTCGTCCATATCGGCGTGATCGACAAGAAGGGCGACCAGATGTGGAACGGTGTACAGACGGGTAACGACGGCATGAGCGACCACTGGAACCGCGTCCCTGGCCAGAAGCTCTCATTAGTCACCTATACCAATGCTGACGAGGTGGAACTCCTGCTCAACGGGAAAAGCCTGGGCAAGAAGCAGAACGACAAGCAGAATGCCAAGATGCGCAATCAGATCCGTTGGAACGATATTGAGTACCAGCCTGGCAAGCTCGTGGCCATTGCCCGTAACAACGGGAAGGAGGTGGCCCGCCACCAGATAGAGACCACAGGCGAGGCCGCGAAAATGATGGCCGAAAGCGACAATGCGGCCTGGAAGGCCGACGGCACAGACTTGCAGCACATCCGCATCCAGGCTGTCGACAAGAAGGGACGCAAGGTGCAGACAGTAGACGGCGAGGTGTCGTTCAAGGTAGAGGGCGACGCACAGATTGCAGGTGTCATCAATGGCGACATCAACTCCAACGAGCTGACCGTCGGCTCGAAGCGCTCCTTCTATAACGGTTCGTGCACCGTCATTCTACGTGCAGGCCGGAATGCCGGCGCCGTTGTCCTGACCGCTTCCGCGAATGGAATGAAAGACGTGAAGGTAAAGTTACAAACCCAATAGAACGCTATATATGAGACTACGACTGACTGGCTTATTGTTCATCCTGTCCCTCCCCGCCATGCTCTGGGGAGCTGACGTTTCCTTGCCAGTGGCCAGGAAACAGGCTCAGGCATTCATGAAGGGAAGCAAACTGAGTGAGGATGCCTACTGCGCCAAGGGCAACACCTATTATATATTTAATGTGGAGGGCGATGGCGGCTTTGTCATCATGGCCGGCGACGACAGGGCTCCCGCCGTGTTGGCCTACGCCCGTCAGGGAAACATTGAATATGACGACCTGCCCTGCAGCGTCAAGTCGGTCTTGGACGACTATGCCAGCCAGATTCTTTCCATCCGGAAAGGAGCCCAACCCGTCGACATGACCCTTCAGAGCGAGCCCGTACCCATGCTGATGAAAAGTCTCTGGGGACAGGAAGCGCCCTATCACAACAAGTGCCTTCTCTTCGACCGCAAGGCGCCTACAGGCTGTGTGGCCACCGCCATGTCGCAAGTCATCTACTACCACCGGGCTCAGCTGCCCAACAAGCTGACCACTGCGATTCCCGGCTATACCTGTAGAACCGACTGGACGATCGGCGACCAAAAGCGGCGCCTGAAGGTGAAGGGGATTCCCGCCGGTTCGCCCTTAGACTGGAGCCACATGCGCGACACCTACGAAGAGTCCGACGCAGACAAAGGATGTGAAGCGGTGGCCAGTCTGATGCGCTATTGTGGCGTTTCCGTAGAAATGGAATACAGGGAGAAAGAAGCTGCCGCCAACGTGTGGTCCGTCCCCGTGGCCATGAAGAAATACTTCGGCTACAGCCAGCATGCCCGCATACGAAGCAGAGCCTTGATGACGGCTGACGCGTGGGAGCAGCTGCTGACCGGCGAACTGCAGGCAGGCCGTCCTGTCATTCTCTCTGGTGAGACCGTCTGCGGAAACGGACATGTGTTTGTCTGCGACGGTACCGACGGCAAAGGACACTATCACCTGAACTGGGGATGGAAAGGACTGGGCAACGGCTACTTCAGACTGTCGCCCTTCATCGAAGGCATGAACGGGACAGCAGCCCCGGCGGATGCTGCGAAAGCGGGCAGTTTTGGCCGTAAGCTCCATGCCGTCGTAGGTCTGGCTCCGGGCGACGGCACGTCCTACACCGAACCGCCCTGTCTGACAACCATCGGGTTTGCGCTTGGCAAGGTGGCCAACAAGCGCTTCACAGAGGTGAAAGGGCCGCAGACCCTGAAACGGAAGAACGACAAGGCCGACGTCAGGTTCGGCTTCCAGCTCTTCCTGCGCAACCAGACAGCCAGCACAGCGAACTTCGAGTCGGCCTTAGCCTTATACGACAAGAAAGACCGTCTGGTACAGATCATCGACCACTCTCAAGACACTTATCAGGCATTCAACAAGATACAGACGAAGATCAACGCCCATGAGTTCGACTTCGGTGCCTCCATTCGCAAAGGACTCTATCGCATCCGTCCCGTCAGCAGGAAGAAGGGAGCCAGCGAATGGCTCCTGAACGAGGACTTTCTGGAGGGTTGCTACATAGAGGCCGTGGTCAAGAAGAAAGAGATCACCTTCCGTCTTGTCACACCAGAGCCGGTGGCAGACAAGAAGAAAAAGAAAAAGAAGAAAAAATAGGGACTCCCCCGAAGGGACGCTCAACAAGGCCTACAGTCAGCAGGCCGATACTCAGCAGAACCTGACATCCGCTATGATTTGTGCGCCGACATGAGCGTTCAGCTTCTGAACGAACTCTTGTCGGCGCATACTCAGGTCAGCCCGAAGGGCAGGGACACTCAGACGCACATAGAGCGTCTGGTTGCTGATGCGCACTTCCGTCGTAAAGCGGGCAATGGCCGCCCCGGCCACCTCAGGCCACGACTCCACGAGCCGCTTCTGCAAGAGAGGCGTCTCCAAGCCCTGGCTACGCAAGTTGCGCATGACCAGATCGCCTATGTTCATTACTTTCTGCTTAAACATCCTGTTTCTATTTGCAAGCTGTGTCCCCGACCGTTTCAACCGCTGATCTCTCCATCCCTCACCTGAAACAGCTTATAGTCGAAATGTCCCTGCTGCAGAATCTGGTCAAGATGGTCACGATTCGTATCGGTAATAAAAATCTGTCCGAACTGAGGCCCCGACACCAATTGCACAATCTTCTCTACGCGGTGGGCATCCAGCTTGTCAAAGATGTCATCCAGCAAGAGAATGGGCATGGAGAAAGGCGAGAGGTGGGAGGTGAGAGGTGAGAGGTGGGAACGCTTCAGAAACTCATACTGTGCAAGTTTCAGGGCGATGACGAACGTCTTCAGCTGTCCTTGCGAGCCCTCCCGCCGCATGGGATGCCCGTCAAGTAGGATTTCCAGGTCGTCGCGATGAATGCCATGCAGCGAATAGCCCACGGCGCGGTCTTTGAAACGGTCGCGCTGGATGACCTCCAGCAGCGGGCCGCGCTGGCAATGCGACAGATAGCAAAGCGACACCTGCTCGTGTCCGTCCGAGATGGTCTCGTAGAACTGCTGGAACAGCGGTATCAGCTGCTGTACGAAGGCGTTACGCTGTTCGTAGATGGCCTCCCCCTCCTGAGCCATCTGCTCTTCGAGGATGGCCAGCACGTCGGGATCCGGTTCGCGGTCTTCCATCTTCAGCATCACATTCCGCTGCTGCAATGCCTTGTTATAACGGGTGAGCGCCTCTAAATACGGACGGTTCATCTGTGAGATGACCATATCCATCAGCCGGCGCCGCTCCTCGCTTCCCCCCTCTATCAATAAGGTGTCGCCGGGCGAGACCATGACCAGCGGAATCAGTCCGATGTGCTCCGACAACCGTTTGTATTCCTTCTTGCCACGCTTGAAATGCTTCTTGGTGCCGCGCTTCATGCCACAAGAGATCAGCAGCGCCTGCTCCTCCTCTCCTCCGGCATCAGCCGCCTCCCCGCTCCGATACGAGCCCTCCAGCACAAAGAACGGCTCCGCATGACGAATGACCAGCGAGTCCTGAGTGACCTGAGCCGAATGACAGAACGAGAGATAGTAGACGGCATCCAGCACGTTCGTCTTCCCCGCCCCGTTATGTCCGATAAAGCAATTGAACTTCGGCGAGAGTTCCAACTGGGCCTCGGCAATGTTCTTATAATTCAGGATAGAGAGTTTCTCAAGAATCATTCTTACACGTTTTGGTTGCAAAATTACAGCTTTTAGCACTTAAAAACGAAAAAAGTTTGAAATAAATTTCACCATATCCGATAAAATGAGTAATTTTGCGCCGCAATTTATACTGAATTATAAAAAACAACAGAAATAATGGCAGAAAACAAAAGAAATCAGAGCGCTCCCGCAATGGAGGAGACGCTTTCTCAGAGCGAGGCATTTTTCCTCAAGTACAAGAACGCGATCATTGCATGTGTCGTAGCCGTGGTGGTCGTCGTGGGCGGCATCATTGCTTACAAGAACTTCATTTCCGGTCCGAAGGAAGAGAAAGCCAGCACCGCTATGGCCAAGGCTCAGGATCTGTTCATGAACGGACAGTACGACCTGGCACTCAACGGCTCCGACTCGCTGGGCGTAAAGGGCTTCATCGCCTTGGCCGACGAGTTCAGCTCTACCGATGCCGGCAATCTGGCCAACCTCTATGCCGGTCTGTGCTATGCTCACACCGACAAGTGGCAGGAGGCAGCCCAGTATCTGGAGAAGTACGACGAGGCTGGCGACCAGATGATTTCGCCCGCTGCCCTGGGTGCATTAGGCAATGCATACGCTCATCTGAACGATCTTGACAAGGCCGTCTCAACCCTGAAGAAGGCAGCAGAGAAGGCCGACAACAACTCGCTCTCGCCCACCTTCCTCATTCAGGCAGGCCAGATCCTGGAGAGCCAGGACAAGAAAGAAGAAGCCCTGAAGCTCTACAAGCAGGTGAAGGAGAAGTACTTCCAGTCCATGCAGTATCAGACCATCGACGAGTATATCGAGCGCGCTTCAAAGTAATGTCAACCAAGAACCTTTCAGAATATAACGTCGAGAAAGTACCCGATGCGTCGAACATGATCTTCGGCATCGTTGTGGCCGAGTGGAACCCTGAAATCACAGGTGCCCTGCTGGACGGCTGCGTCTCGACGCTCGAGAAGCACGGAGCCCTGCCTGAGAACATCCACGTGAAGACCGTGCCAGGCTCGTTCGAACTCATCTACGGTGCCCGTCAGATGACCCTCAACGACGGCTACGATGCCGTCATCATCCTCGGTTCCGTCATCCGCGGCGAGACCCCCCACTTCGACTACATCTGTCAGGGCGTCACCGAGGGCATTGCCCGTCTGAATGCGACCAACAACATCCCCGTCATCTACGGTCTGCTGACCACCAACGACCTGCAGCAGGCCAAGGATCGTGCCGGTGGCCGTCTGGGCAACAAGGGCGACGAGTGTGCCGTTGTAGCTATTAAGATGGCAAAATTCTGAGTCAGATACTTAGCAAAACGCACCAATTCGATTTGGTGTGTAATAATAGCATCCAACTGTTCAGGTGGCAGTTGGATGCTTTCTTTTCTTTGCCTACATTCAAGGCAGTATTGTTGCGTTTTTCCCGCTGAAGGAGTTTTTTCGGTTAGAGATTGTATACTTTCTTACGGATTGTGCTTTTAGTTCTCAACATTAAGAAAGCATCGAAAACATTTGGCATTAAGAAATAAAAACTGTATCTTTGCGGCATGGAAGTATATTACAAACGAAAAAAAACTGACTGATGAAACTGATATCTTGGAACGTGAACGGTCTTCGCGCTTGCGAAGGCAAAGGCTTCAGCGACAGTTTCCGTGCACTCGATGCCGACTTCTTCTGCCTGCAGGAGACGAAGATGCAGCCCGGACAGCTCGACCTACAGTTTCCTGGCTACGAGGCTTATTGGAACTCAGCCGAGAAGAAAGGCTACAGCGGCACGGCTATCTTTACGCGCCACAAGCCCCTGAGTGTGACCTATGGCATCGGCATTGACGAGCATGACCATGAGGGACGTGTGATCACCTTAGAGATGGCCGACTTCTATCTCGTCTGCTGCTATACGCCGAATTCTCAGGACGGACTGAAGCGGCTCGACTACCGCATGCGATGGGAAGACGACTTCCGCGACTATCTGAAGCGGTTGGACCAGACGAAGCCCGTCATCCTCTGCGGCGACCTGAACGTGGCCCATGAAGAGATTGACATCAAGAACCCGAAGACCAACCGCCACAATGCGGGCTTCACCGACGAGGAGCGCGCGAAGTTCAGCGACCTGCTGGCCAGCGGCTTCAAGGACACGTTCCGCACCCTCTATCCTGAGCAGGTCACTTACTCGTGGTGGTCGTACCGTTTTCAGGCCCGGCAGAAGAATGCCGGCTGGCGCATCGACTACTTCGTTGTGTCCGACCGTCTGATGGAACACGTCAAGGATGCCCAAATACATACCGGCATCCTGGGGTCAGACCATTGTCCCGTTGAGCTCACCTGCTTCTAACCTGAATTATTCATGATTCTTTTATCTTCTATGCTGCATCCTCTTTGCCTACGGCGTCACATAAATGACCATAAATGACCATAAATGTATCATAAATATTTATGAATCATTCGTGTTTCATTTATGAGCATTTATGTAGCGTCGCAGACATAAAGAAAAAATATCCATGAATCATTCAAGCAAAGAAACATCATTCTCCAGTTTTTAAAAACATCAAAACCGACATGAAACGTCACATTCTCCTAACCCTTGCCCTCCTGCTCTGCAGCGTCGTCTTCGCACAGACGAAGACTGTCTCCATCCTTGGCGACTCCTACAGCACCTTCGAAGGCTATCTCACACCGGCCAACAACTTTGTGTGGTACTTCGAGAAGTACAACGCCAACCAGACCGACGTGCAGCAGGTCAGCCAGACCTGGTGGCACCAGCTCATCACGAAGCAGGGCTGGCGGCTCATGACCAACAACTCCTTCAGCGGCTCCACCATCTGCAATACGGGCTATAACCGCGAGGACTACTCCGACCGCTCGTTCGTCACCCGCATGAGTAACCTCGGATGCCCCGACATCATCTTCATCTTCGGGGCCACGAACGACAGCTGGGCTCACTCACCCATCGGCGAGTTCAAATATGAGGGCATCACCAAGGACGACCTTTTCTCCTTCCGCCCAGCTATGGCCCGCATGCTGCAATGGATGACCTGCCGCTACATCAACACCGACATCTACTTCATCCTCAACGACGGGCTCTCACCTGAGATTACCTCCTCGGCGAAGACCATCTGCCAGCACTACGGCGTGACCTGCATCGAACTGCAGCACATCGACAAGAAATCCGGCCACCCCTCTGTGAAAGGCATGCAGCAGATTGCAGAGCAAGTGGTCAGGAAGATGAAAGGCGAAAAATGATCGCTCATAGTTTCACGCTCGAAATATCAACTAAGTTATTGACGATGGCATAGATTGTGAGGCCTGCGGGACTGTGTATCTGTAGTTTCCGGGCAATGTTCCGGCGGTGCGTGATCACCGTGTTTACCGAGATGCACAGGTGGTCGGCAATCTCCTTGTTCGACATGCCCTGCACCAGCGAGACAATCACCTCTTTTTCACGGTCGGACAACTGGTCGGTGTCCTGCCCGCCGTTCTTGAACACCATATCTGAGATATTCCGCGTCACATCGCTCTGCCGCGCCTGCTGTTCCAACCGCCGGATGGCAGGCACGAAGATGTAGTCCTCTACCATCGCATGCTGCCGCAGCCACTCCTCGTTCTCATAGATGTCGTGGAGCGTGGCCGTCAGCTGGTTGTTGTGCAGCCCGTCCTGCGGCAGATACTTGATGATGAGCAGTTTCAGTTCGCGCAGTTTCTTGTCTGTCGCCCCATGATGCTTCGAGAACGTATCTGCATCATAGTCATTGGCGGCACGACCCTCTAACAACGACTCCACATAGGGGAAGAGCGTCTTCTGCTCATACTTCATGTGACGGCGTATCTCATGGGCATACTCGTCATAGAACCGCAGGATCAGCCTCGCCAGCGAGTCACCCTCACCGAGCGACTCCTGCAGTTCGCGCCGGATGTACGGCAGCTGGAAGTCAAGGAAATAGGCATGGCTCGCTTCTAAATAGTGCAGCAGCGTCGGCACCGAGATGCGCTCGTCGGTCTCACGTCCTACCTCTAAGCGCCTGGTGCCGTCAGCCCGCAGTAACTCGCCCGCCCCGTTGATGGTAAAGTTGACGACCGCCAGGAACGTGTGCGTGTCTACCTGATTATCCTCGCAGGTCTCCTTCACCGTCTTGTCGCCGAAGCCCAGACTGATGCCGAAGCATCCTAATGCCTGCAGCAGGTTATAATTGTCACGGATGAGCGAGATCATCTTGTCGTCCGGCTCATACATTTTCTGATTCTTCATTGTTACTTCTTACCTATTTGTGATTACTGGCTGCAAAATTAGGCATATTTTCCAAGATGTGCAATAATCACAAATAGGTATTTTCACCGCACGAGCCCCCCTGCGACAGGGGCAGAAACGCCCCTTTCACCATTTTTAGGTATTGGAGAAACCACCTCGCAGCCGTACCTTTGCACCCGGTTTTTCAATATTTTGTTAGTTTTAAGATATATGAGAGAGTTTTTCAGTTTGCTTGCATTCGCAGCCGTCGTCGGCACTGCCCAGGCCCAAGAGAGTGCCGCCGACAGCGTGATGCAACACGCGACAGGCAGCAGGTTAAGCGTAGGCGGCTACGGCGAAGTGGCGCTGACGCGCAACTATTACAGCGACATGAGCCAGCGCTATTCACGTGCGGCCCGCTACAAGGACGACCCTTCCCACGGCCGTTTCGACATCCCCCATGCCGTCGTCTATCTGAGCTACGACTTTGGCAAGGGCTGGACCATGAGTACAGAGATAGAATTTGAGCACACTGGCACAGGCAGCTCAGCCGAATATGAGTTTGAGGAAGCCAGCGAATGGGAGCACGAGCAGGAGAAAGGCGGCGAGGTAGAGCTGGAGCAGTTCTGGATTCAGAAGTCGTTCTCCCGCAGGGCCAACCTGCGCATCGGTCACATCATCGTCCCCGTCGGACTGAACAATGCCCACCACGAGCCCCTCAACTTCTTCACGGTCTACCGTCCCGAAGGCGAGGACGCCATCCTGCCCAGCACCTGGCACGACACGGGGCTCTCCTTCTGGGGGCGCTGGGGCGACTTCCGCTACGAGCTGACGGCTACGGCGGGGCTCGATGCGTTCCTCTTCAACCGCGACGGATGGGTGCACAAGGGCGCCGGCTCGCCCGTAGAATACAAGGTAGCCAACAAGTACGGTTTCTCGGCCCGACTCGACAACTATTCCGTCCCCGGTCTGCGCATCGGTCTGAGCGGCTATTACGGCCAGTCGATGCACAACGCCGTTCCTCACGACATGGAAAGCAACAACAATAAGAATAAGGATGTGAAGGGACAAGTGCTCATCGGCTCGGTAGACTTCACCTACCGGGGCTACAACTGGATTGTCCGCGGACAGGCCGACTATGGGAAGCTGGGCGACATCGACGAAGTGAACAAGATCAAGGCGACCAAAGCCCGCACCGTCAACTCGCCCTACAGTGCTGATCTGGTGGGCGAGAAGGCGATGGCCATAGGCATCGAGGCAGGCTACGATGTGTTCTCGCAGATAGAGAAGCTGAGGGCAGACCACCAGAAGCTGTACATCTTCGGCCGCTACGAACACTACAACCCCTACATCCCCGCCGACGGGCAGACCGAATTCCAGTTCACCGAGAAGCGACGGATGGCTTTCGGACTGAACTACTTCCCCGTACCGCAGATTGCTGTCAAGGCAGAGTTCTCGAAACGCTTCCTGAAGAGCCAGTACAACGATGAGCCCAGCATCAGCATCGGCGTGGCCTACCAGGGCATCTTCCTTTAAACAGGCAGGAAATGAGGCTTCTTGCAATTCATACTGAATCATCGGCTAATTCAGCCTGAACCACCGGCTAATTCAGCACGAATTACGAGCCAATTCAGCACAAATTATAACCACCAGAGAATCAACAAGTTACAAACACTAATAATCATTCCAAAAACGATGAAAAAGATTTTCAAATGTGCCATGCTTCTCATGGCAACCGCGCTGCTTTCGGCCACCCTCACGGCCTGCAGCGACGACAATGAGAACAGTTCGTCTGACAACAACAAGAAAAATGCTGAAGCCAATGTTGCAGCCATGCAGGCACTGACGAAGCAGTATCTGGAGGCTGTGGTCTACCCGACCTACAAGTCTCTGGCCGACAAGACAGAGGAACTGGCCAATCAGCTGGCCGATGCCCGGGATGCCATCAAAGAAGACCGGCTCACCGATGCCGACCTGCAGCAGATTGGCAACACCTTCCTTTCGGCCCGTGCCTACTGGGAAGCCAGCGAGGCTTTTCTCTATGGCCCCGCAACGACCTTCGGCATTGACCCGCACATCGACACCTGGCCACTCGACGTCGACGCTCTGGCCCGTGGTCTGAACAATGCCGCCGTGCTGGGCAAGATTGAAGAGGTGGGTGCCGGCGAGCTGGCTCCTACGCTGCTGGGCTTCCACGCCATCGAGTTTGTCTTGTTCCGCGACGGACAGTTGCGCACAGTGGCTGCCCTGAAAGGCAAGGAAACCGACGAGGCTTTTGCCAATGTCGACATTACGGGCATACAGGAACTGACGTATGCCGCTGCCGTGGCCGACGACCTGATGCAGAAGTGCTTCGAGCTGCAAGTGGCCTGGATGGGCGAGAAAGCCGGAGACCGAGTGGCGCTCGTAGAAGAGGAATGGGAACTGGAGACACAGATTGGCGATGACTACTATGGCGACAACATGCTCAATGCGGGCAATGCCGGAAGTTCCTACCGTTCCTGGCAGAGCGTCCTCGTAGCCATCTTCAACGCCGGTTGCTCGAACATCAGCAACGAAGTGGCCAACACGAAGATCGGCAACGCATGGAACGCCCAGGTCTACGACTACATCGAGTCGCCCTACAGCAAGAAATCGTTCGCCGACTTCTACGACAACATCCTGAGCATCAAGAACACGCTCTACGGTGGCGTGGGACTCGACAAGCCTTCCGACAACTCGCTGCTCAGCCTGGCTGCCGCCAAGAATCCTTCGCTGGCCAGCGAACTGCAGGCAAAGCTCGACGCCGCCCTCAAAGCCGTCAGCACCTGCATGCAGGACAAAGCCTTCGTCGACATCGTCACTGAGTTGCAGGCAGGAAAGGCCACGAAGGGCAGCTACCCGAACGTGCAGGCTGCCGTCGATGCCATCAATGCCCTCGACGACCAGTTGCAGGCCGGAGCCAAGTGGGCTGCCGAAATAGAATAACCATCATGTAAATATCACGGAAACGTATGACATCCATGAGAAGTAAAGTATCTTTATTCTCGTTACTGGTCGCTATGAGCCTTGGTGCTTGTAGCGACAGCGACGATAGTAGCGACAACAGCACGAAGCCCTCCGACACCAGTGGTTCGGAAGCCAAGTATGTGGGCAAACCAGTGGGTAACTTCCTGGCCGAGGAATGGTTCCCCGGCGGCGAGAAGGGCACGACAGACAACGTATCGGCCGGCTGCTATGAAGACCAGACGCCTGCCGTGGAAGAGATGAACCTGATGGAGGCTTTCAACATTGGCGAGGCCTTCTTCGAGCGCAACGTCACCGAGAGCGCGAAGCCGTTCTGGGGACTGGGGCCTGCCGCCGTGCGCAAGTCGTGTCTCGACTGCCATCCGGCTTATGGACACGGAAAGCGCGTCGACAAGTACACGGCCACCTGGGGCAACGGCTACCTGCTCGTCATCTACCATCCGGCCGACGGGTTCAACAGCGACGACGGGCCTTATGTGGCCGAAGTGACGGGCATGCCGCAGACCCTTGCCACATCGCCCTTCCTGGCACCGATCGACGAGAGCCAGATCCAGCTCGACTGGCTGAAGCTCGACCAGATGGCCAGCGGACTGCCCATGACCTTCCCCGACGGCGAGACCTACGAACTGATCTATCCTGAGCTCTACATCCCTGAGAGTGCCTTCAACACCAATCCCACGCCTTATCAGACGGGAGCCGTGGCCTTCCGCCTGGAGAGCACCATCGGCATCAACGGCACGGGACTGATAGATGCCATCCCGGACGACTCCATCAAGGCGCAGTACATGGCAGAGGCCAGACATGCCAAGCTCAACCCTGCCATGTGGGATGCCGAGAAGAACGACTGGGCAGCGACGGCCATGTACACAGCCAACGGTGTGAACCGCATCAAGAAGTTCACATACGCCTGCACTCGCGGCTCCTTGCAAGACGGTGCCGGTGCCAACGCCATCTGGAACATCACTAACGTGTCACGGTCTGACCGTCCCTATCTCTACACCACCAACGCCTGGGCCAAGGCTATGGCAGAGAACCCGACGGTGATTGCAGCCATCAAAGGCAACCCCAATTCTCCCTACTATGCCGACGGCACCGAGGAGGGCATCAAGGCGGCTGTCGAAGGTCTGCTCAGTCCCGGTACGAACCAGTTTGACAACCCGTGGCATAACTTCCAGCCGGAGATGAGCGACAACGACTTCTGGCAGTTCATGGTCTGGCATCGCGGACTGGCCATCCCCCGTGCCCGCAACCTGAATGACCCCGAGGTGCAGCGTGGTAAACAGATGTTCAGCGAGATAGGCTGTGCCACCTGCCACCGCCCGAAGTGGGAGACCACGACCGACGACTACTGGGCACCGAAGATGATTGCCTCGAACGGGCTCCCCCTGCCCCGCTATCAGCATCAGACCATCTATCCCTACACCGACATGGTGCAACACCGTCTGTACATGAAGAACGGCATACACGGTTCCTGGTGCCGCACGACACCGCTGTGGGGACGTGGCCTGTCGAAACTGAATACGGGAGCTGAAGACCGTCTGCACGACTGTCGCGCCAGAAACGAGATTGAGGCCATCATGTGGCACGGCTATTCGAAAGAGTCGGATGCCTACTGGACGGTAGAGAAGTTCTATCAGTTACCCAAGGCCGACCGCGATGCCATTGTGAAATTCCTGAAAGCCATCTGAGCATCCTGAAAATAGCAACAGCCATGCATCTGATCCGTACAACCTTCTTCCTGCTGACCCTGCTCCTCACGGCAGGGTCAGCAGTTACTGCCTCGCCACGCGTCCTGCCACAACAGCAGGCCAGGCACTTCTGCCGGTTGCTGTTCTACGACGACGGACGACTCTTGCCGCTCAGCGTCTATGCGCAACACCTGACGGCCATGCTCTGCCACGATTTCCGCTACGGCGACTTCACGCCCGAACAAGTATTCACGGGGCTCATCTTCTTCTACGACGACTGGCAACAGGAGCCGATGCCCTTCAGCAACGGACAGGGGCGCATGCTGATGGAGGAGCTGCATAGCGGACAGACGCTGCGGCTCTTCCCCCACTGCGAAGGAGCGACGGTCGCGTGGTATGCGCCTACCGACGATGTGCCCGCAAGCATCAGTCCCGAACATCGCAAATATATGCAGGAAGTCTTTCCCCGCCTCAATGCGGAGGTGCAAGCAGGCAACTGGCCGGCTGTCGATGCCTTCATCGACAAGATGATCCGCTATCAATGCCAGTTCAGTCATGCGCAAAAAGAGGATGGCCGCTGGTGGTCATCGTCCCCGCCGATGCCGTCCGTCCTCGTGCTCGTTGTTCTCGCATGCCTGTCGTCGGCGCTGTGGGCGGTCTCCCGCCTCCGCAAAGTGAGAATCGTGAAATAGCACAGAAAGATGGGTTTTCTGTCTTATAATTGAAAAAGATGTATTATCTTTGCAGCATAAAACTTGAAAACCCATCTATGATGACAAACAAAATCATTCTGCTTCTCTGTCTGCTTGGCGGTGCACAGCTATTGCAGGCCGCAGACTATAACATTGTACACTACGGAGCGAAGAGCGACACCACGGTGCTGTCGACAGCAGCCGTCCAGCAGGCCATCGACGACTGTTCAGCGGCTGGCGGCGGCAGAGTGGTCGTGCCGACGGGCAGTTATAAGATCGGCTCCATCGAGCTGAAGAGCAACGTCCATCTGTTCTTAGACCACGGAGCCACGCTCTATGGCAGCACACGGCTGGAAGACTATCGGCCCATGAAGTCGGACTATGTCTCGCTGCGTACGCAGACGACGACCATCCAGCTTGTCTATGCCGACAAGGTGAGCAATGTCTGCATCAGCGGCTCGGGTACCATCGACGGCAGGGGACGGGCTTTCCAGAAACTGTCCTGGAACGACGAGGGCATCACCCGCCCCCATCTGTTGCGTTTTATTCAAAGTACGGACATCACGGTAAAGGACATCACGCTGAAGAACAGCGGGTGTTGGATGCAGCACTATCTGGCCTGCGACCGACTGGTGATAGACAACGTGAAGGTGTTCAACCGGAACAATTACAACAATGACGCCCTCGATGTGGATGGCTGCCATGAGGTGATTGTGACTCGTCTGACAGCCGACTCCGACGATGATGGCATTACGCTGAAGTCGACGTCGCCCCGGCTCTGCGAGAATGTGCGCATAGCCGACTGCGTGGTGTCGAGCCATTGTAATGCGGTGAAACTCGGTACGGAGACGAATGGCGGTTTCCGCAACATCAACATTTCAGGAATTGTAGTGAAGCCCAGCGCTGACCAGCGGGAGAAGTTCTTCGGACAGTGGATTGGCAGTTCGGCCATCTCGCTGGAAATCGTCGACGGCGGCATCATGGAGAATGTCAATGTCTCCGACTTCACCATAGAGGGAACCGAATCGCCCATTTTTGTGCGTCTCGGCAACCGTGGCCGTGGCTATCGCCTGGGAGGCGAGGGTTTCGAATCGCTCATTCCGATAGACCATGTGGGACGCATCAACGGCATTCATATTGACAATATCCAGGTGCATCATGCCGGCACGATGGGGTGTTCGGTAACGGGACTTCCTGGTCATCCTGTTGAGAACGTGTGGCTTTCGAACATCACCATACATCATCAGGGCGGCATCACCGAGGGCGACATGAAGCAAATCAACGACAGCATTGCCGACGAGAAGGAGAAAGCCTATCCCGAGGCAACAATGTGGGGCAATCTGCCGGCCAAAGGCTTCTATATCCGCCATGCCCGGAATGTGAATCTCGACCGCATCCGGGTCATTACCGAAAAGCCAGACGTGCGCCCCGATGTGGTGAGGGTCGATGATTGTGTAGCAGCCCCCACAGCCAGCAGCTTCGGAAAGCCCGTCACATGGGATCGTCACGGGCTGAGCATCGACGGCCGCCGCGTCTGTCCAGTGATGGGCGAGATACACTATTCGCGCATTCCTGCCGACGAATGGGAACAGGAGGTCAGGAAGATGAAGGAGGGCGGTGTGACCATCATCGCCACCTACGTGTTCTGGAACCATATCGAGGAGGAAGAAGGTGTCTTCCGTTGGGACGGTCAGCGCAGCCTGCGACGGTTTCTCGAAATATGCAAGCAGCAGGAGATGCCTGTGGTATTGCGTTTAGGTCCGTTCTGTCACGGTGAGGTGCGCAATGGCGGCATTCCCGACTGGGCGTTCGGGAAGAGCCTCACCCTGCGCAGTACCCAGCCAGAGTTTCTTTTCTATGCTGAACGGCTCTACCGTCAGATCTTCACACAGGTGCAGGGGCTGCAATGGAAAGACGGCGGTCCTGTCATTGCCGCACAGTTCGACAACGAGTATCGCGGACGGGGCGAGTATCTCATGGCCCTGAAGAAGATTGCCCTCAAAGCAGGCTTCGACCTGCCTTTCTACACCCGCACCGGATGGCCGGAGCTGCGTACGCCCGTCCCCTTCGGCGAGATGCTGCCGCTTTATGGCGACTATGCCGACGGCTTCTGGGACAAGGAAATCACCGAGACCTGCGGCAACTACTACAAGGCGTTTAACTTCAAGGCTTTCCGTTCCTCGACCGCCATCGGTACGGATCTGTTGGGCAAGCAGGAGGAAAAGCTGAACAAGGGTGACGAACAATATCCTTATTTCACCTGCGAGCTCGGCGGCGGCATGGCCACGGCCTATCACCGCCGTCCTTACGTCTATCCAGAAGATACCTACTCAATGGCCTTAGTCAAGCTGGGCAGTGGTTCCAATCTGCTGGGCTACTACATGTATCACGGTGGCACCAACCCCGAAGGAAAACTGCATACGCTCAACGAGTGTCAGACCTCGCCCGGCACAGCCAACAACGACCTGCCCGTGTGCACCTACGACTTTCAGGCACCGCTCGGTGAGTTCGGACAGACCTATCCGCAGTATTACATGCTCCGTCCGCTGCATCTCTTCATGCAGGACTACGGCGAGCTGCTGGCTCCAATGGAAGCCTCGTTTCCTGCTCCGCAAGACCTGAAGAAGGGCGACGACAGTCAGCTGCGCTGGGCGGTGAGAAGCAAGGACAACTGCGCTTTCATCTTCGTCAACAACTACGAGCGTCTGCAAAATCTTTCAGCCAAGAAGGACGTGCTGCTGTCGGCGTGTGGCGTGGATTTTCCCCGCCTGACCATCCCTGCCGGAACGATGGCTATCTTCCCCGTCAATATCGATGGCATTCAATATGCTACTGCTCAGCTCGTAGCCAAGCGCGACGGCAAGATCTACCTGATGCAGGTAAAGGGCATTCCCACCACGATTGCCTTGCAGAGCGGCAAGACCCTGAAGAACGTGAAGCCGAAGGGAGAGGCTGCACCTGTTTATAACAATATATACCTGCTCACCCAGCAGGATGCCGAGCACTTGGGGCTCTCCCTTCCCCCCTCTAAAGAGAAGAGAAACCTTGAAGTCACTTGCACAAAAGTGAAGGAGGCTGGCTCCTTGCGCACAGTTCAAAAAGGCAAGGCCAAGGTAGCTGAGGCACCGATGGAGGAAGACTGGCAGCAGGCTGCAGTCTATAAGGTGAGCCTCCCCTCTCCATCAACATCTCCCTTCTCCCCTTGGAGAGGGGTCGGGGGTGAGGCTTTCCTCCTAAGCATCTCCTATTATGGTGACTGTGCCCGTCTATATGCCGGCGGCAAACTCATTGCCGACAACTTCCAGTATGGCCGCCCGTTCCTTTACGGCCTGTGGCGACTGCCCAAGGACGTGACAGAACTGGAACTGCACATCCTGCCTCTGCAGAAGGATGTGCCCGTCTATCTACCACGCGAAGCCGACAAGACACTGGGAGAAGGAGTGAAGAACATCCAGATTATAGGAAAATAAAATAATTCTTAAACCTATGCTAAGAGTCAGACAAATCATGACCGTGCTGACAGCAATCGTCTACACCGTAGTATCAAACGCCCAGACCGACTGCACGTCACTCATCGTGAACCCCAGTTTTGAACAAGGCACCGACGGGTGGGAGCACCAGGGCATGAGTGCCCAGGGCAACAGCGTATTCTCCATCAAGAGCGGCAGCACCTACATGGAGCGCTGGACAGGACGCGGCGGGGCTGTAGGCAATGGCCGACTGGCACAGAAGCTGACCAACCTGCCACCCGGCAACTACGAATTGAGTGTGGCGGCGCAGAACATTCAGGAAGACACGCCGCAACAGGCACAGACCGGTGCATGGATCTTTGCCGAGACTTCTCAACTCACCACGCTCAGTGCTCAACTCAACAAGACCACCGTCACCGTACGCAACACGTATAAGGTAGCCTTCAACTTTGTTTCGGGCAGTGTCACCATCGGCTTTGAAGCAAAGAATGCATCGGGTAACTGGATTGCCGTCGACAACTTCCGGCTGACGCTGGTAGGGACAGACCTCACTGCCGAGCTGACAACGGCTGTCCAGAATGCAGAAGCGGCCTACGGTCAGGCCACAGGCAAGGAGAGCCAGCAACTGCTGGATGCCATTGCCACTGCCAAGCAGCTGTCGACTCAGTCCGAACCTCAACCCACTGCCGAAGAGGCTGCTGCCGCCATCGTGGCTATGGAAGAAGCCATCGACCGCTATCTCCGTGCCAATGCCAGCCCAGAGCAGCCTCTCGACATGACCGACCACATTGTGAATCCCAGTTTTGAGACTGGCGACCTGACCGGCTGGACAGCCACGAACATGGGAACGATGAACAACGATTTCTTTACGGCCATGAAGGGTACATGGTATGTAGAGTCCTGGACCTGGGCAGGCAATTCGGTGGGCAACGCCCGCCTGAGCCAGAAGGTGACAGGACTGCCCGCCGGACGCTATCGGCTGACGGCTGGCGCACAGAACCAACAGGAGAACGCGCCACAAACTGCACAGACCGGCGCATGGCTCATCGCTGGCAACAACACCCAGGCCGTCACGAAGGCTGCCGACTACTCCGTCGAATTTGTGCAGGTAGCCGATGTCCTGGAAATCGGTTTCAACGCTAAAGGTGCTACGGGCAACTGGATATCCGTAGACAACTTCCGCCTGGCCTATATCGGAGAAGACTTTGACGCCGTGAAGACCGAGTTTGAAGACATGATTGCCAGGTCGCAGATTCTATTAGCCCAGAGGATGAACACAGCGGCCAAGCAGGCACTGACCGATGCCATTGCCGCTGCCCTTACCGTCGTGGCTACTGCCGACCACGCTGACAGCAACTTCTCAGCCGCTGCCACCACGCTTGAGTCTGCCTACAGCACTGCCGAGGCTTCGGTGGCAGTCTTTGCACGACTGGCTACTGCCATTGCCGCCGCTAAGGAAGAGATAGAAAACTCGCAAGCCACGGAAAAAACGGACTATCAGAACGCCATCTATACCGCACAGACGGTCTACGACACAGAAAGCACCACCGACGCACAGGCCGAGGCAGCTATCAGCGCACTGGCCGAAGCATCGTTTGCCTTCAAAATCCTGAACGGCACCAGCAGCGGGACACCGCCTACTGTCGTCACCGACACCCGCTTCATCCGGGGCGCTACATGGGCTTTCGGCCGTAGCACAATCAAGGGCAGCAACATCATCGAGGAAGGATTCTGCTGGAGTGAGCAACCCGATCCGCGGGTAACTGACCATCGCACCACTGAATATCTGAATCAGGCAGGCAAGATCTACTGGCTGCGCGACCTGAAGCCCGCCACCGTCTATTATATGCGCGCCTATGCCATCACGAAAGACTATGCCGTGGGCTATGGTGATGTGATCAAGTTTGCTACCGTGCCCAAGGGCACTGTCGGTCACTGGTATAATAATGGCGGCGACGAAGCCACCAACGACCGCATCAACTATGCCATTGACCTGTCGATGGACTACTACTGGAACAACCTGACCAGCATTCACGGTTTCGGCATTAGTGTCACCTATAGTCCCGGAACGCCGACGGCCGACTGCAGCTACGGCGGTTCGATGCGTGTGGGCGAGAGTTCTTCCTATCAGCAGCCCGGCACCATCATGCACGAGGCTTTCCACGGCATCGGAGTGGGCACCCACGACATGTGGTGGAACGGCGAGATGCGCTCTGCCGGTAACCGCGGCGACTGGCTGGGCGACCGTGTGACGGAGGCCGTGCGCTTCTGGGACAACAGCCCCACTGCCGTAATCACGGGCGACGACATGCACCTCTGGCCTTACGGCTGCAACGGCGCACACGAAGACAGTCACAACGACAACCTCTACTGCATGATGGGCATTCTGGCACAGGCACTCAACGAGGACGGTCTGCCCGGCTCAGGCGAGATTGGCTATGCCCTGCCCTATTATGCCTTCAACCATGAGGACGGGGTGAAGTACTATATCAAGAACGAGGACGAGAGCCGAGGCCTGCGCAGTGCCTACCTTGTGGAGACGGCCAGTCACACCTTAGCGTGGCAGACAATGACGGCCGATGAGGCGGCCGCCAACGATGCGGCTGCCTGGTACCTCAGCTTCACGCCCTCCAACCAGTATTACAAGTTGCGCAATGCAGCCACGGGCTATTACATGACCTATAGCAGCGGCATCAAGACGGCCAGTCACGCCAAGCCTGTGTCGGCCGACAACTTCCACCTGATGCGTGGCCGTGTCGATGTGGACGGTCATCGCGGCTACTACATCATCCATCCAGAGAGCTCGGCCAACCCACCGGTACTGAATGCGACGGCCAACGGCAAGACGGCTGTGGCACAATGGAACATCGCCAAGAGCGCGAAGACGCAGCGCTGGCTCATCCTGACGGCTGAGGAAGCTGCAAACTTCGACAACGGCAACCTCGACCTGGCACGTGCCGAACTTTCAGCCCTATTGGCACAGATCCGCCAACTGGCACAGGTTCCTCACACGGAAGACGTGACTGGAGCTGATAGGTCGCTGACTAACACACTCAACGACATCGAGGCTCAGAGCGCCCGCTGCACCAAGGGGACGGAGGTCAGTGCGCTCGTCGCTCAGGCTCGCACGGCTGCCGTCGTCTTCCTTTCCAGCGTGTCGGCTACCGAAGCGACACAGCCCTTCGACCTTACCTTCATGCTTGAGAATCCAGACTTCGACAATGACGCCACGACCGGCTGGACATCGACCAACGGAGCACCGGGCTATGACGCAAAAGGAGCCGAGTTCTATGAAAAGACATTCAACTTCTATCAAGTGCTTGACAACATGCCGGCGGGCAACTACGAGCTTCGTGCCAATGCCTTCCAGCGACCTGGCGCAACTGATGCCGTTTATGCCCCATACAGTAAGGGGACAGCCAACGTCACGACCTCGCTCTATCTCAACAGCACGGCTGCTGCCGTCAGGCACATCTGCGACGACCGTCAGCCCAGTGCGCTCTTCAACGACGGTGGATGGGGCAGTGACGTCCAGTTGGCAGACGGCACCTATATTCCCAATTGCATGACGGGTGCCGAGAAATACTTCGACCGGGGGCTCTACGACAGCAGCGTGAGCGCCAGCCTCGTCACGGCAGGCGAGTCGCTGCGCCTGGGCATCAAATGCACCAGTGCGCCCTCTGCCTACTGGACGATGTTCGACCATTTCCGTCTGCATTTCTTCGGAGGCGGCAGCGCCCTGAATGCGATCCGGCAGACGACGGCCGACGGCCGGCAAACAACTGTGCCCGTCGTCTACGACCTGATCGGACGAAAGATTACGGGCAGCCTCGCCTCTGGCATCTATCTGGTCAACGGCAAGAAAGTCCTCATCAACAAGAAGTAACTCAAACATTCCGTCAGCGGAAAATATGATGTAGAACTATGATACGAACCCTTTTCCTTTGTGCCGTCATGCTCTGCGGCGTTTCCCTCCGTGCCCAGCAAATCATCTCGCTTGCCGGGGCATGGGACTTCTCTACCACAGACTCCACGGCATACGCCGACTACGTCATGCTGCCAGGCTCGATGCTGACCAACGGCAAAGGCCATCCCGTCGGCGTGAACACCCCATGGACTGGGTCGCTCTACGACTCCAGCTACTATTTCAATCCCTACATGGAGAAGTACCGTAGGGAGGGTGAGATGAAGTTCCCCTTCTTCCTCACGCCCGAACGCCACTATGTCGGGGCAGCCTGGTATCACCGGTCGGTCTATGTGCCGAAGGCATGGAAAGACCAGCGCATCACCCTTTTCCTCGAACGGCCGCACATTGAGACCACCGTCTACATCAACAATAAGAAGGTAGGCCACCAGATGAGCCTCTCCACGCCGCACCGCTATGATGTGACGAAATACATGCGCATCGGAGAGAAGAACGACATCACCATCCGCGTCTACAACGGCATTGAAAACGTCTGCGTAGGTCAGGACTCCCACTCCGTGACCGACCAGACACAAGGCAACTGGAACGGCATCGCAGGGCGCATGGAGCTGCAGGCACAGTGGGACAAGGTGAACATCCGGCAGGTACGCGTCAGAACCGATGCCGCCAAGCATCAGGTGAAGGTGTCTGTAGAGCTGGGCGACCACATCCCCTCCGTGAGGGTCATGCCCGTCTACGACTATGCCGTCGAGGTCATGGTGCAGCCGCTCTCCGGCAAAGGCAACGCCCATTACCGCGCCAAGGAGGCCGACGGCCGCAAGCGGGAGTTCACCATCGACTTAGGTCCCGAGGCGCTGCTCTGGGACGAGTTCACCCCCAACCTCTACCAGCTCACCGTGACGGCTGGCGACGATGTCTACGAGACTACGTTCGGCCTGCGCGACATCTCGATCCAGGGGCGGCAGTTCTACATCAACGGTCGGCCGCTGTTCCTCCGGGGCACCGTCGAGAACTGCTGTTTCCCCGAGACGGGCTATCCGCCCACTGACGAACAGGAGTGGCTGCGCATCTTCCGCAAGTGCAAGGAGTACGGCCTCAACCACGTGCGTTTCCACTCCTACTGCCCGCCCGAGGTCGCCTTTGCCGCCGCCGACCGTGTCGGCATCTACCTGCAGCCCGAAGGTCCCTCGTGGCCAAACCACGGGGTGCGACTGCGCCGCGGCATGACCATCGACCAGTATCTGCTGGACGAGTCAAAGCGCATCATCGACGAGTACGGCCATCACCCCTCGTTCGTCATGATGGCAGCAGGCAATGAGCCTGCCGGCGACTGGGTGAGCTACTGCAACGACTGGGTGAGGGCAATGAAAAAGTACGACCCGACGAAAGTCTACTGCGGCGCCTCCGTCGGTGGCGGCTGGGCTTGGGACGACGGTTCCGAATATCATGTGAAGGGCGGCGCACGGGGACTGGACTGGGACCGTCACCAACCCGGCAGCGACGACGACTACAATCAGGGCATCGAGTTTCCGCGCAACTATAAAGCCACGACGCCCAACCAGTCGCCCATCATCGCCCACGAGCAGGGACAGTGGTGCGCCTTCCCCGACTTCAAGGAGATACCCCAGTACACTGGAGTCTACAAAGCCCGCAACTTCGAGATCTTCCGCGACCTGCTCCGCGACAACGGCATGGAGCCTATGGCCGACAAGTTCCTGACGGCCAGCGGCCGGCTGCAGACGCTCTGCTACAAATACGAGATAGAGCGCAACCTGCGCACGAAGGACTACGCCGGATTCCAGCTGTTAGGCCTCAACGACTACAGCGGACAGGGCACAGCCCTCGTCGGCCCACTCAACGTGTTCTGGCGCGAGAAAGGCTACTGCACCGACAGAGACTGGCGCGAGTTCTGCAACATCGTCGTGCCCCTTGCCCGCTTCCCCCGTTTTGTCTATACCACAGCCGACACGCTGGTGGTGCCCGTCGAAGCCTATAACGCTTCCTACGCCCACCTGACCGGCGTCCGTCCCACCTACGCCATCGGCTACGACAGTCTGAACGTCCTGACAGGCGGGCGCCTCTCTGCCCTCAACTCACTGCCCATTGGCAAGAATATCCCCTTAGGCACCGTGCGCTTCCCCCTCCATGATATCAAGGCTCCCGCCAAGCTCACCCTCAGCGTCTCGCTGTCGGGCGTCTTCCGCAATCACTGGGAGTTCTGGGTCTACGACACCCCCGCGTCGTCAGAAGCCGGACAGGGCGACATCTGCATCTGCGACTCTCTCGACGACAAGGCCGAGCAGGTGCTCGCCGAGGGCGGCACCGTCCTGCTCACAGCCGCCGGGCGGGTGACGTTAGGCAGCGACGTGAAGCAGACCTATCTGCCCGTGTTCTGGAACACGTCGTGGTTCAAGATGCGCCCCCCGCACACCACGGGAGCCTACATCCAGCGCGACCACCCGCTCTTCAGCCACGGCTTCCCCACCGACGACTGGAGCAACCTGAACTGGTGGGAACTGCTCAACAAGGCACAGGTGATGAACCTCATGGAGCTGCCCCACAGCTACCAGCCGCCCATACAGCCTATCGACACGTGGCACGTCTCCCGCAAGCTCGGCATGCTCATCGAAGCCCGCGTCGGCAAGGGACGCCTGCTGATGACCACGATGGACATCACCACCCGGCTCGACAGCCGCCCCGTGGCCCGCCAGATGCGCAAGGCCATCCTCAGCTACATGCAGAGTCCCGACTTCCAGCCTACCCTGACGCTCCCCCCCGACGTCGTCCGTCATCTCTTCACCCGTCAGGCACCCGCCGTCAACATGTTCACCAACGACTCGCCCGACGAGCTCAAACCCAAAATCAAATAGCCCCCGATGAAAGACAGATATGCGCTCTTCTTCGATATTGACGGGACGCTCGTGAGCTTCAAGACCCACGAGATTCCCGCCTCCACCATCTTCGCCCTGACCCAGGCCAAGGCCAACGGCCATCAGGTGTTCATCGCCACAGGCCGTCCACCCATGATCATCACCAACCTGGGAGCCATCGCACATCTCATCGACGGTTACATCACCACCAACGGCGCCTACTGCTACGTGGGCGACGAGGTGGTGTGCTGCAACCCGATAGCCCCCGACGACGTGAAGACCGTCCTCGCCGATGCCGACGAGCACGACTACTCGTGCATCATCGCCAGCGAGCACCACTTTGTGGTCTATAACCCCCATGAAGACGTAGAACGCATCTTCGTCCACGACCTCGACGTGCAGAACCTCGACCCGCATGCCCCCTGGCAGCCCGCCCTCGGGGAGCGCATCATGCAGTTCTCGCCCTTCTTTGCCCCGGCGCACGAGCCACGGCTCATGGCCCGTATTCCCAACTGTGTCTCAGGCCGCTGGCACCCTGAGTTTACCGACATCACCGCCCGCGGAGCCGACAAGGGCAACGCCCTGCGCCTCATGGCCCGCCACTTAGGCCTCGATGCCGCCCACACCATTGCCTTCGGCGACGGCGGCAACGATGCCACCCTCATCCGTCAGGCAGGCACGGGCATTGCTATGGGCAACGCCATCGATGCCCTGAAGCAGGATGCCGACCGCATCACCGCTACGGTCGATGAGGACGGCATCCTGCTGGCCTTGCGACAATTGGGAATCGTCTGACTTCCGCCCATGTAGGGAGCAACATGCTGCGACATAGGGAGCAACATGCTGCAAGGTCGTCAGCAACATGCTGCGGCATAGGGAGCAACACGCTGCAACATCGTCAACAACACGCCTTCTGCAATTCGTACCAAATTACATCGTAATTCAGCCCGAATTAGCGTCTAATTCAGCCTAAATTAGACCCTAATTCGGGCTGAATTATAAGCCACTGATATTCAGACGGTTAGAACAGTGAATCATTTGTTAAAGTTTCCCAATTCCTTTTTTACAACGGATTTCTTGCGTCCCGATGGTTCTTGGACAAGCCAAGCGGCAGAGCCGAGCGGCAAGCGACCATAGGTCGAGCGCACAGATTACACGGATTTTTGGCTGCGCATCGTCTTTGCTATTACACAGATTTTATTACGATTACTGCGGCTAAAGCCGCGATTAAGTTGCGCGGAGCCATCTGTGAAATCCAAGCCAATTTCGGCTTCAGCCGCAGAAATATAGTAAAAAAAACACGCTTTGACAGGGATCAGCGGCTAAAAGAAAACTGGCCAATTAGCCTACATTATTCACAGAAATTATGTTGAACCCTTTGTTTTTCTCTTTCACCTGCGGCGCTACGCGCGCTCGGCCTTTAGGACGCTTTCTTGCGCTCCGTAGGTGCTCAGGCGCTTCGCGGAGGTCTTGCAAAGAATTTTCGTAAATAACACGCGAATAGTCTAAATATTTTTATTCGCGAAAAATTGACGTTCAATTTATGTATATTCACGTAGCGTCGCAGACTTAAGAAATATCCATGAATAGTTCAGGTTAGAAACGAATTGTCCATTGCATCTATGACGACTCGCACGTAGTGATTATGTCGTTATTTGGCCGCGAAGGCACAGAAAAGTGTTGCTTTGGCCAAATATCGACATCGTTTTGTTGAAAATCACATTTATTTTAACGCAGTTTCCCGAACCTGAATCATTCACGCCAACTCATTTTTATGTCTGTGATACAACTACATGGAGATTACTGCGAGCACTCGTGTGTCTTCGACAAATCTCGTGAAATCCGTGAAATACGTTGTTTTAAAAGAAAATCCTGTTTCGTAAAATCCGTGTAATTCGTTGTTTTAGAAGTCTGTCACTGCTATTTCAGTCCTGCCTTCAGGCCTCGGATGACGGCTGAGGTGAAGCCGGCATGCTCCATCTCGTTGAGTCCCTTGATGGTCACGCCGCCAGGGGTAGTGACCAGGTCGATGGCAGCCTCTGGATGGAGGCCGCTGGCCTCAAGCAGCTCTACGGCACCCTTCATGGTCTGCATGACGATGCGCTTGGCATCGTCGGCCTTGAAGCCCAGCTCTACCCCACCCTCAGCGGCGGCACGGATGTAACGCATGGCGTAGGCGATGCCGCAGGAGGCGAGCGTGGTGCCGGCAGCAAGATGCTGCTCGTCGGTTAGGAGGGTGTTGCCCATCTCGTCGAAGAGTGCCTTCACGATCTCCGTCTGTTGCTGTGTGGCAGCACCGCAGGGCACGAGGAACGTCATGGAGGCCATCTGGGCGATGGCGATGTTGGGGATGCAGAGGAAGAGGGGCATCTCGATGCCTATCCACTCCAGGATGCTCGCCGAGGGTACGCCTGCGGCAATGACAATCAGAATCTGCTCCTTGCGCAGCACGGGGGCGATGCCTTTCAGCACCCTCTCTACGAGCCAGGGCTTGACAACGACGCAGACGATGTCAGCCTCGCGGGCGGCAGCAACGTTGTCGGTGGTGGTCTTCACTCCCAATCGGGCAAACTTGTCGAGAACGGCCTGCACGGGGTCGCTCACACAGATATTCTCATTGCGGAATGTCTCGCCTTTGATGAGTCCTTCGACGGTAGCACCACCCATAGCACCCGCGCCGATGACTGCAATTTTCTTTTCTCTCATTTTTCGTTCTCCTTTTCTTTCTTCCTTACTTTCTTCTTTTCTATTGTCTAACCTGAATTATTCATGATTATTCAATCTGTTATGCTCTATCCTCTTTGCCTACGGCGTCACATTTTTCTCCCCTCCGGTTGGAGGGGCTGGGGGAGGCCTTTACAACGCTTTCTGCAGTCTCTCCACGAACTCGTCGGCCAGTTCCTTCGTAAACGTGAGGGGCGGCAACAGGCGCAAGAGGTTCTGACCGCTGCAGCCAGTGAAGACGTGCTGCTCGTAGACCAGCTTCTGGCGCACGGGCTTCTGGTCTTCGGTGAGCTCGATGCCAATCATCAGGCCGCGCCCGCGCACATCCTTAATCTTCGGATGGTTCAGTCCGCGAAGCTTCTCCATCAGGTAGTCGCCCACGATGCGGGCGTTCTCTATGAGGTTCTCCTGCTCCATCACGTCGAGCACAGCCAAAGCTGCCGAGCAGGCGAGGTGGTTGCCGCCGAAGGTGGTGCCGAGCTGTCCGTAGACGGGCTTGAACTCGGGCGAGATGAGCACGGCGCTCATGGGGAAGCCGTTGGCGATGCCCTTGGCCACAGTGATGATGTCGGGCTTGATGCCAAGCCACTGGTGGGCGAAGAACTTGCCGCTGCGGCCATAGCCGCACTGTATCTCGTCGCAGATGAGCGTAGCCTTATAGCGGTTGGCTGCGTAGGCCAGCTTCTGTGCAAAGTCGGGCGTAGCCATCTGGATGCCGCCCACACCCTGGATGCACTCAAGGATGACGGCGGTGATGCCGCCACGGGAGAGCTCACGCACCCACGGCTCGAGGTCGTTGAGGGGCAGGAAGCGCACGTGGTGGTTGTCGTTGATGGGAGCCACAATCTTCGGATTGTTCGTCACCTCGACGGCCAGGGAGGTGCGGCCGTGGAAGGCTTTCTCACAAGAGAGAACCCGACTCTGACCGTTGTAGAACGACGAGAGCTTCAGGGCGTTCTCGTTGGCCTCGGCTCCGCTGTTCACGAGAAACAACTGGTAGTCCTCATAGCCGGAGATCCTGCCCAGGCGCTCGGCCAGCTCTGCCTGCAGCTTGTTGATGACGGAATTGCTGTAGAAGCCCAACTGCTGTAACTGCTGGCCTACCTTCTCTACATAGTGCGGATGGCAGTGGCCGATGCTGATAACGGCATGACCTCCGTAAAGGTCGAGATACTCCTGACCCTTGTCGTCCCAGACCTTGCATCCCTTACCCTTGACGATGTTTACGTCGAAGAGCGGATATACGTCGAATAACTTCATATCTGTGTGTCGTTTAGTTTTGATTTTGAGTGCAAAGGTAAGCTAATTCAGGCTAAATTCCAAAGGAATCCAGCCTTTTCTTGCAAAAAATGGCATGAACGGCGGCAAAAAGAGGCAACCGAAACGGGTGTATGTCAGATTTTCTTCGTAACTTTGCCGGTGTTTTCAAAACAAGTCAATACTTCAGAACAGAATTATGATAAAGCTATTTGTGCCCGGTCGTCTCTGTCTGTTTGGCGAGCATACAGACTGGGCCGGACATTACCGGACGATGAATGCTGACGTTGTGCCCGGTGCGGCCATCGTCACTGGCATAGAGCAAGGCATCTATGCCGAAGTAGAGAAATCGAGCATATTCGAAGTACAGAGCGTTGCGCCAGACCTCAGCAGCGGCTGGCACGACTTTGCCTGCCGCATGGACGAACAGGAACTGAAACGCATTGCCCGCTCCGGCGAGTTCTTCTGCTATTGTGCGGGCGTGGCCTCCTACATGTTGGAATGGTATAAGGTGGGAGGAGTACGCATCAGAATCACCGACATGACACTGCCCATGAAGAGCGGGCTGTCGTCGAGTGCCGCCATCTGTGTGCTGGTGGCACGTGCCTTCAATCTGGTGTACAACCTGAACCTGAACACGATGGGCGAGATGAACATTGCCTACGTGGGCGAACTGCGTACCTCGTCGCGTTGCGGCCGCCTGGACCAGGCCTGTGCCTTTGGTGTCAAGCCGAACCTGATGATCTTCGACGGCGATGAGATTGAGGTGCAGCCGCTGAACGTGAAGAAGCCGCTTTACTGGGTCTTTGCCGATCTCTGCGGTGAGAAGAACACCATCAAGATTCTGGCCGACCTGAACAAAGCTTATCCTTTCGCCTCAAGCGAACAGGAACGGCTGTTGCACGACGCGCTCGGTGCCCAGAACCAGGTGTTCGTCCAGCGCGCCATTACTTGTCTGGCGGAAGGAAAGGCTGAGGAGCTGGGCAGGCTCATGACTGAGACGGAAGAGGTGTTCGACCGTCAGGTAGCACCGATGTGCCCATCGGAACTGAGGTCGCCCAAGCTGAAAGCCGTGCTTGCCGACGAGCACATCAAGGCGCTGACGTATGGAGGAAAGGGCGTAGGCTCGCATGGTGACGGCTCGGTGCAGTTCCTGGCTCGCGACAAAGAGACACAACAGCAGCTCACGGACTACCTGACGGCACAAGGCATGCCTGCCTATAAGCTGACCATACAGCCCGTTCACACCGTCCGAAAAGCCATCATCCCCGTGGCAGGCTTCGGCACACGCCTATATCCTGCCACACGATGCCTGAAGAAAGACTTCTTCCCCATCCCCTGTCCTGACGGCATGGTGCGCCCAGTCATCCTGATTCTGCTGGAAGAGCTCGTCAAGAGCGGCATCGAAGACATCTGCCTCGTGCTGGGCAGTGAGGAAGAACGGCAACTCTATGCCGACTTCTTCGAACGGCCGCTCTCAGACGATCATCTGCACAAGCTGAACGCCGAGAGTCAGGAGTACGAGAACCGCATCTTAGACATCGGCAAGCGCCTGCACTACGTCTACCAGAAAGAGAAGAGAGGGTTCGGCCATGCGGTCTATCAGGCAGCACAGTTTGCCCACGGTGAACCAGTCCTGCTCATGCTGGGCGATACACTGTATCGCTCGACATCGAACAAGCCCTGTGCCCTGCAACTCATCGAGGCCTACGAGCGTCACAACATCCTGACGCTGGGGCTCTATCCCGTAGAGCTGGGCACCGTGAGCCATTTCGGCATCATGAGCGGTGTATGGGAAGACAAGGACTGCAACTGCATGAACGTGACCACCCTGCACGAGAAGCCGAAGGCATCGTATGCAGAAGAGTTCCTCGGTGTGAAAAACCAGAACGGTGAGAAGGAGTACTGCTCGGTGTTCGGACAGTATATCCTGACCCCCGAGGTGTTTGAACAATTAGAGAATGACATCCGGCAAGCCGACGAGGCTGGCGATCACATCAAGGAGATAGAACTGACCTCGGCCCTCGATGCCGTAAGGAAGCGGTCGGGCATGATTGGCATACGCCTGAAAGGCGAACGCTACGACATGGGTAATCCGGGCGCACTGGTGGAAACCGTGGCTAAGTTCAGCTCGAAGTAATCAGCTCCAGATGAATATAATGTGAAAAACAACAGGCGGCTATATGCCTCGCATGGAGAGTGAAATGCGATTGCGGCGACGGTCGACCTCAAGCACACGGACCCGGACATGCTGGTGCAAACGCACCACAGTGTTCGGGTCTTTTACATATTTATCGGCCAACTGAGAGATATGTACCAGCCCATCCTGATGGACACCAATATCGACAAAGGCACCAAACGCCGTGATGTTCGTCACAATGCCGGGCAGCTCCATCCCTTCCTGCAGGTCATCGACGGTCTCAATGCCCTTGGCAAAGCTGAATGCCTCTATCTGCTGACGAGGATCAAGACCCGGCTTCTCCAGTTCCTTTAGAATGTCGTTAAGCGTCGGCAGACCTGTCTCTTCCGTCACATACCGCTTCACATCAATACGGGCTCGCAGCTCCTTCTGCTTCATCAGGTCAACCACCGTACATCCCTGGTCTTTGGCCATCTGCTCGACGACGGCATAGCTCTCCGGATGGACGGCACTGTTGTCCAACGGGTTCTTGGCTCCAGGGATGCGCAGGAAGCCTGCACACTGCTGATAGGCCGAAGCCCCCAAACGGGGGACCTTCTTTAGCTGGGCACGAGCGGTGAAAGCACCGTTCTCCCTGCGATAATCAACAATATTCTTGGCTAAGGCCGGCCCCAATCCGCTGACATATTGCAGCAGGTGGCTCGAAGCCGTGTTCAGATTGACTCCCACCTGATTGACACAGCTCTCCACCGTCTGGTCAAGCTGTTTCTTCAGCTTCGACTGATCCACATCGTGCTGATACTGCCCTACGCCGATGCTCTTCGGGTCAATCTTCACCAGCTCGGCCAAAGGATCCATCAACCGGCGCCCGATAGAGACGGCACCACGCACGGTGACATCCTCATCGGGGAATTCGTCGCGCGCCACCTTCGAAGCACTATAGACCGAAGCACCGTCTTCAGAAACGACGAAGACCGAAACCTTCTGCCCATCCGCCACTTCCTCAATGAACGACCTCGTCTCTCTCGAGGCTGTTCCGTTACCAATGGCAATGGCCTCTATCTGGTAGTCGTTCAGCATCTGCTGCACATGGACGGTGGCCTGCATGCGCTTGTTCACTGGTGGATGGGGGAAGATGGCCTCATGATGCAGCAGATTGCCCTGTGCATCGAGGCATACTACCTTACAGCCCGTGCGGAAGCCCGGATCAATGCCCATCACCCGTTTCTGTCCTAAAGGGGCGCTCAACAACAGTTGGCGCAGGTTCTCGGCAAAGACACGGATAGCCTCGTCGTCGGCCTGTTCCTTGCTCAGTCCGGCAAACTCGGTCTCAATCGAGGGTTTCAACAGACGCTTATAGCCATCCTCCACAGCTTCTTGCACCAGCCGGCCACAGGGAGTGTTTCCATAAACATAATGACGAGCCAGACGATCTATGCACTCATCGTCGTCGGCCGAAATAGAAATGCGCAGGATGCCCTCACTCTCGCCTCTTCTCATGGCCAGCAGACGATGAGAGGAGCAACGCTTCAGCGGTTCGTGCCAGTCGAAGTAGTCACTATACTTGGCAGCCTCGTCAGAGTCGGCCTTGGCCTTAACCACCTTCGAGGTAATCATTGCCTGACGACGGAAGGCACCGCGCACCGTCTGACGGCTGCGTTCGTCTTCACTCACCATTTCAGCAATGATATCCTGTGCTCCCTTGATGGCTGTACTGGCATCAGCGACATCACCGCCCACAAACCGCTGGGCAGCAGTCTCCGGATCGCGCTCACGCTGCATCATCAAAATAGTGGCCAAGGGCTCCAGTCCCTGTTCACGGGCTATTTGTGCACGGGTGCGACGCTTGGGACGGAAGGGCAGATAGATGTCTTCCAGCTCGGTGGCATCCCAGCACTTCTCGATGCGCAGCTGCAATTCGGGGGTCATCTTACCGAGGTCGGTAATAGTCTTGACAACGGTATCCTTGCGCTTGGCCGTCTCCTTCAGACGGTCATACTGGTCACAAATGGCGGCAATCTGCACTTCGTTCAGGCCACCTGTGCGCTCTTTTCTGTAGCGGGAGATAAACGGAATGGTGCAGCCCTCATCAATCAGGGCCAGCGTATTAGCCACGGCCTGCTCACCGAGATTCAGGCTACGGGCTATCAGTTGTGCGAAAACTTTCTGTTCCATATATATATATAAATAATGTG
>Ga0310697_10000687_pt1 | contig 43819 bp, 33 predicted proteins | sample 172DNAGHGlowgp2_FD_203883 | JGI IMG/M metagenome (GOLD analysis project Ga0310697, IMG submission 203883) | Sheep rumen microbial communities from Palmerston North, Manawatu-Wanganui, New Zealand - 1728 DNA GHGlow gp2 (v2) (version 2) | ecosystem: Host-associated > Mammals > Digestive system >...
TCTTGGCCCAGCAGTCCATGAGGTGGCGCAGGTCGGCGTCGAGTTCGGCCACCGTGCGGCCCTCGGCCACCGTGCGGACGATGACGCCGAAGTTCTGGGGGCGTATGCTCTGCAGCAGACGGCGCAGGCGGTTGCGTTCCTCGCCGCCTTTGATTTTCTGCGAGATGGATATCTTGTTGCAGAACGGGGTGAGGACCAGGTAGCGGCCGGCAATGGAGATGTTGCCCGTCACCTTGGGGCCCTTGGTGGAGATGGGTTCCTTGGTGACCTGCACCAGCACGGGCTGGCCCACCTTGAGCACACTGTTCAGGTTGCCCACCTTCTCGAGGATGGGTTCAATCTTGAAATTATTGAGCGTGGCGGCCGAGGCGTCGCCATTCATGGCCAGACGCAAATACTTGTCCACCGAGTTGTAGTCAGGACCAAGGTCGAGGTAGTGCATAAAACCCTCCTTGTCGCCGCCCAGGTCGACGAAAGCGGCATTGAGTCCCTGCATGATTTTCTTCACCTTGCCGAAGAAGATGTCACCCACGGCGAACTGGCCGGAGGTCATCTCTTTGTGGAGCTCGACAAGGCGCTTGTCCTCCATGAGGGCTATCTGGACGCTTTCGCCAGATGATGAAATGACTAATTCTTTATCCAATTACAATATCTTTTGTACATATATATACAGGCAACGGTGCCCGATTGTCAATCGCATACGTTGACTGGATGGCGACTGTGCATCGCCAAAAAAGAGTAAAACAAACTACAAACCGACGCAATGAGCCGGTATGTAATTTGTTTTAGTCTTTTAAATCCAGCAGAGTCGACGCCTTGGGCGTCAGGCCTTACTTCTTCTTATGTCTATTCTTGCGCAGGCGTTTTTTACGCTTGTGCGTAGACATTTTGTGTCTTTTGTGCTTCTTTCCGTTAGGCATAGTTCTTATTGTTTGATGTTATTTAACTTTCTTTTTCACATCCTGCATGAAAGTCTTGGCGGGCTTGAAAGCGGGGATGTTGTGTGCGGGAATGATAATGGTGGTGTTCTTGCTGATGTTGCGGCCGGTCTTCTCAGCACGTTTCTTCACGATGAAGCTGCCGAAACCACGCAGGTACACATTTTCGCCCTCGGAGAGGCTCTCTTTAATCACGGTCATGAACTCCTCGACAGTTGCCTGAATGGCGACTTTCTCGATACCGGTTTTCTGAGCTATTTCAGCTACGATTTCTGCCTTTGTCATTTTTATAAAGATTTTTATGTTAATCTATAACTTTATTAAACTGTTTTTCAACCCAAATTGGATTGCAAAAATACTACTTTTTTTTCATATAGAGAACATTTTTTTGAAAAAAAGGTACCTTTTAACTCAATTTTGCACCACAAGGCACTATATTACAATAACTTGAACAAAGTTATTTTTTTTCTCCCAAGGACAAAATTCACCCATCAAAAGCACTACTTCGGGCAACCTTTAAGGGCTAATTTTAAAATATTTAAGACCTACTTCAGCAGGAGTTTCTTCGCAACGGTCCCCACGTCGGTGCCGATGCGCACAACATAGGCTCCGCGGGGCCAGGAAGCGACATCGAGGGTGCACTTGTAGCCGGAGGCTTTCTTGCGGCAGATGCGCTGCCCTTTGGCGTCGAAGACCTCGACATCCGCCAAGCCGAAACTGGAAACGACCTGGACCCTGTCCGAAGCCGGATTGGGCGACACGGACACATAGCGGGCCGCCCAATCCGGCGTGCCGATGCCAACACCCGTGGTGTCGCTGCCGCCACCGCCCGGGTTGCCGCCATTGCCACCGGTAGTGTCAGGAGGCGCCAGAATCGGGAATATCAACGGATGCCCGAGTGGCAACTCAAAACGACTCCAAATCCTTTCACTTTCACCAGTTGAGAATCTATAAACCATCGCCAGGTCCTTCTGGATTGTAGGCCTTACTTCAAGACCGCAACCATCAGCCGAAAACGAACCCAACATGATATCCGAACGCGACTCGATCTCGTGTCCCTGCCAAGGTATTTGGCCCACATAGAACGAATCGGCAACCGTCACCGGACTGGGGAAATAGCGCTCGTGGATTGGCACCGCACGCAAAGGCTCCATGTGCGGGTACATAAAATCGAGCTTTAAATAATAGCTGGGCCTCTGCCATACATGAACATACATATACGACGTATCCACCAACTCCACCAGACTGTCGCCCACCGCGTCGAACAGCATCAGCCACGTATAGGCATAGTAGGAAGAAGTATCCATCCCCGGAGTGAGCGGCCAAGTGGACCAACTTAAATAATCGTTTCCGCCAAATAAAGCCGCGGCAATGCCATACACCTCCAAGGTATCATCCGTCATGCAAAGGTAACCGACCTTCATATCTTGGCCTCGATTTACTCCTGAGGTAAATATAAGATCCGCAATTTGGGTCTTTCCGTCAGATCCTAATTGGAACTCGCTCGGGTAATAAGGAAACTCGTCACCAACCATATATCGCGACAAAGTCCTGATATCTTTCAACACCACCGTGTCCTGCGCCTTGGCACCTACAACCGCCATCACAAAGACAGCAAATCCGATAATAATCTTTTTCATAATATATTACATTTAAATTTTCATAAGCAACCCGTCGAGAGAATTGGAAGATACCTGAAATCGCAAACAGTGTGTTTTTTAGACGCTTGTAGTTTTTTTTTATTTCAAAGCCGAAACAAAGTTACACATTTTTTTTGAATCCACACAAAAAAAATGCATTTTTTTCAAAAAAAGGATAATCAGGATCTGGCGCCCAGGCTTTTACCGAAGGTCACCACCAGGAGGAAAACGGCGGCCACGGAGCAGGCCAGGGTGACCTGCCAGCCGATGGCCAGCGGCTCCGCCGGGTCGAAGGCGAAGCCCTGCGAATAGGCCAGCCAGGAGGCCACGACGACAATGGCGTTGTTGACAAAATGGGCCGTGGCGTTGACCACCAGCGACCCGCCGCCCACATAAAGGTAGCCCAGCAGCCCGCCCAGCAGGAAGCGCGGCAGAAAGGCGAAGACCTCGAAATGGGCCAGGCTGAACACCGCCGCCGTCACCCACACGGCCACATGCACATTGCCGAACCAGCGCTGCAGAAGGTTCTGTACGCCAGCGCGGAAGAACAGTTCCTCGCACACCGCCGGCACCAGGGCCACGCACAGCAGGCTCGCCAGCGGGTTCACCTCGCGCATCAGGAGCTGCAGGGTTGCCTGCGACTGCTCGCCGGCGTCCCTCAGCGATTTCTCGACGGGTGCCAGAGCCTCCGGCAGACGGAAAGCGTCGTTCCAGGTGGTCAGCCAGTCGGTCAGCGGCACCAGGAGCAGCATCACCACCACTCCGGCCAGGGCCAGCAGCCACCGGCGCCCGGAGAAGTCGAGCCCCAGCCACCGCCGCTGCCCGCCGCGGTGGTACAACCATGCCACCACCAGCGTCGGAAGAGCGAACATCAGCACCTGCGACAGCGCCTGCCACGAAAGCCACGGCCACCATGCGCCGCCGCCCTTCGGCGTCCCGATGCCACACGATACGCCCACCACGGCAGCCACCACCATCATCGACAGCGACAACAGAAAAAGCACCAAAAGGTGCATAAAAGGATGGGAGAATCGTTTCACTTTGTGACCCCGGCGGGATTCAAACCCACGACTTTCGGAACCGGAATCCGACGTTCTATTCAGCTGAACTACGGGGCCTGCTTTGCAAACAAGCACTATCAATAACTGCAAAAAAAAAAATATATTGTGTCCGCGACGAAAAAAAATTTCACTTTGCCCCCTCCCCTGCCCCGCGGCCCGGGTACGGAAAGTGGAATAATTATCGAAATTCGATAAAATCCAGTGCTTTTGCAACTCGTTGGAAAACAGTACCCTTAAGGCTCCATCCTCTTCCCATCTTCTTACCACATTCTTACCACCTTCATACCATCACCCTATCCGGAAGAACATGGTAGGTCCGGGACACGAACGGGGTGAAAATATAATATTAAATAGATACAATAAATAAAACAATAACGCGTTATAAGAGTCCAAACAGGAATAGAAGTGAACAGAAAAAGAAGATACATACTGGCATCGTTGATGCTGTTTTGCGGAATGGCCACCGCACAGAACCATTCGGTTATGGCCAGCGGCCAGTGGTGGAGGCTGACGGTGGACGAAGACGGTGTCTACTGCATCACCACGCGCGAGATTCCTGCGCTGCAGGGGGCCGACATCGACGGCCTGGCGGTCTACGGCCGCGGCGGCGGCATGCTCTCCACCGAGAACCACCTCACCTCCACTGCCGACATGCAGGATGTGCGCATCGACATCCGCGACCACAACGGCAACCGCCGCTTCGACTCCGGCGACGAGCTCCTCTTCTACGGCGAGGGTGCCGGAGGCTGGATCTACGACAGCGGCCTGCGGCGCTGGGTGCACACCACCCATGCCTACGCCGCCGCGAACCACTACTTCCTCACCACCGGCGCCACGCAGCCAAGCCGCATCGCCACGGCCCCGGCCGTCGAGCCCGACACGGTGATGGACAGCCACACCGTGGTGGCCATCCACGACAACGACATGGTGAACATCTACCGCTCCGGCCAGGTGTGGGTGGGCGAGCGGTTCTCCACCTCGCAGCCGCAGCGCACCTTTGAAGTGCGCCTGCCGGGCACGGGCATCAGCGACGTCAAGCTGCGCTACGCCGTGGCCAGCACGGCCACCTCGCGGGCCGACTTCACGCTGGGCACCACCGGTTTCAGCCGTCAGGAAAGCACCTCGGAATACACACCCTATCGCACAACCATCGACCAGCTGTCCTCCAGCCAGGCCAGCTACACCTTCACCCTGCGCTTCACGACGGTCGACAATGCCGGCCTGGGCTACCTGGACTACATCGAGCTCAACGCCCACGCCGCCCTGGCCTTCGGCGGTGGACAGACCGTGGTGCGCAACGAGCGCCACCAGGGCTCGACGGCACGCTTCGCCATGTCGGGGCTGGGCAACGCCCGCGTGTGGGACGTCACCGACAACATGGCTGTGCGCGAAATGGACGTGAGCGCCAATGCCTGGACCGACAGCACCAACGGGGCTCGCACGTACGTCGTCTTCGACGAATACTCCTACCTGACGCCCGGCGACATAGCCGAGGTTGCCAACCAGGACCTCCACGGTGCCCCCGAGGCCGACCTGGTCATCGTCACCCTCGAAGCCTACCGCGACCAGGCCGAACGGCTGGCCGCCCTCCACGAACTCTTCGACGGCATGGCCACCCTGGTGGTCTCGGACCAGGAGGTGTTCAACGAATACTCCTCCGGCATGCGCGACCCGATGGCCATCCGCTCGCTGCTGCGCGACCTCAAGCAGCGCCATCCCGCCCGTCCGCCACGCTACCTGATCCTCTTCGGCAAGGGCACCTACGACAACCGCAACCTGCTGGGCAGCAGTGTGCCCACGATGGTGACCTACGAAACCGTCTTCTCGTTCGACAGCGACGGCAACTCCTATGCCAGCGACGACATGCTGGGCTACCTCTCCGCCACGGGCCACGGCTCGGCGTCGGAGACCCTCGAAGTGAGCGTGGGCCGCATGCCGGCCAAGAACAGCGACGAGGCCACCCTGCTGGTGGACAAGGTGGAGCGCTACCTCACCCGCAAAGACCTCGACGACGAGGCGAACCGCGGCGACTGGCGCAACTATGTGGCACTGCTGGCCGACGACGCCGACCCCGGCCGTCCCGGCGACACCACCTTCGCCCACTCCTCCGAGACCATCGCCGAAGCCCTCAAGGCCTCCATGCCGCAAATCAACATCGACCGCCTCTACGCCGACGCCTACCACCAGGAGTCGGGCTCCATAGGCTCCTACTATCCCGACCTCAACAACGCCCTGCGCCAGCGCATCAACTACGGATGCCTGCTGCTGAACTATATCGGCCACGGCTCGACCGAGTACATAGGCACCGAACGCTACATCGAGCCCTCGCACATCACCGGCTACACCAACGGCGACCGTATGCCCTTCTTCGTCACCAGCACCTGTTCCTACGGCCGTTTCGACCAGGTCGACGAGCTCTGCGGCGCCGAGATATGCGTACTGGCCCCCTCGGCCATGATTGGCGTCATCAGCGCCACACGTCCCATCAGCCACATCGAACGCTTCAACCGCGACGTGGTGCTCTTCGCCCTCGACCCCGCCAACACCGTCGGCGACGCCCTGCGCATGGCCAAGAACCGCACCATCACCTCGATGTCCATCAACCTGCTGGGCGACCCGGCCCTGCGGCTGAGCCAGCCCGCCAACCGCGTCAAGGTGACGCACATCAACGCCGTGCCCGTCGACGACACCGAGGACATCCAGGCCGATGTGCTGTCGCGCGTCACCGTCACCGGCGAAATACAGGACAGCACCGGCGCCCTGCTCGAGGATTTCGACGGCACCATATACCCCATAGTTTTCGACCGCGAGATGCGTTCCACCACCCTGGCCAACGACAACCCCGGCACCGAGGTGCCCTTCTGGCAGCAGAAAAACGTGCTCTACCGTGGCAGCCACGCCGTGCAGGGCGGTCGCTTCGAGTATTCGTTCCTGGTGCCGCGCGACGTCTCCTACCAGTATGCCTACGCCAAGCTGAGCCACTACGCCAAGTCGGCCTACGAGCACGCCACCGGCAATTTCTCGCACCTGATGCTCGGCGGCATGAGCGACACCAACTTCGACGCCTCCCTGGCTCCCGACATACGCCTCTTCATGGGCGACACCAACTTCCGCGACGGCGGACTGACAGGCCCCTCGCCCACCCTGGTGGCACTGCTGTCCGACTCGGCAGGCATCAACATCGGCACCGGCCTCGGCCACGACATCACCGCCGTGGTCGACAACAACCCCAACAGCCTCATCGTCCTCAACGACCTCTATCAGCCCGACATCAGCGACAGCCGCCGCGGCAGCGTGGCCTACACCCTCCGCGACCTGGCTCCGGGGCGCCACACCGTCACCGTCAAGGCCTGGAACATCTTCGGCGTGTCCAGCACTGCCACGGTCCCCTTCGTGGTGCGTGGCCTCGACACCCTCACCCACTCCGACCTCAGCGTCGCCCCCAACCCCTCGTCGACCCGCATGGCACTCTCGCTGCGCATCAACAACCCGGCGGCCATAGCCTCCGTCGAACTGCAGATCTACAACGCCCGCGGCCAGATGGCCTACCGCTGCACACCCGCGGTCTCCGCCGAAGGATTCATCGTCGGACCCGTTGTGTGGGACGTCAGCTCGGTGCCGCCGGGACTCTATCTGGCACGCATGGTGATGACCGACACCGACGGCGAGACCCACCACGCAACAACGAAATGTATTGTCCGCTGACACAATAAAAGAAAAACAACCTCGTTATTTAGGATAAACTTTTAGAAAGAACAACTTAAAAGAATGAAGAAACTAACCTTCCTGACAATGCTTGTGGCCCTGAGTGGGACGCTCTGTGCCCAGTATTCCGAAATCGGTCAAGAAAAGAATTTCATATCGACCGGCTTGCCCATCATCCTCATTGCCCCCGACGCCATCTCCAGCGGTATGGGCGACGTAGGCGTGGCCTCCACGCCCGACGCCTATTCCGCCCATTGGAACAACGCCAAACTGGCCTTCATCGACGGCATCGCAGGCGTCTACACCACCTACACCCCCTGGCTGCGCAAACTGAAGGTGGGCGACATGAACCTCTTCTACCTCGCAGGCTACTATCGCATCAACGACCGCAGCACCGCCGCCGCCAGCCTCACCTACTTCACCCTCGGCGACATCGACAACACCGACGTGGAGGGCAACAGAATCCAAACCATGCACCCCAACGAGTTCACCTTCGATGTTTCCTATGCCCTGAAGCTCAACGACAACCTCTCCCTCGGTGCCACCGGACGCTTCCTGCGCTCCGACCTCACCAACGGCCAGACCATCAGCGACGGCAGCAGCAACACCACCACCAAGGCCGCCAACTCGCTTGCCGCCGACATCGGCCTCTACTACCAGCAGGCCATCGACAAAACCCAGGACTTCGCCCTCGGCGCCTTCATCTCCAACCTCGGCGCCAAACTCTCCTACTCCGACGACGACAACGACAAGGAGTTCCTGCCCGCCAACCTCCGCATCGGCGGACGCTACACAAACCGTATCGACGAATACAACAAAATATCCGTCATGCTCGACCTCAACAAGCTCCTCGTGCCTACGCCCCCGCTGCGCGACGACACCACCGGCTGGGTCGACTACAACCAGATCGGGGTCATCGAGGGTGCCCTGCGTTCCTTCAGCGACGCCCCCGGCGGACTGCAGGAAGAGCTGCAGGAAATCCAAATCTCGGCCGGCGCCGAATACTGGTATTCCGAAACCTTCGCCGTGCGCGCGGGCTACTTCTTCGAGCATGCCAACAAGGGCGGCCGCCAGTATGCCACCGTCGGCGTGGGCATCCGCTACAGCTACTTCACCGGCGACTTCTCCTACCTCATCCCCACTACCACCATCTCCACCAACTCGCTGGCCAACACCATCCGCGTCAGCATCGGTCTGGACATGAAACCCACGAAGTAAAGTTTAAAGTTTAAGGCTCTATGATGAGAATAGGAACCGGATACGACGTGCACCAACTGCAGGAAGGCCTGCCGCTGTGGATTGGCGGCGAGCGCATCGAGCACACCCTCGGCCTGCTGGGCCACAGCGACGCCGACGTGCTGCTCCACGCCATCTGCGACGCCCTCCTCGGTGCCGCTGCCCTGGGCGACATCGGCAAGCACTTCCCCGACACCGACCCGCAGTACAAAGGCATCAGCAGCCTCCGACTCCTCTCACACGTCGGAGACCTGCTCCGGCAGCACGGCTACCACATCGCCAACATCGACTCCACCGTCGTGGCCCAGCGCCCCAAGCTGGCGCCCCACATCGAGCAGATGCGCCGCAACATAGCCTCCACCCTCGGCCTGGACATCGACCAGGTGTCCGTCAAAGCCACCACCACCGAACACCTCGGCTTCGAAGGCCGCCAGGAAGGCATCTCGGCCCAAGCCGTGGCACTAATTGAAAGTTGAAAATTGAAAATCGAAAATAGCATTGGACAAAACTGAAAAACCCTATGTAAGCCCCCAAGCCGACGACGAAGCCGCCGTACTGGAAGACAACGGTTGCTCCTTGGTGCTGTGGAATGACGACGTGCACACCTTCGACTACGTCATCAAGGCCCTCGTCGACATCTGCCGACACACCACCGAGCAGGCCGAGCAGTGCGCCATCCTCGTCCACTGCCACGGCAAGTGCACCGTCAAACACGGCTCCTACTCCGACCTCCTCCCCATGCACACCGCCCTCCTCAACAAACAACTGACCTCCGAGATCGTAGAAAACTAAACACTGAACACTAAACACTAAACACTGAAAAAAATATGAACACAACGCTCCTCATCATCACCCTCCTGGTAGGTGTCGCCCTGCTGGCCCTCGAAGTGCTCATACTTCCCGGCGGCATTGCCGGCACCATCGGCGTGGCCGCCATAGCCTTCGGCGTATGGCAAAGCTACGTGCTCCTGGGCACCACCATGGGCACCGTCATCCTGCTCTGCGCCTTCGTGCTCTGCCTGCTGACGTTCCTGTGGATATTCAAAACCAAGACCTGGAACCGCTTCAGCCTCAAGGAGGAGAGCGACAGCAAGGTGAACCAGCTGGAGCCCGCCGTGAAGGCCGGCACCCGCGGCGTCACCATCTCGCGCCTCGCCCCCACCGGCAAAGCCCTCATCGACGGTCAGACCATGGAGGTCCACGCCGTCAACAAATTCATCGACCCCGACCACGAAATCGAAGTCGTAGCCATCGAAGGCTACCGCATCGACGTGCGCGAGGCCAACGACAACCGTTTCGAAGAAACCCCCAAAAACAATTAAGTCATGACAATTAGTACAATGATCCTCATCGGAGTGATCGTCATCGCGGTGATCATCCTCCTCTACCTGGTGCCCGTAGGCATCTGGTTCCAAGCCATCATCTCCGGCGTGCACGTCAACCTTGTGCAGCTCATCTTCATGCGCTTCCGCAAAGTGCCGCCCACGGTGATTGTCAACAACATGATTTCGGCCACCAAGGCCGGCCTGCAAATCAAGCAGAACGACCTCGAGGCCCACTACCTGGCCGGCGGCCATGTGGCCTCCGTCGTCAACGCCCTCATCAGCGCCGACAAGGCCAACATGAACCTCGACTTCAAGACCGCCACGGCCATCGACCTCGCCGGCCGCGACGTGCTGAAAGCCGTGCAGACCTCCGTCAACCCCAAGGTCATCGACACGCCCCCCGTGGCCGCCGTGGCCAAGGACGGCATCCAGCTCATCGCCAAAGCCCGTGTCACCGTGCGCACCAACATCAAGCAGCTCGTCGGCGGCGCCGGCGAGGAGACCATCCTCGCCCGCGTGGGCGAAGGCATCGTCACCTCCATCGGCAGCGCCACCAGCCACAAACAGGTGCTCGAGAACCCCGACAGCATCTCCAAACTCGTCCTCACCAAGGGCCTCGACAGCGGCACCGCCTTCGAAATCCTCTCCATCGACATCGCCGACATCGACGTGGGCAAGAACATCGGCGCACAGCTCCAGATGGACCAGGCCAACGCCGACAAGAACATCGCCCAGGCCAAGGCCGAGGAGCGTCGCGCCATGGCTGTGGCCTCCGAGCAGGAAATGAAAGCCAAGGCCCAGGAAGCCCGCGCCAAGGTCATCATGGCCGAAGCCGAAGTGCCCCTGGCCATGGCCGAAGCCTTCCGCAGCGGCAACCTCGGCATCATGGACTACTACCGCATGAAGAACATCCAGGCCGACACCGACATGCGCGCCTCCCTCGCCGCCCCCGCCGGCGCCCAAAAGCCCGCCACAAAGAAGAACGAGAATTGATAACCGACAATTGAAAATTGAATTTAAAACAATGTTCAAAAGTTCCAAACTCAGCCTCATCATCCGCGGCATAGCCTTTGCCGCCCTCGGCATACTCTGCTTCTGCTTTCCCATCGACACCATGGGCGTCTTCGCCAAGATAGCCGGTGTGGTGGTCATCCTCACCGGCGTGGTCTTCTTCTTCCTCCAGTACAAGGCTACCCTCCGCAGCCTCGACACCATGGCCCTCTCGGCCTCGGTGCTCATGGTGGTGCTCGGAGTGCTCATCGTGCTCCACCCCTCCATCATCGCCATCCTCCTGGGAGTCTACATCCTCTTCGAAGGCATCGACTTCAGCCTGAACACCATCAAGTACTACCGTGCCGGTGCCAAAGGCTGGTGGCTCATGCTGCTGCTGGGCCTGGTGACCATCGGCTTCGGCGCCTGGAGCGTGTTCGTGCCCGAAATCGCCGCCGCCACCCTCAGCCTCCTCTTCGGCATCGCCTTCCTGGCCATCGGCTGCGCCAGCTTCACCGCCCTGGCGGGACTCAACCTCGTGGAGGACTACTTCGAGGCCGCCGCCAAAGCCATTGAGGAAAAGGAAGACTATGTGGAAGCCGAGGTTGTAAAATAATAGAATGGTAAGGAAAAGCATATTGCTAGCATTTGCCTTCCTGTGCAGCCTGTCGATGGCAGCACAGGAAGGTAACATTTTGTATCGTGTCGACAGCCTGTTGAATGCGCGCTACCATCGGAAAAACTACGACACCACCTATATCAGCCGTCCCGAACACAAGTGGACACTCAAACTCAGACCCAAGGTGTCCCTGTTCGCTGTCCGTACCGAAACCCTCGGCAACGAGGGTGAAGAAGGTGCGATGAAAATAGACCTGCTGTCGAATCCCAAAGCCAAGTTGAGCTTTTCGGCCGGATACAGCGGCGTAACCCTCTCGTTCTCCATCAAGCCTGAGAAATTCCAAAAGGTCAAAGAGCTGGACTACGAAATGCGTTTCGACGTCTATACCCGCAAATTCGGATTTGAGACCGAGTTAAGCCGGATTACAACCCTCGAAGGACCATTCCACCTGGATTTCACGGGAGAAGATACCACCGTCAGCTTCGACCTCGACCTCCCCGAAGGCTTTGTCACCCAGACCAATTTCTTCCTGAGCGGCTACTATGTCTTCAACCACCGCCGCTTCTCCTACCCTGCCGCCTTCACCCAGTCCTTTATTCAGAAACGCAGCGCCGGCAGCTTCATCGCCGGAGCCAATCTGGGTATTAGCGAACTCACCGTGGGCGACAGCACCAAAAACGCAGAGCTGTTCAATGTGGCCAATTTCTACATCTCGTTGGGCATAGGCTACGGCTACAATGTCGTTCTGCTCCACAACTGGCTGATTCACGTCTCGGCCATCCCCTACCTCATCGTTCGCAACAAAGCCAAATGCAGATTTGCAGGCAACGTGGAAGATTGGCAGACCAAGTTCCCGCAATTCCTCTTCATCGCACGTGCCGCAGCCATCCGATCGTGGGACCGCTGGTTTGCCGGACTGACCACCCACTTCTTCTACTCCTACGTAGGCTCGACCGACCTCATCCAAATCCGCAACCGCCAGTGGCACTTCATGGCCATCGTGGGATACAGACTGTGAGAAACTAAGAGTTAAAAACGCTGATAAAACAACACTTCGACGATAGTTCAACGATTGTGCATCGTTATACTATCGTCGAAGTATCGTTTATGTATCGTCCAAAAGCCTAACCAAGTGGCATTTGGACGACACTAGTACTGTTCCTTCTCGTTGGGGAAGTCGCCGCTCTTGACGTCGGCGACGTAGTGGCGTATGGCGTTGGAGATGTCTTCGCCGAAGGTGCCGTAGGTGCGCAGGTAGCGGGGTTTGAACTGCTGGGTGATGCCGAGCATGTCCTGGAGCACGAGCACCTGTCCGTCGGTGTGGGGGCCGGCGCCGATGCCGATGGTGGGGATTTTGAGTTCGGAGGTGACCTCGGCGGCGAGCTTGGCGGGGATTTTCTCGAGCACCAGGGCGAAGCATCCGGCCTCCTGGAGGATGAGGGCGTCTTTTTTGACGCGGTCGGCCTCCTCTTTTTCGGTGGCGCGGACGGCGTAGGTGCCGAATTTGTTGATGCTCTGTGGCGTGAGGCCGAGGTGGCCCATGATGGGGATGCCGGCCGAGAGGATGCGCTGGACGCTCTCGAGGATTTCCTCGCCGCCTTCCATCTTGATGGCGTCGGCGCCGGTTTCCTTCATGATGCGTATGGCGGAGGCGAGGGCCTGCTTGGAGTTGCCCTGGTAGGTGCCGAAGGGCATGTCGACGACCACGAGGGCGCGCTTGACGGCGCGGACGACGGAGGTGGCGTAGACAATCATTTCGTCGAGGGTGATGGGGAGGGTGGTTTTGTGGCCCTGCATGACGTTGGCGGCGGAGTCGCCGACGAGGACCACGTCGATTTTGGTGCTCTCGACGAGCGAGGCCATGGAGTAGTCGTAGGCGGTGATCATTGCTATCTTTTCGCCGTGCAGCTTCATGTTCTGCAGCACGCGGGTAGTGACCTTGGTGACATCAGTCTGTAAGTATGCCATTTTTTTAATTAAAAATTAATAATTAAAAATTAAAATTATCGTGAACTAATTATTAAATTTGCGCTCAGCACCAAACACTTAAAAACCAATCACTAAACACTTAACACTAGACGCTTGACACTTAATTGTTATTCAATGATTTCGTCGGGGTCGACGTTCTTGCGTTTTTCCTCGCGTGGCTGGAGGTCTTCCTCCTGGTCGGGGACGATGCGGAAGAGGTCGCGGAGGTCTTTGCGGAGCTCATAGGAGCCGTGTTTGTCGACGCGGTAGGCCACAAAGAAGCGGTTGCCGACGGCGAAGGAGGCTGCCTCGGTGGGCGAGTCGACTTCGAAGAAGTAGTCTTTCAGCTCCTTCTCGGAGATGCGCTTGCCGAGGTAGATGGTGTCGAACTGGGCGACGTTGATGGGTGCCTGGAGCATCAGTTCGCCCTTGCCGGGCATTTTGCGTGTGGGCAGGGCCTTGTATTCGATGCCTCGCGAGGTTTTGACGCGGGCGAAGAATTTCAGTTTGGCGGCCACCTGCTCGGGGGTGGCGGGGATGCGGATGAAGATGGAGTCCTTCTGGGGTTCCTCGCATTCGTCGAGGGTGCGTGCGTAGTTGCTGCTGATGACGACGTAGCCGGCCTGGACGAGGATTTGTTTGGGATGGGGGATGAGGCTGTAGCGCTCGACGGTGGTGCGGTAGTCGAGGTGGTCGTCGACCTTGATTTGGATGTCGGACGGGCAGGTGTCCTTGGTGCCGCTGACGGAGTAGACCGAACCGCGGGCGAGGAAGAGCTGCGCATAGTAGCCGCGCACCAGGCTGTCGGCGGCGGGGACGTAGCAGCCGCGGGCGGAGCCGATGCACTCGTCGGGGTTGTTGCGGAAGGTGACGAGGACAGAGTTGGTAAGGTCGATGCTCTTGTTCAGTTTAAGGCGTTCGGAGGGGAGGGTGGCGCAGTCGTAGACGGCAGTGGCGGTAGGCACCTCGAAGCGGATGGTTTCGACGGAGTCGCCGTGGCAGGAGCAGTGGATGGGATTGCGCGCATAGCGTATGGGGAAAAGGGAATGGCAGCGCTTGGAGAAATAGCGGACGACGGCTTCGACGCGCTTGTTGCCGAGGGTTTCGTCGGCGCCGCCGTAGCTTTCAACCACCATGGTGTAGAGCATGGGGTTTTCCTCGGAGAAGGCGATGCGGTAGGCCGAGTCGAGGAGGTCGAGGTGGGTGATGTTGTAGGTGGAGTCGCTGCCCTGGTAGGAGAGCAGGAGGTAGAAGGCTTGGGGATTGGTGAGGGCGGCCCGCATGTCCTTGACGGGCTTGGTGGTCGGCAGGTAAAGCCCCGACTGCGCCCTTAAGGCCAAAGAGGAGAACAACGTGAATATGGCCGCAGCCACCAATATTTTTTTCATAATTTCAATAGTTCGGTTATAATCTGGTCGGTGGAAATGCCTTCGGCTTCGGCGAAGTAGTTGCGGACGATGCGGTGGCGGAGCACGTTGCAGGCCACGGCGCGTACATCGTCAGAGTCGGGCGAATATTTGCCCTGGAGGGCGGCATGGGTGCGAGCGCCCATGATGAGGTACTGCGAGGCGCGGGGGCCGGCGCCCCAAGAGATATACTTGCCGACCGACGGGCCGTCGGGGTTGCCGAGGGGCTGGGCGGCGGGACGGGTGGAGGTTACGAGGCGGACGGCGTATTCCACAACGTTGTCGGGCACGGGCATGCGGCGGATGACGTCCTGGAAGGCGACAATCTGCTCGGCGTTGAGCACTTCGTCCACTTCGACGGTCTGTTTGACGGTGGTCTGTTTGACAATCTGCACCTCCTCGTCGAAGGAAGGATAGTCGAGGCGGACGTTGAACATGAAGCGGTCGAGCTGGGCTTCGGGCAACGGGTAGGTGCCTTCCTGCTCGATGGGGTTCTGCGTGGCCAGGACGAGGAACGGGCTGGGGAGCCGATAGGTGGTGCCGCTGACGGTGACCTTGTGCTCCTGCATGGCCTCGAGGAGGGCGGCCTGGGTCTTGGGGGGCGTGCGGTTGATTTCGTCGGCGAGGACCACGGAGGCAAACAGGGGGCCCTGGATAAACTTGAAGTTGCGTTCACGGTCCAGAATCTCGGAGCCGGTGATGTCGGAGGGCATGAGGTCGGGGGTGAACTGTATGCGGCTGAAGGAGAGGCCGAGGGTGCGGGCGAGGGTGTTGACCATGAGGGTCTTGGCCAGGCCGGGCACACCGAGCAGCAGGCAGTGGCCGCCCGTGAAGAGGGCCAGCAGCAGAGAGTCGACGGCCTCGTGCTGGCCGACGATGACTTTGCCCATCTCATTGCGCAGGGAGTTGTATTTCTGGACCAGTAGGTCGAGCTGTTCTTTGTCGTTCATTGTTCTGTTTTCTTGTAGCGTTAAAAAGGATTGTATCAGAGGCCGAGGTTGGGGAAGGTGCAGTCCTTGAACTCGTCGGAGAGGCGGATGTAGGTCTTCTTGGCCTGCTTGCGCGCCCATTCGAGCATGCGTTTCTGCTTGGCGTTGGCAAGGGCGGCATTGTAGATATTGTCGTAGTCGTCGGTAAGATTGGCCTTGTGCGAGGGGTATTTGCGGTTGAGGCGGACGATGCGGTAGGCGTCCTGGTTGTCCTCGGTTTTGAAGGCGGTGGCGTTTGACACATCGCCGACTTCCATGCCCTGGACACCGACAGCATAGTAGCTGGCCTTGAGGGTCTCGGGGTCGAGGCGATTGCTGCCATCGTTGCTGTTGGTCACTGTGCCGCCCTGCTTGGCGTTGTTGGCGGTGCTGTACTGCTTGGCGGCATCTTCGAAGGAGATGCGACCGGCGCGGATCTCGGAGGCGATGCTGTCGAGCTTCATGCGGGTGCGCAGCAGGTCGTCGGAAGAGACCTTGGGGATGATGAGGATATGGCGGGCGTTGATGGTGTTGCCACGGCGCTCGATGAGCTGGATGATGTGGAAACCGAACTGGGTTTCGATGATGGGCGACACCTCGCCGGGTTTCAGTGCGAAAGCGGCCGATTCAAACTCTGACACCATGCGTCCACGGGGGAAGAATCCGAGCTCGCCGCCTTTGCGGGCCGACCCGGGGTCCTGCGAATAGAGGGCGGCGAGCATGGAGAAGCTCTCGCCTTTGATGACACGCTCGCGCAATTCGGCCAGTTCGGCACGGACACGGTCGCGTTCAGTCTCGGGGATGGTGGGTTGGATGACGATTTCGGAGATCTCGTAGCGTTCGGGCATCATGGGCAGGCTGTCGGCGGGGAGCGTGTTGAAGAACTCGGTCACCTCGGCAGGAGTCACCTTGACATTCTCGGTGATGCTGTATTCGACACTGCGGCTGAGGAGGTTGGTGCGAATCATGTGCTCATACTGGTCTTTCAACTCGTCGTAGGCGAACCCCGTGGCCTCGCGGAGGGCCTCCTTGGAGCCATAGCGTTCGAGGTCGCTCTGGAGGAAATTGTCGAGGTACTGTTTCACCTCCTCGTCGCTCACTTCGACGCTGTCCAGTTCGCCCTTGTGAACCAGGAGCTGGGTAAGAATAAGGTTTTCCAGGATAGCGCAACGGCTGGACTGGGCATCGGATGCTCCGGAGCGCATGCGCATCTGGGTGTACGAACGTTCGACGTCGGAATATTTCACGATATTCTTGCCCACCACGGCGGCCACGCCGTCCACAAGGGTGCCGGCAGGCTTCTGGGGCTGGGCAAAGGCGGGCGTTGCCACAAAGTGCAGGAGGATGAGCAGGGCCGCAAGGGCCGGATATGTCGTTTTTTTCATCGGTATTACTAGAATTTACGTTTCACATAGCCTCCCTCTTCGGCCTCCTTGAGAAGGTCGGAACGGAGTTTGTTGAGAATATCTATTTTTCTGTGGTTAAGGATAATGGCGCGGATGTTGTCGTGCTGGAGCTCGAGGGGCGAAGTCTCGTCGGTGACCTTGTAGTTGAGAATCCGCGCAGCATAGAAAAGGGAATCGTCGGAAAGGGTGATGGTGCGGTGCTGGCGGAGGAAGAGCTGTTCGTTGTAGGCGGTGACGGGTATGACGGTTTGGAGGGCCACGAAGGGCATCCACACAGAGGCATCGTAGTAGCCGTTGAAACCATTGCGCGAAGCCGTTTCTTCAAGTTCCAGGACATCGCTGTCGCCAAACCTGTCGCGAAGGATTATCTTCTTGATTTTGGCCACGGCCGGATGCTTCACCGGGGCAGTGACGTAGACGGCCTTGACGATGCTGCTCTTGAGGACAAACTCGTTCTTATGCTCGTTGTAGTATTCCCTTATTTGCCTGGCGGTGACGGCGGTGTCGATCAGCTGGTCCACTATCTGACGCTCATAGGCATAGACAAGCAGGTTGTTCTTGTATTCCTGAAGTTCGCGGGCGAAATCGTCCTCGACATTCTTCTCGGCTTTGGCCAGGATGACGGCCTGGCGTATCCATTGTTCGACGTAGTTCTTGACGACAGCCATACTGTCCTCGGCCGACAGACCGGCGGGGACCAGCCCCTCGATGTCGCCGAGGTGGAGTTCCTGGCCATAGACCTCTGCCACCACCGGCGACGTATCGTCAGCGGAAGACGAGCACGAAGCCAGCAGCATGACAAAGGCCGTCAGCAGTACGGCTGCCAATCGGTTAGAACTTGATCGCGGAAACCACATTCTTGTTGATTTTCACTCTGTATTTGCTGCGGAGTTCCTTGTTGAGGTTTTCCTCCACTTCGTTCTGCCAGGCGTTGAGGTAGTAGCCACGGGCTTCGAACTGACCCTTGATGGTGGGTTCGATGATGTCCTGCACGACGAGCAGACGATAGCCTTTGCCGGAATGGACGGCATATACACCAGACTTCCACTGGTCGTCGGCAAGGAGGTTCTGCTTGGTCTGCTCCACCAACTCGACACTGCTTTTCACAGGCTCTGCCGACTCGCACTTCTTGTTGTTCACCTTCTCCAGGAGGGCGGCCTGCATGTCGGCCGAGGAGAGGTTCTTTTTGCAGGCCTTGCGGAGAATCTTGAGGGCCTTGTCGGAGTCGAGGCAGCGGCTGTCTTCGACATCGAAGACCACAACACGCGCACGTGTACGCCAAAAATAAATGGAGTCGGCAGGATTGGAGAGGCTCTTCTTGGCACTCTCGCGGGCATAGAATCCGGCAAACCCGGCGCTGTCCTTGATGGCCTTCGTCCATACCATTTGCTCGTTGTAGCTGAATATCATCAGGCCACGGCGATACTCTTCGACAAGTTCGGCAAACTCGGGATTCTCTTTCTCGAGCTGGGTGTCGGCATAGGCAATGGCGATGCTGTCGAGGAAGTCCTCGTAGCGTTTTTGGGCATAGTAGTCCAACTCGGTAGAGGGAGCGGAGTTCTGATTGTGGAGAATGTAGTGGGCCACATCGAGCAGGCGGTACTCCTTGCCGGGGACGCGAGCCACCACGGGGTTTTCCTTGAAGGCAGAGTCATTCATCTCCCAACGGCCAGAAAAGACTTTCTTGGTGAGGTTGGCCGTCAGTTCATCGATGGAGGCCATCATCTTCACCGGCTGGTTCTTCTTTTTCTTGCCTTTCTGCGGCACGGGGGTGGTGGTCAGGTCGACGATGCCGTATTTCTGTCTGGCGTGTTTGGCAAACGACTTCCGCGAGGCGCTGCCGCGAGGGTCGCGCGCCATACGCTGGCGGTAGTAGGGCTCCATCTTCTCGAACGGAGGTATCTGCTCGCGCTTGAGGAGTTTCACCAAATGCCAGCCGTAGCGGGTATAGAACGGACGGGAGAACTCGCCCTCCTTCAGCTGGCTGACGATGGTGATGTACTCGGCCGGGAGCTGGCGCATGTCGGCATTCTCGAGGAGGCCGCCTTTGTCGGCCGTGGTGCGGTCGTCGCTCTGGCTGGCGATACGCTCGAAGGGGGTGCCGGAAAGCAGCTGCTCATAGAGCAGCGCCACCTCGTTGCGACTGTTCTGATTGCGGTTCCAATAGTGCTGGATGGTCACCTTGCCGTAGAATTCCCGTTTCTCCACAAGCTTGATGATGTGGTAGCCGAAGCGGGTGCGCACAGGCTTGCTGATCTCGCCCGGCTGCATGGAGTATACGGCATTCTCGAAGGGGTAGACCATGTCGAAAGAGGAGAAATAGCCGAGGTCGCCCTCATTGGGCTGTACCTTGGCCCTGGGATTGACGCGGAGAGCCTCCTCGATGGCAACATCGTGGAAGTTTTCGCCACCCTGCACCCTGTTGTACAGTTCCATGGCGCGGTTGTAGGCTGCCAGGGTGTCCTCCGGATCGGCGTCGGGACCCACCTTGACCAATATGTGCATGGCATGCATGGCATAGTGGTTGCGATCGTAGGCCTCGTGGAGGATTTTCGACAGCATGGCAGAGTCGATAAGATAAGGCGCGGCGAGCTCGGCGCGGTATTTTGCCAGCTCTTCGCGCAGCTGTGCGGTGGTGTCGATGCCCATGGCGCGGGCGTCGCGCAGCTTGGCCTGGAAATTGGCGTAGAGTTCAACATACTCGTCGAGGGCGGCACGCTTCTCGGCCTCGGTGGCGCCTTTGGCCACAAGGTTGTCGCCGACAGACTGCATGAAGTCCTTCATGAATTCCTGCTGGCGTATCTGACGGCCGCCGACTTCAACGACCACAGGGTTCTCCTGGGCACGCACAGCGGTAAACTGGAAACCGAAAACTGACATGATGGCCGCAGCCAGCAAAAACTTCTTTTTCATTTGTCTTGTCTACTTAACTACTGTCTACTTAAACGTTTATCTCGAATAGTTGGGAGCTTCGCGGGTGATGGCGATGTCGTGCGGATGGCTCTCGGTGCGGCCGGCATCGGTGATGCGGATGAACTTGGCCTTCTGCAGATCCTCGATGGTGCGGCTGCCGGTGTAGCCCATGCCGGCCTTCAGGCCGCCCACCATCTGGTAGAGGATTTCGCCGAGGGTGCCTTTGTAGGGCACGCGGCCCACAACGCCTTCGGGCACAAGCTTCTTGGAGTCGGTCTCCTTGTCCTGGAAGTAGCGGTCCTTCGAGCCGGCCTGCATGGCCTCGAGGCTACCCATACCGCGGTAGGACTTGAACTTGCGGCCTTCGAAAATGATGGTCTCGCCGGGAGCTTCCTCAGTGCCTGCCACCAGGCTGCCCACCATGACGGTGCTGGCGCCTGCGGCCAGAGCCTTGACGATGTCGCCGCTGTAGCGGATGCCGCCGTCGGCGATGACGGGCACGTCGTAGCCCTTGGACTTGAGGGCGCCCACGCACTCGCACACAGCCGTGAGCTGCGGCACGCCGATACCGGCGATGATGCGGGTGGAGCAGATGCTTCCGGGTCCGATGCCCACCTTGATGGCGTCGGCGCCGGCCTCGGCCAGCATCAGGGCGGCCTCGCCGGTGGCGATGTTGCCCACCACCACGTCGATGTTCTTATACTTGGCTTTCACGCTCTTGAGGGCTTCCACCACGCGGACGCTGTGGCCATGGGCGGTGTCGATGACGATGGCGTCGGCGCCAGCCTTCACCAGGGCGTCCACACGGTCCATCATGTCGGGCGTGATGCCCACACCGGCGGCCACGCGCAGACGGCCGTTGCTGTCCTTGCAGGCGTTGGGGCGCTCTTTGGTCTTCATGATGTCGCGGTAGGTGATGAGACCCATGAACTGGCCCTTGTCGTTCACCACGGGCAGCTTCTCAATCTTGTGCTGCTGCAGAATGTCCGTGGCCTCGGCAAAGGTGGTGCCCACATGGGTGGTGATAAGCTTGGTAATCATGATTTCGCTCAGCGGACGCTCCATGTCGCGCTCGAAGCGCAGGTCGCGGTTGGTCACCATGCCGATGAGCATGCGGTTCTCGTCCACGATGGGTATGCCGCCGATGCCGTACTCTTCCATCAGCTTCAGGGCATCCTTCACCTTGGCATCTTTGGTGAGGGTGATGGGGTCGATGATCATGCCGTTCTCGGCACGTTTCACCTTGCGCACCTCGTTGGCCTGACGTTCGATGCTCATGTTCTTGTGCAGCACGCCGATGCCGCCCTCCTGGGCCATGCCGATGGCCATGGCGGCCTCGGTGACGGTGTCCATTGCCGCGCTGACCAGCGGGGTGTTCAGCGTGATGTTTTTCGAAAAACGGGAAGCAACCGTAACCTCGCGGGGGAGGATTTCGGAGTAAGCGGGGACGAGCAGCACGTCGTCGTAAGTGAGGCCTTCGCCGATGAATTTAGAAGTGTCTGTATACATGATTTATAAATTTTATTCTTAAAAATATTAATTTGCAAAGATACAACTTTTTTTCGACATGGCAACAGAAAAATTTCACCCTCAGTGGAAAAACATTCATTACTCCCTGATTACCAACTATCAGCGGAAGAAAAATCTTTTTCACGCCATCGAACAACAGACATATCGAATTACGATAAATTTTAACAATTTTCCAAAACGCTGACAACCAGTGCACTTAACCCACCATCTTCTTACTATCTACTTACCATCTTTATACCCTCTTCATACCATCAGGCGCTCCGGAAGAACATGGGAGGGTTGCGATTAAAAAATTTTTTGTATCTTTGCAGCCGTTATTTAATAATAGAAACAATGAAAAAAACGATGCAAATGCTTTTTGCAGCGGCAGTTACGTTTGTGCTGGCCAGCTGCGGAAACAGTAACAATTACAAGATTGAGGCTCAGGGCTTCGACGACATGAACGGACAGACGGTCTACCTCGTCAGCCAAACCATGGACGAGATTGTGGACAGCGCGACCATCAGCGAGGGTCGCTTCGCCTTCGCAGGCACGGTCGAGTCGCCCTGGGTAGGCGCTGTTGCCACCCACGGCGGCGGCACCATGCTTGTGGTGGAGCCCGGCACGATCCATGTCACCATCGACAGCCTGTGGGGCACCCCGCTCAACGACCAGATGTTCAATTTCATCCAGAAGACCAAGATGGAAGACCTCACACAGGAGATGGACATGTGGACAGCCCTCTACAACACTCCCGACGCCGAGCAGCACGCCGAGGCCGAGAAGAAGCTCGACAGCATCTCCGAAATCGGCAACCAACGCATGATAGACGCCTCGCGCGAGCTCTACAACGGCAACCACGACAACATCCTCGGTGCCATAGGCCTCGAATGTCTGGTGCAGAGCGATGCGCTGTCCTACAACGAGTTGGACAGCATCCTGAAGGTCGCCGCCCCAGTCATCACCTCCTATGAGCCCCTGCAGGACATGCTGGAGGAGCTGCGCAAGGCCGACGCCACCTCGGCAGGCCACCCCTACGTCGACATCGTCGGCCAGTGGCGCTCGGAGAACGGCGAGCTGAAGGACGGCAAGCTCAGCGACCTGGCCAACGGCCATCTGACCCTCGTGGACTTCTTCGCCTCGTGGTGCGGCCCCTGTCGCCAGGAGATTGAGAACAACCTCATCGGCCTGTGGAACAAATACAAAGGCCAGGGCCTCGTGCTGGTGGGCCTCAACGTGTGGGAGCGCGGCAACGCCGAGAAACGCGCCGCCGACCTGCAGAAGGTCATCAGCGACCTCGGCATCAAATATCCCGTCCTCGTCGACAGCACCCGCACCGCCACCGACACCTACGGCGTGCAGGGCATCCCGCAGATTCTCCTCATCGGCGCCGACGGCACCATCCTCGCCCGCGACCTCCGCGACAAGGACATCGAGGAAGCCATCAAGAATGCATTAGTAAAATGAAGAGGTTTTTGGGTTTAATGAGTTTGATGGGTTTGATGGGCGTTCTGCCCATTAACCCCATCATGCCCATTAACCCCATTAACGCCCAGGACACCAACAACCTCTTCCTCTACGTCGACGGGGCCACGTTCTTCATCGACAACGAGTACTTCGGCGACCGCCTCAGCGGCTACACCCTTCCGGGCTTCGTGCTGCAACCCAAGGTGGAATGGAAGCTGCACGACAAGGTAACCCTCAGCGGAGGTCTGCATTGGCTCTACTATTGGGGAGCTCGCGACTATCCTGCCACAACGGCCTATGGAGCCTACCCATTGTATGACAGCATTTCGCGCCCCATGCATATCCTTCCGTGGTTACAAGCCAAAATACAATTCACGCCGCAGATAAGGCTGAAGATGGGTTGTCTGGACAACAGTGGTCACCGTCTGCCCATGCCTCTCTATAACGACGAACTCCTGCTGGTGGGCGACCCCGAGGCCGGTTTCGAACTGGAAGTCAACGGCCGTTGGTTCAACGTGGACATCTGGACCGACTGGCGCGAGTACATTTGGGACCGCAGCCCAGTGCCCGAGCGCTTCACCGCAGGTCTTTCCGGCAAGCTTTATCACTTTATCAATGATTTCTGGGACGTCTATCTGCCCCTGCATTTCGTCGTCCAGCACGAGGGGGGGCAGAACATGTCGGTGAGCCACAACATCAACAACAACTTCAACGCCGCCACCGGATTAGGCCTCTGCAATAACTACCCCGTCTTCAATTGTTACTTTGACCTGTACTTTGACCTGAGCTGCCGCGTGATGTGGTATCACCAAAATGGCAACGCCGACGTGCCCTTCACCCAGGGATGGGGCATTTACCCCGAGCTGCAGATGGAAATCAACGAAAGCAACGAAAGCTGGCTCCTTCTGGCCAGCTACTGGCACGGAAAAGACTTCGTCCCTTTGCTGGGCAGTTGGCACTTCTCCAACCTCTCGGCCAACAGCGCCGGCCTGACCTTCGACCGCACACGCGTGGCCACGCTCAGCGTGGGGTGGAAATGGTATCCCCTGCCCTCGTGTGGGCTCACGCTCAAAGGCATCCTCTATCACTACCTGCCTTCGACGGGAACTTTTGCCGACGGCACCACGCAGGAGTATGGCCATCGCAACCAGTTCTCCGTCGGTGTCACGTTCTCTTTCATTCCCATCGTTCGCCTATACTAAAAAGAAACATGTTCCAACTCTACGACATAAACGGTCCCATCCAAGCTATTCCGGAGCCCACTGCCGTCACCGTCGGAGTCTTCGACGGGGTACATCGAGGTCACCAGGCGCTGCTGGCGCAGATGGAGGGAGCGCGGACGGTGGTGACGCTGACGGCACACCCGTCGTTTGTCTTGGGGCGCCGCGAGAGCGAATACTGGCTCGACGACCCCCAGGAGCACCTGCGCCTCCTCTTCGAGGCCGGGGCGAAATATGTGGCTGTACTACCGTTCACGCGGGAAGTGGCGCAGATGACGGCATGCGAGATGGCGCGGTGGATGTACGAACGGTTGCAGATGAGGAGCCTGCTCCTTGGATATGACAGCCGATTTGGAAGCAGGAACAACGACGACTTTCAGCGGCTGCCGCTCCTGGCTGCGGAGCTGGGCTTCGGGTTGAGGCGCGGCGAGCCATTCCTGGTGGATGAAGAGCCCATCAGTTCCAGCCGCATCCGCGAAAGTCTGGCCGACGGACGGGTGGAAGAGACCGCCACGCTGCTGGGTCGCCCCTTTTCCATCACTGGCACCGTTCTCCACGGCCGCGGCGTGGGACACACTCTCGGGTTCCCCACCGCCAACATCGACCTCTCCGCCACACGCAAAATGCTCCCGAAAGAAGGCGTCTACGCCGTAAAGCTCTCCACTCTCCACTCTCCACTCTCCACTCTTGTCGGCATGGCCAACCTCGGCGCAGCCCCCACCTTCGGCATCGACCGCCCCACCCTCGAGGTACACCTGCTCGACTTCCACGGCGACCTCTACGGCCAGACGGTCAACGTCGAGTTCCTCCACCGCCTGCGCGACATCAAGCATTTCTCCACCCCCGAAGCGCTGCAGCAGCAGCTGCAGAAAGACCTTGAACAGACACGCTTATGGTCATAACCCTCTATCAACACAATATCGCTTGGGCGCAGCCCGAAGAGAACCGCCGTCAGGTGGCGGAGGCTTTGGCGTCCGTTCCATCGGAAACCGACATCTTCGTCGTCCCCGAGACCTTCACCACCGGCTTCGGCGACCACATGGCCTCGCTGGCCGAAGCCCCCGACGGGCCCACCCTGCGCTGGGCACAGGAGATGGCCTCGAAACACAACGTGCTCCTCGTCGGCACCTGGATTGTCCGCGAGGGCAACTGCTGCTTCAACCGCTTGCATTGGGTCCTCCCCGACGGCACCTATGGCTTTTACGACAAAGCCCACACCTTCCGCCCCAGCGGCGAGCACGACATCATCAGCCGTGGCACCTGCCGCACGGTCTTCGAATACAAAGGGTGGCGCATCAAGCCCGCCGTCTGCTACGACCTGCGCTTCCCCAAGTGGCTCCGCAACGACGGCCTGGCTCCACAATCACCAGCCCCCGCCAATCACGTCCCCTCTCCTTCGTCCCGTGGGCAGGTGCTTGCACCTGCCACCCCCTACGACCTCCTCCTTGTCTGCGCCAACTGGCCCGCCAGCCGCCGCGAGGCCTGGACCACCCTCCTCCGCGCCCGCGCCATCGAGAACCTCAGCTATGTCGTCGGCTGCAACCGCACCGGCATCGACGGCGTCGGCGGCGAATACAGCGGCGACAGCGCCATCGTCGACTACAAAGGCTTCAGCATGCCCGTCGGCACAGCCGACGGCTCCCTCTGCCTCACCGCCACCCTCGACCGCCAACGCCTCGACTCCTTCCGCCAGAAATGGCCCTTATACCTTGACTTCGATTAAATGAACAATCTAGAACAGAAACTAGGCTTCGACCGCATCCGCCAGATGGTGGCGGAGCACACCACCAACGCCTTGGCCCGCCAAATGGTCGACGCCATGGACTTCTCCACCGACTACGACACCCTGCGCCACGAACTGCAGCTCACCGAGGAAATGCGGCAAATCGTCCTCATGGAAAGCGAATTCCCCCAGCAGGACTTCATCGACCTCACCCCCATCTTCACCCACCTGCGCGTGGGCAACACCTTCATCCCCCTCGAGGCCCTCTTCGACCTCAAACTCTCCCTGCGCACCATCCGAGAATGCTACTATTTCCTCACCGCCGAGGAGCACATCCAATACGAGGCGCTGCGCAACGTGGCCGTCGAGGTGGAGCTGGGCTACGGCGGCAAAGCCTCACAGCTCAACGTCATCAACTCGCTCCTGGGCCAGCTCATCGACGACCACGGCGAGCTCTACGACAACGCCTCCCCCGCCCTGGCCGAGATACGGCGCACCAAAGCCCGCAAGGCCGCCGAGGTCGACGCCCAGGTCAACAGCGCCCTGGCCCGCGCCAAGCGCGAAGGCTGGGCCCCCGAAGGCGCCGAGGTGACCATCCGCGACGGCCGCCCCGTCATCCCCCTCCTCACCACCCACCGCCGCAAGATGCGCGGCCTCATACAGGACGAGAGCGCCAGCCACCAGACGGCCTTCGTCGAACCCTCCGAGGTGGTGGAGCTGGGCAACGACCTGCGCGAACTGGACTTCGACGAGCGCCACGAGATACAGCGCATCCTCCTCACCTTCAGCGACCGCCTGCGGCCCCTGCTGCCGCAGCTCGAGGAGGCCTACCGCTTCCTGGCCCGCATCGACTTCCTCCGCGCCAAAGCCCGCGTGGCCGTGGAGCTCAACGCCGCCGTGCCCCTACTCCACCCCGAGCCACGCATCGAGTGGCTCGACGCACGCCACCCCCTACTCTTCCTGCAAAAGAAAGATGCCGTCGTCCCCTTCAACCTAGCGTTATCTAGTTCTACTAGTTTAACTAGCTCAACTAGTTCAACTAGAGACTCCCGCATCCTCATCATCTCCGGCCCCAACGCCGGCGGCAAGTCCGTGCTGCTCAAAGCCGTGGGCCTGATACAATACATGCTGCAATGCGGCATGCCCGTGCCCCTGCGCCCCACGTCGGAGTGCGGCCTCTTCTCCTCCGTCTTCATCGACATCGGCGACCAGCAGAGCCTCGACAACGACCTCTCCACCTACACCTCGCACCTGCAGAACATGAAGGAGCTCCTGGCCAGCGCCAACGAGAGCACCCTCTTCCTCCTCGACGAACTGGGCGGCGGCACCGAACCGCGCTCCGGCTGCGCCATCGCCGAGGCCGTCCTCGAAGAGCTATACGACAAAGGGGCCTTCGGCGTCGTCACCACCCACTACGCCGACCTCAAACTCCTGGCCGACCACATGCCCGGTGTCGTCAACGGCGCCATGCTCTTCGACACCGAACACATGCGCCCCCTCTACCGCCTCAACGTCGGCCACCCAGGCTCCAGCTTCGCCTTCGAGATTGCCGAGAGCATCGGTTTCCCCAAGGACATCCTCGACCGCGCAGGCGAGAAGGTGGGCCGCGAACAGCTCAACTTCGAACACCAGCTGCAACAGCTGGAGCTGGACAAGAAAGAAATCGAGAAGAAGAAAGAGGAGCTGCGTGTGGCCGACGAGTTCCTGAGCGAGGTGACGCAGAAATACCAGCGCCTGAGCGACAACCTCCAGGCACGCCGCAACGAAATCATCGGCGGCGCCCGCCGCGAGGCACAGCAGATTCTCGAGGGTGCCAACCGCACCGTCGAGCGCACCATCAGCGACATCAAGAGCGCCCACGCCGAGAAGGAAGCCACCCAGCAAGCCCGCGCCCGCCTGGCCGAAGCCACCCGTGAGAATGAAGATGAAATAATTAGGAATGAGAAAATAGGAATTAGGAATAAAGCGGCAGCCAATTCCTCATTACTAATTCCTAATTCCTCATTGGAACAGGCTTTGCCTGTCACCGTGGGCAGCATCGTCCGCATCGACGGGCAGGACACCTTCGGGCAGGTGGTGGAAATCAAAGGCAAGAAAGCCGTCGTGGAGAGCAACAGCCTCCGCATGACCATTCCGCTCGATCGCCTCACCGGTACCGCCAAGCAGAAACTCCCGACACCGAAAAACTCAGCCTCTCAGTCACTCAGTCACTCAGCCACTTCCTACACCTCCATCTATGACGAGATGAACGAGAAGCGCGCCCACTTCAACCCCACCCTCGACCTCCGCGGCCACCGAGCCGAGGAAGCCCTCGACCTGCTGCACAAGTTCCTCGACGAGGCCATCCTCCTCAGCGAGAAGGAGGTGCGCATCCTCCACGGCAAAGGCTACGGCATCCTCATGCAGGTCATCCACCAGGAGCTGAAATCCATCCGCGAAGTACGTTCCTTCCACCCCGAGAAGGTGGAGCTGGGAGGCGTGGGCGTCACAATCGTGCAACTACGGTAACTCGCTCCAAAGAGTCACTATCGTCCAATTGCGCTAACCGTTACGCAGGCTGCCAGCTTGCGAAAAAAGCCAATCATTAAAAAAGGAAACGCATCTGTTTTCAACACAGTCACCCCACCCTATTATTATATCAAAGATATAATAATAAACACATCAAAACCAACCGTTTACCTCCTCATTTGTAATTCTACGGTAATTCTAGGGTAATTCTAGGGTAATTCTAGGGTAACTCTAGGGTAATTCTAGGGTAGCAAGCAGATAGCCCCGTAGTAGGCAGTAGGTAGACAGGAGATAGCCAGTATGCTGCGAGCAAGCAGGCAGGGAGCAGGCAGCCACTTGGCAGGGAGTAGCCATGCACTTGGCAGGGAGCAGTAAGCCTCGCGGTGCTGCCTACGGCCTGCCTGCAAGCTGGCTACTACTTGGTTGGTGGCTAGCTACTGCCAAAAGATGTTAATGCGTGAATCCACCCAGACAGCCGGTTGATGTACGCCAGCTTCGCCCGGTGCATCTGCTGCTTCGGGGTGCGCGATACGATTGATTATCTGTATCTTTAAAAGAACCTTGTCAAAAAGAGGCGTCTATATCGGAAAAAATGCGTATATTTGCATCTCGAAACAAAATGTTAACCAATACTTAAACAACGATATAGAAGTAAAAAACATATAGATAACGACATAATATAAAGCGTTTTTGCTTTTCAAGTGGACCGAAATCTCGACAATTTCACAATCCCGAACGAGAAGGCAAGAAACGCTCACGGTGTATATCCGTGGGCTTTCTCGTTTTGGGGATAGGTAGTCGAGAACCTCGGTCCAGACAGAAGTCCGCGGTTTTTTTATTTGTGACTCATCGAAAGGCGAAGCGCCAAACACGCCGAGCCTATGAGCACCAAGTTTTTCAACAATATCGACGCGACGCTGCTGGACAAGTTCCACGGCATCGCCTCCGCAATGGCCAACTTCGACATCTTCCATGCCGTGGTTGGCTATTTCCGTTCTTCAGGATACTTCAAGCTGCGCTGGGAACTGGAGAATGTCATCGAGATACGCATTCTGGTCGGCATCAATGTCGATGCCATCCTGAGCCACCACAACGCCAACCTGCTGTTCAATGCCGACAGTCACCCCGACGAGGTGGTGGAGCAATACCGCAATCAATTGGTCGACGACATCCGCCAGGCGCACTACGATGCCGACACCGAACACGGCATTATGCAGATGTTCGACGACATCGCCAGCGGCAAACTGCAACTGCGCATCCACGCCACTCGCAACCTCCACGCCAAGTTCTACCTCTGCCTCCCCAGCAACTTCTCCGAGCACAGCGACGGTTGGGTCATCATGGGCAGCAGCAACCTCACCGACCAAGGACTTGGCACCGGCAACGACCACCGCTACGAGCTAAACGTGGCGTTGAAGGACTACGACGACGTGCGTTTCTGCGAAGATGAGTTTTGGCATTTGTGGGAGGAAAGTGTGCCGGTGAGCGTCGACGATATGCAGCGGGCACGCCGTTCTACCCACCTTGACAGCGAACAGCCTCCTACGCCTTACGAGCTGTATATGAAGGTGCTGATCGACACCTTTGGCTCGATGGTGGAGGACAATTTCGAACTCGATCCCACACGCTATGGCTTCCGCGACCTCAGCTACCAGCGCGACGCCGTCACGCAGGGCTACCAGACAATGCTGCGCCACAACGGATGCTTCATTGCCGACGTGGTAGGTCTTGGCAAGACACCCGTAGCCACGATGATAGCCAAGCGTTTCATCATGGAGAATGGTCGCTATACCCGCATCCTCGTCATCATGCCCCCTGCGATGCTCAAGGAATGGGAGCGTACCTTCAAGAGATTCGAGATTCACAAGTACGCCTGGTTCGTCACCAGCGGTAGCCTTGACAAGGTGTGCGACGGCCGCGACAACTACCGCGAGCCGCGGGAATACGATATGGTCATCGTCGACGAGGCGCACAACTTCCGCAACGACGGCAACTCGGGTTACCAGTACCTGCAACGCATCTGCAAATCGCAGCGCGCCAACCGCGGCCGTGTGGAGGGTTTGCGCAAGAAGGTGCTGCTGCTCTCCGCCACGCCCTACAACAACACCCCGATGGACATCCGCAACCAGCTGCTGCTGTTTCAGGATGCCCGCAACAGCACCATCGAAGGTCTTGGTGACATCACCGGCACCTTCTCCGACTGGATTGGCCGCTACAAACAACTGATGCGTCAGCGCGACACCCTGCCGCACAATGTGTTTGTGACCGAAGTGGACCATATTATGGAAGAGATACGCCACCGTGTGCTGGAACCCATTATGGTGCGCCGCACACGCAACAACATTCTCAACCACGAGCCTTACCGTGCCGACATCGAAGCACAGGGCATCAAGTTCCCCCGGTTTGCTCCCATCCGCGACAAGCAATACGTGATGGATCCACAGCTGGCCGACCTCTTTGCACACACGATGCAGGTGCTTACCGACACCCCCTCGGAGGAGCATCCCGAATACCAGGGGCTACACTATGCCCGCTACCGTGCTGTCGAGTTTTTCCGCCCCGGAGTGCCTTACAAGGGCAAGCAGGGCAAGCACGTGGCGTTGCTGCTCACCGGCATTTTCCGCACCCACATGGTCAAGCGGCTGGAGAGCAGCTTCGAGGCTTTCAAGAAGTCGCTCCACACCTTCCTCAACATCACCAAAGGAATGATAGACATGTTCGATGCCGACAAGGTGCTGATTGCGCCCGAATACAACGTCAAGCAGCTGCAGGTGGAGAAAGAGATGGAGCTGGACGACATCATCCAGTACATCGAGGGCAAAGGTGTCGACCGCAAGGACTTCGTCTATCGCGCCGCCGACTTCCAGCCCGACCTGCTGAATATGCTCCGCGAGGATGCCGCCGCGCTCGCAGAACTCTGCCGCAAGTGGGATGCCGTGGATTACGACCCCAAACTGGAACAGTTTGTCAACATGATGCAGGGCGAACTGTTCAATCCGCGCGAGAACCTGAGCGGGAAGCTTGTCATCTTCAGCGAAAGTGTCGACACGGTGAACTGCCTCTATCGCACCATGACCGAGCGGCTGGGCCGTCGCGACGTGCTGCGCATCACCGCCAAGAACCGCAACCAGGAGCGCGAACGCATTGCTGCCAATTTCGACGCCAACTATAGCGGCAACCAGCTGAACGACTACAACATCATCGTCACCAGCGACGTGCTGGCCGAGGGTGTCAACCTGCATCGTGCCAATGTCATCGTCAATTACGACTCGCCGTGGAACGCCAGCCGCCTGATGCAGCGCAATGGACGTGTGAACCGTATCGGATCCACCGCCAACCTCATCTACAACTATATGTTCTACCCCTCGCGCGAGGGCGACCAGCAGATACAGCTCTACAGCAACGCCCTCATCAAGCTGCAAGGGTTCCACTCGGCTCTTGGCGAAGACTCGCAGATCTACTCCCACGAGGAGATTGTCAAGGAGTTCGAGCTCTTCGACAAGGAGATACATGACGAGAACGACGAAAAGCTGGCTTTGATACGCGAGGTGAGCGGACTCAACAGGAACAACCCCGACCTCTACAACCGCATCAAAGCCCTGCCGCCCAAAAGCCGCTGCTGCCGGAGTGCAGGCGTCTCGCCTGCCAATACCGACGGCACCACGCTGGTCTTCCTCGCCTCGAAAGAGCGGGTCGACTATGTGCTGGTTGATGGCGACAACACTCCCCGTCGGCTGCCCTTTATGGATGCCATCAAGCGGTTGAAGGCCGACATCGACGAGCTGGGCTACCCAATTGGCGACACCGAGGAACGCCATTTCATGCAGGTGAACCGCGCCATCGAACTCTACAACCAGCTGCTGCAGGCGCAGGACACCACGGTATCGATGCGCATCAACATGCACGACAAGGTGGTGCTGGGTGCCCTGAAGTTCCTGCGCACGGAGGCTTCTGCCGCCATGGGCGACGACCACGGCCGCAAACTATGCCGCCGGTTGCAGTCGCTGGTGGAGCAAGGTGTGTACAACTCGCTGCCACGCCAGCTAGGCGACCTGGCCAAACAGCAACGGGGGGCCGACCCGATGAGCAACGAAGAACTCGAGCAGCAGATAATAGAACTGGCGGAGACCTACTGTCCCGACATAGATGAATTGTCGTCTGCATCGTCACTCATCGCATCCCCCGACATCATCATTTCCGAAACATTCATTGCGTAAAAATCCCAACACGATATGAAAGAGAAGCTCCGTACCCTTTTCCAGCAGAGATTTAATCCAAAAGACTATCGCAAGACGGTATTGGAAAACCTGTTGCACGCGCAGCAATTGCTCAACGAACCCCAGTTCCTCGAGGAGACCAACGACGGCGACCGCATCTACGGCCTTGGCTACCTGACTGATGCCGACGGCAAGCAGATTGGCCTCTACTATACCGATGTAGACAACAGCGATGTGCGTCGCAAGCGCGTGGGCTTCCGTCAGATGATGAAGTCGTATGTGAAGTACGGAGCCGATGCTGCTATCGCTGTCTTTGCCGACAAGGAGCATTGGCGCCTGTCGTATATGAGCGACCTGAAAGGGGGCGAGACCTCCGCCAAGCGTTTCTCCTACATCCTTGGCGACCCCAACGGACAATACAACACCCCTGTGAACCGTCTGGCGCTGCTTGGTACGCAGGCGCCTCGCCTGCGGTTGAAAGACATCTTCGAAGCCTTCTCCGTCGAGACCCTCAGTAAGGAATTCTTTGACGGATATCACCGTCATTATGATACTATCTGCGGATATTTGACAAAACACGTTGAGGAATTTTCAATTTTCAATTCTCAACTTTCAATTTTACACGACTACGTAAAGAAGATGATGGGCCGTATCATCTTCCTGCACTTCCTACAGAAGAAAGGATGGCTTAATGGCAACCAATATTTCCTGCGTGACCTCTATTTCATGAGTCCTTATCAGGCCGACTTCCTCGAGCAGGTGCTGGAGCCACTCTTTTTTGGCATCTTCAACACCGAAACAAATCAACGCGAGCGACTGTTTGCCGACGAGCATTGGGACAAGAACCTGCTGGCAGAATGGAAGAACCTGCCGTATCTGAACGGAGGATTGTTCGAGCGTGACACCGTCGACAAGCTGCACATCAAGTTGCCAGGCTCCTTATACGAAGACCTCTTCACATTCCTGGCCTCCTACAACTTCACCGTCGACGAGAACGACCCCGACGATGCCGAGGTGGGTGTCGACCCCGAGATGCTGGGCAAAATCTTCGAGAGCCTGCTGGAGGACAACAAAGCCAAAGGCGCCTTCTATACCCCCAAAGAGATAGTGCGCTATATGTGCAAGGAATCGCTGATTGCTTATCTCTCCTCTTGCGTATCTAAATCGCCTTGCCCTGCGGGCAGAAATCTTGCAAATCTTATAAATTCTTCCGACTCCGTCGGGAATGATAACCGCGTCAGCCTTACCGCCGAAGGCGGAAATAATCTACAAGATTCCCAAGATTTCGCGAGTGAAACGAGCAGGAGCATAAGAAGATTCGTCGAGCACCACGAGATGCAACCCGAGTTGGAGCCCTACCGCGACATCCTCGATACCGCCCTCCGCAATGTGAAGATCTGCGACCCTGCCATCGGCTCCGGAGCCTTCCCCATGGGCCTCTTGAACGAGCTCTGGCGCTGCCGCGAAGCCTTGGCTCAATCAAATTCTCAATCAGAAAAAAAAGAAATTTCTGATAATTCTTTTCATTCTGATTGCGAAAAAGAAACATCTGATTGCGAAATGTCTCGTGTGGAACTGAAAAAACAAATCATCGAGAACAACATCTACGGCGTAGACATCGAGCGCGGTGCCATCGACATCGCCCGCCTGCGCTTCTGGCTCAGCATCGTGGTCGATGCCGAGGAGCCCGAGCCACTCCCCAACTTCGACTACAAGTTTATGCAGGGCAACAGCCTTATCGAGAGCTACAAGGGCATTGACCTGAGCCGCATCTCCAACCGCCTGCGTGGCGGACAAAGCAAATCTACGCAGCTGTTGCTGGGCTTGGACAGCGACTTCAGCAAGAAGAACCTGCAACGCCTGATGCGCGACTACTTCTCCGTCACCGACCACAAGCAGAAGGCCAGTATGCGCCAAGCCATCAACGACGAAGTCAAACACCTGATAACCGACTTCATCGGTGGCTCTGTCTCCGACCTCGACAAACTTGACCCCTCCGCTAACCAAGACTTCTTCCTCTGGCACACCTGGTTCAAAGACATCTTCGACAACGGCGGGTTTGATATTGTCATTGGAAATCCGCCGTATATTAGGCGAACAGAATTACCCGAAGAAGCAAAAAAGCAATACGAAAGAGTGTTCAAAAGTGCCGTTTTGCAATACGATATTTATCTATTGTTTATAGAATTTGGATTATCCATTTGCAATAAAGATTCACAATTATGTTTTATCAATCCAATCAGATTCTTTAATTCAGATTATGGCAAAGGATGTCGACCTATTATTATAAAGAACAATTATTTGTGGCGAGTTGTTGATGTCTCCCAAATTGAGGTTTTTAAAAATGCCATGACCTACCCTTGTGTATTGCACATCCAAAAACAAGAGCTGAAAGAGTACGAAATTGAATATTACACCCCACAAAGCCTACAAGTAGTGAATAATGTGCAAGACATAGATTGCAAATACTTATCTAAACACAATATCATTAATGACCAAAATTGCCGTATTGTTGTTTCAGAGGAAAATGGCATTATTCAAAAAATTGATAAAATTTCAGAACCAATAGAAACGTGGTTTAAAGTAGCTCGTGGACTACCCAATAATAAAGTGGATTTTGAAGGTAAGAATTTTAAAGCCCTGAAGTCTACAATGGTTAAAAAATATAGAATTACCGAGTCTTATAAATGGGTAGATACAAATTACTATGCAGCATTCGAGGGTGAGATGATAATCCTTCCTAGAACCGTTCTCTATCTACAAGCCACGCTTAAAGAAGAAGGTATTGTCCTTTTAGACAGGATATATTACCTCATCAATAAAATATCGGTAAACACACGCTTTGTCTTAGGAATAATTAATGCAAAAGTCACAAACTATTGGTTTGAATATTTCTATTCTACAACTAAAGTTTCTGGAGGATATTTTGATTTGAATGGAACTCAAATAAAAAGTATTCCTATTCCTAAAGCTACACCTTTGCAACAAAAACAGATTGCTGACCTTGTTAGTGATATACTTCAAATGAAGAAGGAAGATTGCAATGCAAACACCGCATCATTAGAACACGAAATAGACAAAATAGTCTACCAACTCTACAACCTCACCCCCGAGGAAATCGCTATTATTGAACAATAATATTCTAATTATTCCGTTCATAAACATATGAAAAGCAAGACAACGACAGAAAACATGGCTAAAGCAATAATATGCTGTAACCTTAAGGGAGGTGAAAGCTATGCATTAGTTAATAATGTGGATGAGTACAATAATAAACTGGATGCATTGATAGAAGATATTAGACAAGGGAAAGGAAAATCGTGCGATTATCTATATTTTGCATTTGTTTCATTAGCCTCTGCCACATTAGAGTATACACTTAATTTCATGTTGGCAGCATATTGTTTTAAAAAGTACAACTACCCAAGGTATGAGAAACATCTCGAATCGTATATGGGCATTGGTTTAAAGACTAAGATTGAGATTACGCCAGAAATTGTTTCAGATGGAGAGTATGCTATAAGGAATGATATTCCAACATTGCAATGTCTAAAGGAATTAGTTGATAAGAGAAATAAACTAATGCACAATTCTAAAGCAGTAAAAGTCACAAGATTCAATTTTCCAAATACAAATGCAAAAATAATTGATGACGGAGTTTTTATTCCAATTAATTCCATAAACGATGATGGCACAATAGATTTTTCGATTGATTCAGAGGATAACGTAATAACAACTATAAGTGCTCAATGGTGCATTCGTATGGGTAATGCTATCCGAAATTATCGAGACAATATAGTTACACCTTTTTTGATACATAACAGCCTTGAAGTAAACGATCTTTTGGTGCCATGCAAATAGGTACTTTTCCCGATGCGGTGGTTTTGCATCCGCCGCAATTGGATAGAAGGATTTACCATTTTAATTAGATATATACCTTAAACTTCACAATGCTGACACATCAGCTTTTTAACACCGAAGTGACGAATTAGTCTACCAACTCTACAACCTCACCCCCGAAGAAATCGCAATAATAGAACAATAAAAGCATAAATAATTCGTTAACATAGAAAATATGGAGAATGATATGCATAATAACATACGGTCCAAACTTACATCATTATCAAATGAGCTTGATTCTCTTGAATTCGGAGATGGTCGTATTAGAGAAATCGTTGAACTATTAAATGTTTACGCGAGAAAGTTCTTTAAAGTTGAAGAGTATATAAAACAAATTGGCGAACTCTGCTTATTTCCTCTCAGAGAAGGAAATGTAACAATATCATTCAATAAGGAAATAGAACAATTTCCACTTGAAAAAGAAAAACTAAAGGCAATAATAAAATGTATGATTGCGGAGTCCGAAATTATGGAAACAACCGATAGTGAAAAAATGATTACAAATAATATCAACTTCACCCCAAACATTTCTCAAACACAATTTCAAAGCCAAGAAGTGATGATTTTTATCAGTACTTTAAAAGATGTACTGTCTAATGAGCAATTAAATGAACTAAAGAAAATTGTAGTTGAAGAGAGGGATAATACATATAATGCAAAGAAAAGGCTTTCTGAAAAATTGAAAACATTTGGAAACGACGTTCTGTCAAGTATTATAGCCAACCTACTCACTAATCCAGTGTTGTGGAATCAAATATTGGCTTTATGATTATCTAAGAAATGGTCAATTCTCCATTAGTAGTACAGTTATGAGGAATTCCATGAAACTAAAGATTCCAACCGTGGAAGATGAATATATGGTATTTGAAATTTGTGGAGAGTTGCACAAAATATCTGATTATGATAATGCCGTAAATGGGAAACGCGATATATTATCAGCCTATTATGAAGAGCTCCAAGAGTTTCCATATACAGTAAGAAAACTCACAAATGGCAATATTGAGAAAATAAAAGAGGCTCCTCTGTATATTTTATATCGAGACCAAAAGATTAGTTTCTACCAATTTCTAAAAGACAACTGGGCATTTGAAGAACAATTACCCTTATCGTCAGCCACTAATGGTTTAGAAGTAGATTACGATTTGGAACTTTCATTTAGGCATTTCAAAAACAATGACGATTTCCACGCTGTAATATACGAAACATTCCGGGTGCTCCAGGATTTGCATTATTTGATTTCGACGGCCAGATGGGCATTAATACAGTCTCATCGCATTTTGCATTTCAGGAGTGGTTTAGTTTGGAAGAACGGTTGGGAGCAACTATGGACGAGAGCAACATGGCTAAACAATGCTATTGTAATGTATGATTCCTGCCTCGACAAAATCATTCAAGCCGTATGGATTGGAACTGAAGGTTATTCTCACAAAATAGGCCTGAGCAGAACATCGCTATATCATATATATGATATCGAGAATGTTTACAAAGGATGCTGGAGAAGGGATGATATACCTAAAAAGATGCCAGAACCTTTCAAAACATTGCTTGCAAAGTTTCGAAACCAAAAAAATGTCAATTGGATTCCCGATTATGCACAAAAAATAAAGCACCGCGGAGGAATGAGATATGACGGACTATTCCCTTTCGGACAGATAGCAATTGTTGATGACGGGTACGACCCGTATACGACAAGAAATACGCAAGATATCGATGTGATTGTAACGGAACTAAAAGATTACCATATTGCACTAGTCGAACTTGCAGATTCGGTTACCGAAAACCTCAAGGCTGTTTTCAGACAACATGGGTATCTGACAGGGGAAGATATCGTTTTCTAATTACGAATGATGAGTTTTTTTTTCTCAAAATAATCATTAAAAAATGAGCGACATATTATCAGCAGCACAACAATGTAAGTGTATTATTGAGAATGATATTTCAATTATTAGAGTACAATATTCACATCAATCTTTACATCAGACAGTAAGTATTTCTGGTGAGATTTCAAAGTTCGAGAAAGCTTTGAGAAATCTTGCCAGCGAGGCAAAATCCAAATATTCAAAAATCAGTTCTTCTTTGCTGGATTATATAGAAAAATATGACCAATTCCCAATTAGATATTTCGGTCGGATAGAGGCTGTTATTGACTGCCTTATCTGTTTGGAAGAAAATGGATTTTATGACCACAGAATCTTTATCAGTCATTCCTCAAAAGACAGGTCAATAGTAGAGGACTTTACAAACCATATCCTCATGTTAGGTATTGGTATTAAAAGCAAAGATATTTTCTGTACATCAATTGAGGAGTTAAATATAGAAAATGGAGAAGACATCCGAAAACATATTCACGGGAATATTTTAGGGTCGGAGTGCTCTATCTTGCTATTGTCGGACAATTACAAAGCGAGTGAGATATGCCAAAATGAGATGGGGGCTGTCTGGACTAACAATGCGATTGTCCGTTACTTTCTTTTACCAAACTTCACATCTGACAAAATTGGTTGGCTTGTCAATCCTCTTCAAGCAGAACAAATAACCAATGCAGTGGCTTTAGACAAACTGCAAAAAGAGCTTCTGCAACTCTTCGGACTCAAAGAAACCGGAATCTGGAGCAGTCAGCGAGAACAATTTTTAGACAAGTACAAATTATAATCATATAACCCGCAAAGAAGGATCGAAGAACCCACGAATAATGCAGACGGTCATCTATCTTTCCCAATGATATGTAAGAGTTGTCTCTTGGTTCTATTGAATGGAGCCATTTTCTCCTGTGTTCTTCGACAAGGCGTCAATTAGATCAGCGTTCCAATCGGTATGTTTCTCCTGTTCGACAGAACTTTATGATTATTCCCTTATTCTCAAGGCTCTTTTGGATGGCTTGACGTTTGGTGTCGTTCTTAGGACAAGTGTTTGAGAATACAGCAAAGGCCATTCGTTTCGCCCCAGAGAGACGAGGCTGCATCTTATCTATGGTGTCTTTGAGTTGCTCTACAGCTTTGTTTGAATCACCACCTTTTAGCTCGACAAAATATTGGTCAGCGTATTCCACACTCTCCAAGAGATTATCACATTTATGACCATCCTCAGCGTTAAAAACACACCCATCCACTTGAATGGCACGGTAAGTGTTATGGTCAGGATTCAGAAATGTTATCTTTGATTTCTTCTCTGAGAAAACAATGAGAGGGTCTGATTTTAACTTGACACAACTTGCAGGAATATCTTTCATAACTCAAGCAGTTTTGAGAAGTCGGAGGCTATAGTATCGGATGCGGCATCTAAGTCGGTTTGGGATATCAGGCGCAAGTCATAGTCTTTTATATCCTTGACGGTCCCGTTATCTACAGCATAGACATTGATATCTTCGAATGAGATTACAGAGGATTCACCAACAGTTGATTCCACAGAGTTGGCGTCTTTGCATTCAGAAGCCTGGATAAGGTTGTTGAATGAGGAAAGAATATAAGGGCTATGCGTGGCAATGCACAGGCTATTATCTTGAGTGGTATTAATCTGTTTGGCAATCCATTTAACCAGTTCATACTGCGTGGATGGAAAAAGGTTCTCCTCCGGTTCTTCAAGATAGATTGATGCATGTTGCGTTAGTGAGAACTTGTCTACTATCTCACTAAACTTGGCCTCTTCTTGATGAGAGGAAAAGAACTTGATACGAGGTTCTGGGAAAGATTTTGTAATATCATCGACCCTGCCCACAATCTTAGTACCATTCGACTGCGTGAATTTCTCCTTATATAACGTGTCTTGCAGATTGTTTAGTTCTCGTTCTTGCGCCACACTGAGACGGCGAGGACGGTGGAGCTCATGAAAAGTCAGATAATTTATCAGGCCACAGAGAGGAACGACAGATTGAAGTCCGCTTGATGCATTCAGAAATGCGATTTCAGCACCGTTATTAATAAAGATCCGTTCGCGAGATTGCTCTTTGTCATAATAATAGGAAAGTCCAAGATTCAGGATATCAAGTTTGTGGTATTGAGGGAATGTGTTGCGTGCATTTTCCCAATCAGACATGTATCCTTGGATGTTGTTGTCATTGCTAAACGAGATATCAAACCAATTAGGAATGACTGCCACGATGTTGCGTTCGGCGGGAATGTATGCTATTTGAGGACGACGGTATTGCCAACGGTTGCGGGGTTTCCATTTAAAGCTGAACTGAATCTTATCAGGGGACCCGGAAATAGAAAAGGTCATAAATGAGGATTCGTATTTAATCAGGAACCCTTTTTTTATGAATCCGTTCAATCGATGATATTCCACAAGACGTTTCCAAAACTCATCTTCATTCAGGTAATCTTCTGGGGTCTGACTCAACTCAATCCGTTTTTCAATCCAGTTACAATAGGACGCAATTTTTAGGATGCAACTTTTTCCGGAACTTTGTGGACCAACAAATAGATTGTATTTGGCAAAATCTACCAACACATTTGCCAGTGGGCCTATATTCTTAATTGTCAGCCTTTTCATTTTCAATATTCATTTACTATCTTTTTGCAAAGATACGAATAATATTTCAAACCTGCAGGCATATTTTTCAACAGAGGAAAAGTTATTGCATAGACCCCACAAAGAAGACAGGAAGAGCCCATGAAGAAGCCGACAATAAGGCAGGCAGGCATCTATCTTTCCAAATGATATGTAAGCGTTGCCTCTTGATTGGTTTCTCCAATAGCAAGGTGGTTGTTACTCATCGCTTCACACCTGCGTTGAGCTTTTTGAGCCTCCTTTACCTTGTCCCTGGCAAATGTCATTGGTGAGTTCCGTAAATTTGTTTTGAGAGCGCGTGCCTCCGGCACGCTAAGATGTATTTGCATGGCATACCCCACACTATAAGTGCGGGGTTATTGAGAGTTTGCCCCTCCGGAGCAATTTATAGAAGTCCTCTACTGTTATTTTGAATGCGACTTGCATACAATTACCTAATTCCTCTGAGAATTTGAAAAAGAGACGTCGTTTGTTTCCATTCGGATCCTCGGAGCAAACCAACAATTCATCCTCGATAGAAATCATAGACTCCAGATAATACAACGCAAGATGTCCGACAATGTATTTTTTCCCCAGAATGATAAATTGTTGTATCTCTGCATTCGGTTTCAAAAAATAAAAAAAATTGAAGTTTTGAAACTGAAATTAATTATAAGGTTAATAAACAGGATATTATACATATATCACCACTGCTGAGCATAAACGATGCCTACCCCAAAATATTGATAGCGCGTACACGTCACGAAAAATACGATTATCAAGGAATTATGATATACGACATTGCCCAATGGCTTAGTGAATAAACCTATCCTAAAGGCAACACCAGAACTATACTCTCGGCTTGGCCGGCTGTTGCGCCCCCACGAGGGGTGCCATTCGAGCTTGATGGGTAAACCTGACGAGCGTGCTTCGTCTGGCGAACTTGATGAGCTAAGGATCACCGAAAGGTCGCCGAAGGATCGTCGGCAAATGAACGTTATGTCTGAATGGCTCCCTTTTGTTGCTCTGTCAGATGAATATATGTTTTTTGTGAGGTAAATTTGTCAGAATATGGAAGTTTCTATATGATTGCTTTCGAGCTGACCATTCTTTTGTTCTTGATATTCCTTCAGTGCTTCCATATAGTCTTTAATCTTATCCTCGATGATCTTCTCTCCAGTTTTCCGCATCACGCAGTCGCAATAATGGAGTTCTTGTAATGTCTTGCCAAGAATGTATTGCTTGTTCTTGTGAGGGTCATAGGTGTTCAACGTATACTCCATTTTTATGGAATCTAGTATCTCCAAGTAGTATAGTGCCAATGTACCTGTCGTGATTATATCGCTCGCAGTCTTCAAATTGAGGAGCCTCTGAATTTCATTCTTGGTGGTTTTATCCATCACCAAGTCCTTTCCCTTTTCAATGATGTCTATGTCGGAAAACTTCAGCAGGTCTTTACAGGAAGGCCACTCGCTGTCTTTCCAAGCATTGGGCAACTTTGCATTAACAATGTTGACAAATGACTGGATGTTAATCAAGGCCCCAAATTGTAATACGTTCGAACTGATTACGTACCAGCATTCTTTAATAATTTGATTGACACTCGAGAAACTAATGTCAAGACTGTTCACAATGACATCACTTTATTGCAATAGTCTTGTGCTGTTTGGATGTCATAATGTCCTAACGACAAAAGTACATTATTCTCAGCTTGAATTATATCTAACTCTCTTAAAGAAATTTCCTTATCTCGAGTTGTAGCGATGAATCTTACCATAAACCTTTTGTTTTTTGCAAAGATACGAATATTATTTCAAACCAGCAGGCATATTTTTCAACAGAGGAAAGTGGTTATTGCATAACCCACCAAGTGCTATGGCTGCCGAGCGTGATGAGGCAAGGCAGGAAGAACCCACGAAGAAGGCATAAAGAATGTAGGTGCAGAATGCGTAAATGCGTTAGTGTGGGAATGCACTTTGAGAATGCGTGAATGCGGATCCTCCAGCTCTCTCACGTTGTCGTGTTTACGTGTCTCGCTGCATTTTTATGCAAAAAATACGTTCTACTGCATAAAATAGATGATATTTTATGCAATAAGTTTTGCCGATTGAAAAAAAAGTTGTATTTTTGCACTCGAAAATATATAAAAAATGAGAACGGTTATTCTAAATCAAAAGAAGGAACGGGACGAGTTGACAGCTCGTCCATATCTGACACGTCGAAACTCACAAGATACGGAGATTCTGTTACGGAACCATCTCATCAAGTTGATTACCGGCCCCCGGCGAGTGGGCAAATCCACACAGGCTCTATTGATGCTACGAAATAAAAACTTCGCCTATCTCAATTTCGACAGTCAACAGTTGCTTGATAACTGGGATGCCAATCTTGTTATGCGCACACTTGATGATGTCTATCCCGGTTATGAATACCTGCTGCTCGATGAGGTACAGAATCTACCAGATTGGGATTTATGGGTAAGCGAACTCTACAGAATGGGCAAAAACATGGTCATCACCGGCAGCAACGCAAAAATGCTTTCAAGCGAGATGGCTACAGTTCTGACTGGGAAATATCTTCAAGTGGAAATGTTACCATTCAGCCTTGAGGAGTTT